>ERZ1645187.2652-NODE-2652-length-15551-cov-38.371773_pt1 | contig 15551 bp, 13 predicted proteins | sample MGYA00575352_ERZ1645187 | MGnify/ENA primary metagenome ERZ1645187 (study PRJEB40837, sample SAMN11349314) | freshwater sediment metagenome | isolation source: river sediment | host: Sediment | place: India: Wazaribad , New Delhi | collected 2017-02-21 ... | reverse complement strand
TGGCCGAGGTCGAGATGCACGCCATCCAGACCTCCGGCAACTGCATCCGCAACGTGACCTCCGACCAGTTCGCCGGCGCCGCCCCCGACGAGGTCGTCGACCCGCGCCCCTATGCCGAAATCATCCGGCAGTGGTCGACCGCCCACCCCGAGTTCACCTACCTGCCGCGCAAGTTCAAGATCGCCATCCACGGCGCCGAAACCGACCGCGCCGCCATCCGCTTCCACGACATCGGCCTCGCCGTGGTGAAGAACGCCGCCGGCGAGATCGGTTTCGAAGTGTGGGTCGGCGGCGGCCTGGGCCGCTCGCCCTTCGTCGCCTGGAAGATGCGGGAGTTTCTGCCCCAGGCCGACCTGCTCGGCTATCTGGAGGCGATCCTGCGCGTCTACAATCTCTACGGACGCCGCGACAACAAGTACAAGGCCCGCATCAAGATCCTGCTGCACGAGGCCGGCCGCGACAAGGTCACCGCCGAGGTCGAGGCCGAATTCGCCGCCCTGCGCGAGCGCGCCCTGGTGCTCGATCCCCGCGACGTCGCCCGCATCGCCGCCCACTTCGCCGCCCCCGCCTTCACCGCCCGCGCCCCCGAGAGCGTCATCGAACGGGCCGAAGCCGCGACGAACCCGGCCTTCGCCCGCTTCCTCGCCCACAACGTCACCCCGCACCGGGTGGCGGGTCATGCCTCCGTCACCATCTCGCTGAAGCCGGTCGCCGGCGTGCCGGGCGACGCGACCGCCGACCAGATGGACGCCGTCGCCGACCTCGCCGACGCCTACGGTTTCGGCGAGATCCGCGTCTCCCATCGCCAGAATCTGGTGCTGCCGCACGTCGCCCGCGACGACCTGCCGAAGGTCTACGCCGCCCTGGTGGCCGCCGACCTCGCCACCCCCAACGCCGGCCTCGTCGGCGACACCATCACCTGCCCGGGCCTCGACTTCTGCGCGCTGGCCAACGCCCGTTCGATCCCGATCGCCAAGGACATCTCCGCCCGCTTCGCCGACCCCGCCCGCGCCGCCGAGATCGGCCCGCTCGACGTCAAGATTTCCGGCTGCATCAACGCCTGCGGTCACCACCACGTCGGCGCCATCGGCATTCTCGGCGTCGACCGCAAGGGGCGGGAATTCTATCAGCTCACCCTCGGCGGTTCGCCCGACGAGGCCGCCCACATCGGCGACAGCGCCGGCCCCGGCTTCTGGCCGCACGAGGTGGCCGACGCGGTCGAGAAGGTGGTCGACACCTATCTGAACTTGCGCACCTCGCCGGCCGAGACCTTCCTCGACGCCTACGCCCGCGTCGGCGTCGCCCCCTTCAAGGAGGCCCTCGCCGATGTCGCGCGCTGACGACACCGCCCCCCCTCTCGTCGTCGAACGCGCGATCGCCCTCGAGGCCGCCCATGCCGGCCTGCCGACGGCCGATCTGATCGATCTCGTCGCCCACCGGCTGTTTCCGGGCAAGATCGCCGTGGTCTCCTCCTTCGGCGCGGAATCGGCGGTGCTGCTCGATCTGGTCGCCGAGGTCGACGCCTCGATTCCGGTGCTCTTCGTCGACACCGACCGCCTGTTCGGCGAGACCCTGCGCCACCGCGACCGCCTGGTCGAACGCCTCGGCCTGACCGACGTACGCACCATCGGCCCAGAGCGCTCGGAGGTGATCGCCGAGGACCGCGACGGCATGCTGTTCCACCGCGACGCCGATCGCTGCTGCGATCTGCGCAAGGTGCGCCCGCTCGCCCGCGCCATCACCGATTTCGACGCCTGGATCTCCGGCCGCAAGCGCTTCCAGGCCGCGACCCGCACCGCCATCCCGGTGTTCGAGGCCGACGGCCCGCGCCTCAAGGTGAACCCGCTCGCCCCGTGGTCACCGCAAGCGCTGGCCAACCGTATCGCCGCCCGCGATCTGCCGGCCCATCCGCTCGTCGCCGAGGGCTACCCCTCGATCGGCTGCATGCCCTGCACCACCCGTGTGGCGCCGGGCGAAGATGCCCGCGCCGGCCGCTGGCGCGGCCGGGACAAGGTCGAATGCGGCATCCACCTCGGCCTCGCCGCCGACACGCTCGAGACAGGGAACCGAACCGATGGGTGACATCTTCCGCAAGGGCGGTTTCGCCGCCGATCCCCGCACCCGCCTCGCCGATGACGAACCGCTGGGCAACCACGCCTTCTTCGTCTCCAAGGCCCGCTTCCTCGCCGAGCGCGAGGCCGTGCTCGCCCGCGGCGCCGATCTCGGCGTGATGCTCGATCCGGCCGACCGCCTCGACGACATCGTCGCCGATCTGCCGGCCATCGCCGCCATCGCCGTCCACTTCCCCAAGTTCGGCGACGGCCGCGGCTACTCCCTCGCCCGCCTGCTGCGCGACCGCCACGGCTGGCAGGGCGAACTGCGCGCCTACGGCGACGTGCTGTGGGATCAGCTGGAAGCGCTGTGCCGCGTCGGTTTCGACTGCATCGAGATCGGCGACGGCCCCACCCGCGCCCGCCTCGCCGTCGGCCGCCTGCCGGAGTCTGCGGTGCGCTACCAGCCGGTCGGCCGCGGTTTTCAGGCAATTCCCGGCCGCCCCTGGGTCTCCCATTCGTACAAAGACGTATGGTGTGGCGCCTGATCCGGGCGTAAGTCCAAATCGGCCGAGAGCGGCGAGCCCGCTCTCGGCCTTTTTCGTCGAACTGCGCGCGACGGGTCTGCGACGCCGCGCAAGGAGCCTCCCGGCCGATGAGCGAGATTTCCGAAAGCCAGTTCGGTGAAGATCCCTTCGATCCCTTCGACGAAGGCTCGATCAAGATCCACGTCACCGATCGCGAGGGCAAGGAGCACACGCTCGCCGCGCTCGACGGCTGGCGGGTGATGGAGGTGATCCGCGACTGGGGTCTGCCGATCAAGGCGGAGTGCGGCGGCGCCTGCGCCTGCGGCACCTGCCACGTCTACGTCGACCCGGAGTGGGTGGCCAAGCTTCCCCCCGCCACCGACGAGGAGATGGATCAACTCGATCTCATCTTCGAGGTGCAGGAGAATTCCCGTCTCGCCTGCCAGATCCTCACCGCCGAGGACCTCGACGGCCTGAAGTTGACGCTGGCCCCCGGTTCCGAGGTCGAGTGACATGCCCGACACGACGCCCTCCGCCGATCGCCCGTTTCGCGTCCTGAAGCGCGAGATCGTGTGGAAGGGGTTCTCGACCCTGGAACAGGTCACCTTCGAGCGCCACCGCCGCGACGGCACCACCCAGACCCAGATCTTCGAGGTCGAGAACCACGGCTCCGCGGTCGCCGTGCTGGCCTATGATCCGGCCCGCCGCGAGGCCGTTCTGGTACGCCAGTTGCGCCTGCCCCAGGCCCTCCAGGGCGACCCGGCCCTCAGCCTCGAGATCATCGCCGGCCTGCTCGACCACCCCGACGAGCCCCCCGCCGAAACCGCCCGCCGCGAGGCGATGGAAGAGGCCGGCCTCGAACTGACCCATCTGGAGCCGATCGGCGCATTGCGCCCCTCCCCGGCCCTCATCTCCGAGAAGGTGTGGCTGTTCCTCGCCGAGGTCGATCTCGACCGCGCCCGCGTCGCCGACGGCGGCGGCCTCCATCACGAGGGCGAAGACATCGAGGTGGTGGTGCTACCGCTCGCCGACCTCGCGCGCCTCGTCGACGAAGGCCGCGAGATCGACCTCAAGACCGCCCATGCGGTTCAGACACTGCGCCTGAAGCGCCCCGATCTCTTCCGCGCCTGACCGCCCCGCGCGCGCCCCGCGCGCCCCGCGCCGTCCTTCATCGTCCGCGCGCGACGCACGCCGTCTCGTCCTTCCGAGAGCGACTGCGGATTGCCCCCGCCGATGTCCTTGTGCGCCGCGGAATCGCTGGTGTTTTTAGGTCAGTATCATTGACCCTTCCCCGCGACGGGCGTAGCGTGCCCGCCTTCGCTGTTTCGCAAGGCCACGCTCATGTCCGCCCTCGACTGGTCCCACGTCTTCGCCACCCGTTCCGATCGCATGCGCGCCTCGGAGATTCGCGAGCTCCTGAAGCTGCTCGATCAGCCCGACATCATCTCCTTCGCCGGCGGCATCCCCGACCCCGTACTCTTCCCCGCCGACGCCATCCGCACCGCGACCGACGCGCTCCTGTCCGATCCGGCTCAGGCGGCGCAGGCGCTGCAGTATTCGGTGTCCGAGGGCTTCGTCGGCCTGCGCCGGTGGATCGTCGACTTCATGGGCGCCAACGGCGTGTCCTGCACCATCGACAACATCCTGATCACCTGCGGTTCGCAGCAGGGCCTCGACTTCCTCGGCAAGCTGCTCCTGTCGCCCGGCGACACCGCGCTGGTCGAGGCGCCGACCTATCTCGGCGCGCTCCAGGCCTTCAACTGCTACGAGCCGCGCTACGATCGCCTGATCGTCGACGGCGGCAACACCACCCCGGCCGCCTATGCCGCCGCCGCGGCGGCCGCCGGTGGCCGTGTCAAGTTCGCCTACTGCGTCCCCGACTTCGCCAACCCGACCGGCATCACCATGTCGGAAGAGAACCGCGTGAAGCTGCTGGCGCTCGCCGCCGAGCTCGAGGTTCCGGTGATCGAGGACAGCGCCTATCAGGCCCTGCGCTACGAGGGCGAGCCGGTCCCCTCGATCATGGCGCTCGACTGCGCCGCCAACGGCGGCGACATCGAGAAGACCCGCACGGTCTATTGCGGCACCTTCTCCAAGACCCTGGTGCCGGCGCTCCGCATCGGCTGGATCGTCGCCGCCACGCCGCTGATCCAGAAGCTGGTGCTCATCAAGCAGGCCGGCGACCTCCACTCCTCCACCCTCAATCAGATGGTGATGGCGGAGCTCGCCGAGGCCGAATACGACGCCAACGTCGCTCGTGCCGTCGCGCTCTATCGCGGGCGCCGTGACGCCATGATGGCGGCGATGGAAACCTCCATGCCGGCCGGCGTGACCTGGACCCGCCCCGAGGGCGGCCTCTTCGTGTGGGTGACCCTGCCGACCGGCTTCGACGGCGCGGAACTGCTCGCCCGCGCCATCGCCGAGGAACGCATCGCCTTCGTGCCGGGCAACGCCTTCTTCGCCAACGACGTGATGGCCAACACCATCCGACTGAACTTCTCCTCGCCGACCGAGGCGCAGATCGTCGAGGGCATCGCCCGTCTCGGCCGCCTCGTCGCCCGCATCGCCGCGGAGAAGGCGGCGGCGTGAACCGGGTCGATGCACCGGAGCGCCCCGGGTCGGGGCGCTCCGGTCGCCCTCACCCCGACATTTACGGCTTGCGCCGTCCCCCCACATCCGTCATGGTTCCGTCACACCCGAGGGGTGCTCTCGTCCGGGAGCTGAGATGACGTGGCAGCACGTCGAACCCTTCGAACCTGATCCGGGTCATGCCGGCGAAGGGACGGGATCCATGCAGACCGCCATCGCTCGCCTTTCCGGATCTCACGTCGCGCCCGCCGGGCCACGGGGATCCGCATGTCGACCAAGCTGACGCCCTTCGGGACGCCGGGCGCGCTGCGCCGCTGGCTTCTCCGCCTCGTCACCCTCGCGGCCGCCCTGGCGCTGTGGGCCGGCCTCGTCGCCCTGTTCCGCCCCGAGCCCTTCCTGCTGCCCGGCCCCGACCGCGTCGCCCGCGCCCTGCTGACCCGCGGCCCCGACATCGCCGCCGCGACCGGCGTCACCGCCCTCGAGATCCTGCTCGGGCTGGCCTGCGGCCTCGTCATCGGCGTCGCCACCGCCGTGGCGATGGCCCTGGTGCCGTGGAGCGCCCGCCTGCTCCAGCCGGCGATCGTGGTGATCCAGACGCTACCCGTCTTCGCCATCGCCCCGGTTCTGGTGCTGTGGTTCGGCTTCGGCCTCGCCTCCAAGATCGTCATGGCGACGCTGGTGATCTTCTTCCCCGTCGCCGCCAGCCTCTACGACGGGCTGACCCGCACCGATCCCGGCCTCCTCGACCTCGCCCACCTGCATCGGGCGAGCCGCTGGCAGACCTTCCGCTTCCTGCGCTGGCCCGCCGCCCGCCCCGCCCTCGTCTCCGGCCTGCGCATGGCCGCGACCGTGGCCCCGATCGGCGCGGTGATCGGCGAATGGGTCGGCGCCTCCGCCGGCCTCGGCCTCCTGATGATGCACGCCAATGCGCGGATGCAGACCGACGTGGTCTTCGCCGCCCTCGCGGTGCTCGCCGTCGTGGCGGTGACGCTGCGCGCCGCCGTCGAACGCCTCACCCGCGATTGGGCCCCCTGGGCGCCCGAGACCGGCACCTTCCTCTGACCTCCCCCCGCCCGCCCCCCGCCGTCCGCCCCCGCGCCACGCCCCCCCCAGCAGAAGCGCCACGCCCCCCGGGCGCTCGCCGCCGCCCCCCCGGGCCCCCCCGGCCCCCCGCCCCCGCCCCCACCCCCCCCCCCCCCCCCCCCCCGCCCGCACACGGACGTCCGACCCGGAGAAACGCCCCACCATGAAGAAGCTCCTCGCCCCCCTGGCTCTCGCCGCCTCGCTCCTCGCGCTGCCGGCCCAGGCCGCCGACAAGTTGACCGTCGTGCTCGACTGGTTCCTCAATCCCGACCACGCCACCCTGGTGATCGCCCGCGACGGAGGCTTCTTCGCCAAGGAGGGTCTGGAGGTCGAACTGATCGCCCCGGCCGATCCCGCCGCCCCGCCGCGCCTCGTCGCCGCCAAACAGGCCGACGTCGCCATCACCTATCAGCCCGACCTCCACCTGTCGGTGAAGGAGGGTCTGCCGCTGGTCCGCTTCGCCACCCTGATCGAAACCCCGCTCAACACCGTGATGGCGTTGGCCGACGGCCCGGTGAAGTCGCTCGCCGACCTCAAGGGCAAGAAGATCGGCTATTCGGTCTCCGGCTTCGAGGACGCCATCCTCCTCACCATGCTCGAAGGCGCCGGCGTCAAGCTCGCCGACGTCACCCTGATCGACGTCAACTTCGCCCTGACCGCCGCGCTGGTCTCCGGCAAGGTCGACGCCGTGGTCGGCGGCTATCGCAATTTCGAGGCGACCGAGCTGGAACTCGCCGGCAAGAAGGCCGTCACCTTCTTCCCCGAGGAGCACGGCGTGCCGGCCTATGACGAACTGATCCTCGCCACCCGCGCCGATCTCGTCGCCGACGCCCGCCTGCCGCGTCTCGTCCACGCCCTCGAAGCGGCCACCCTGTGGACGCTGAACCACCCGGCCGAGGCCTGGGACATCCTGAAGAAGGCCGACGCCAAGCTCGACGACGAGCTGAACCGCCGCGCCTTCGCCGACACGCTCCCCCGCTTCGCCAAGCGCCCCGGCGCCCTCGACCTCGGCCGCACCGAACGCTTCGCCGCCTTCATGAAGGCCCGCGGCCTGATCGCCGACGTGCCCGCGACCGAGACCTATGCCGTCCCGATGAAGTGAGCCGGCGGGGTGCGGCGAAGGCCGCACCCTCCCGCTCCCGGCATCCCCCCGCGACATCCCCGCCGCGCCCGGCTAGACTGCCCCTCCCCGTCGCCCGAGGCCGCGCATGTTTTCCGGACTGTGGATCCTCACCACCATCGCCGCCGCCGGTTGCCAATCGCTGCGCAACGCCCTGCAGCGCGGCCTGACCGTCACCCTCGGCACGGTCGGCGCCACCCACGTCCGCTTCCTCTTCGGCCTGCCCTTCGCGCTGATCTTCTTCGCCGCCGTGCTCGCGTTCACCGGCACCACGCCGCATCTCGCCCCGAGCTTCTGGCCGGCGGCGGCGGTCGGCGGCATCGGCCAGATTCTCGCCACCGCATGTATGCTGCACGCGATGCGCGACCGCTCGTTCCTGGTCACCATCGCCTATACCAAGACCGAACCGGTCCAGGTCGCCCTGTTCGGCCTGATCGTGCTGGCCGAGGTGCCGACGCCGCTGCTGATCGTCGCGATCCTGATCGCCACCGCCGGAGTGCTGGTGATGTCATGGCCCAGGGGCCTCGCCGACGGCCTCGTCGTCGCCGATCGCCCGCCGACCCGCTGGGAGCGACTGCGCCCCGCCGTGCTCGGCATTGCGTCGGGTGGCTTCTTCGGGCTCGCCGCGGTCGCCTTCAAACTGGCGATCCGAGCGAGCGGCACCGGTCACTTCCTCGCCGATGCCTCGACCGCGCTCGCCGGCTCGCTCGCCATCCAGGCCGCGGTGCTGACCCTGTGGCTCCTGCTGCGCGATCGTGGCGTGCTGATCGAGATCCTGCGGGCATGGCGGCCGTCGCTCGCCGCCGGCTTTCTCGGGGCGCTCGCCTCGCAACTGTGGTTCGTCGGCTTCGCCACCGCTCCCGTCGCCGCGGTACGCACCCTCGGTCTCACCGAGATCCTGTTCGCCATGGCACTGTCGCGCCGCCTGATGAAGGAGCGTCTGCGCCGCCGCGAGGCGATCGGCATTGCGTTGCTGATCGCCGGTGTGGCTCTGGTGCTGAACGCCTGACCCCTCAGAACCCACCGCCGGTGTCGGAGCTGTCGCCGCCGAAGCCGCCGCCGGTCGAAAAGCCGCCGTCGCCGCCGAACCCACCCGACGAACCGCCCGACGAGCCCCCCGAGGAGCCGCCGCCGAACCAGTCGCCGCCACCGCCCGGCACCCGCGGCCCGCCGCCGAAGCCGCCGCCCCAAGTGTCGCCCCGCCGCGGCTGGCGCATGCCGCCGAGCAGCACGTTCCACAGTTCCGGGCTCGCCACGATGCCGCCGATGATGCCGCCGATGACCCGCCCCAGCGCTTCCTCGCTGCCGAAGGTCCAGCCCGGCCGATCCCAGCCCGAAGTGCGCGCCCGATCGCGCGTATATTCGAGCTGCGAGCGGCGCTCGGCGGTCTGGCGGATGGTCTCGCGCGTCCGTGCGATCTCGCCCTCCGCCGCCGCCACCTTCTTCATCAGATCGTCGATCTGGCGGACGATCTTCTCGTCCTCCGGCGTCGGCGTGGCGAAGGCGTCCGAATAGAGCGTCTGCAGATCGGTCGAGGCCAGCGCGGCGGCGACCTCGTCGAGGGCTCGCGTCAGCTGGGGGTCCTCGCCGCCGACCAGCACCGCGTGACTGGCGTCGAGCGTTGTGAGATCGGCCTGCGCCGAGGCGATCTCCTGGTTGCCGGCGTCGACTTCCGTCTTGGCTGCGGCGAACTCCGCTTCCAGCGCCGCGATGCCGTCGGCCTCCAGCGCCCTGCGCTCGATCGCCGTGCGCGCCGCGATCGCCTTGGCGACCTCTTCGGCGAGCCCGTCGGTATGCGCCTTCAGCCGCACCGGCAGCTCGCACAGCACGGCATAGTTCGGCCGCGCGGAATCGTAGCCGCACACCCGCGCCACCTTGGCGTCGAAGAACTTGACGAAGAAACCGCCGCGATAGGCCGAAGTGCCCCAGCCCGCCGCCCACAGATACATGAACAGCCGATCGGCCTCGTAGGGCGCGCCCTTGGCGCGACGATCCTCTTCCGCCTGTCTCGTCTTGGCCTCGGCCCGTCCGACCGTCGCCTGCGCCGCGCCGACCGCCGCATCCGCCGCCGCCCAATCGGCGTCCGACGCGATCCGCGCTCTCGTCTTCTCCGAGAGTGCGGTGATCCGTCCGGCGATCTCCTCGAGCCGACCCGCCAGCGAACGGCGGGCATTCTGCCGCGCATCGAGGGCGGCGTTGGCCGCCTTGCGCTTGTCGCCGATCTCGGCGAGCTGCTTGCGCTTCTCGGCCAGGAGGTCGAGCGCCACCCGCTCGACCCGGTCGATCTGCCCACCGACCCGATCGTTGGCGAGCGCGTCGAGCCGCACTTCGGCGAGCCGGCGGAAGGCCGCGGCCTGCGCCGCCCGCGCCTCGGCCGCTTCGTCGGTCGCCGAGGCGAGGGCTGCGTCGAGCCGGCTCTCGTCGTCGCGCACCCCCGAGATCGCCGTCTCGAGCTGTGCCAGGGCATCGCGTCCGCTGATCATCGTCTCACCACTCGGTGATGGTGCCGGCTTCGGCCGGCATGGTCCAGGTCACGGCGAGATCGCCACGCTTCTTCTCGCCGACCAGACGGTTCTGGATGATGCCGTCGTCGCGACTGTCGGCCGCCACCCGATCGAAGGTCGCCTGCGGCACCCGTTGCCCCCACACCGTGACGGTCTTGGTGGCGCTCGTCTCCTCCGAGGTGATCGCCCGCGGCAGCACCTTGCCGTCCGCACCGATCGCCTCGACGATCAGATAGTAGTTGCGCGACTGCCGGTTCGCCGGCACCCGCCACACGCCCGAGCGCTCGCCCTTGCGCTGGATGATCTGCACCGTCCAGCTGTCGCGCAGGGTGCCGACCAGCTTGTCGAGGTCGGCGACCGCGGTCTTGGCCGCCGGCGCATCGGCGCGCGCCACCGCCGCCTGACCGGCGCTCGCCAGCGCCGACACCCGCGCCACCGCATCGCTCGACTTGGCCTCGTCGCGCGCCGTCTGCACCGCCTTGGCGAGGGCCTTCGGCAGCGTGTCGGCGAGCTCGATGCGCGCCGCCTCCGCCGCCCGCTTCGCCCCGCCGACCACGAAATAGGAATAGCCGCCGACACCGATGGCCCCGGCGACGATCACCCCCACGACCGCCAGCCCCCAGGTCCGCCGCGTCACCCACAGCGTGGCGAGCGTGCGGGCGAAGCTCGGCGGCGTCGGCTCGTAGACGAACCGCTTCTCTTCCAGCGCCTTCACCCCGTCCGCGATGATGCGGTCGGGCACGGTGATGCCCTGCGAGGCGTAGATCTGCCTCAGGCGTTCGACCAGCTGGGACTTGCGGGTCTCCTCGTCGAGTTCGCGCGTGGCGACCGTCTCCTGGTGACGGAGCGTGTCGACCACGTCCATCGCCAGCATCAGGTCGTCGAGCTTCTGCGGCGCCGGTGCCGCGGCCGGAAGCGTTCCGGCCGGGCTCGGCGAAGACGGAGCGGCGTCGGCCATGCGGCCTCCTTCGACGTCGATCGGTTGGGCCTCGGACCCGTCTCACGAATGTCCGACCCACCGGGGTAGCTGCAGAGGCTCTTCATGGTGAGGTGCCCCCATCGGGGGGCCTCGAACCACGAAGAGCCGAGTGGCACGATGCCGGCGGTGGATTGCCCATCGGGCCTTCGCCCTTCGAGGCCCGGCTCCGCCGGGCACCTCAGGATGAAGGCTCTCCGCACGAATTTCAACGGGCCGAACCTTCGCGTCGAAGGCCTCAGTTCGGCTTGTCGAGCGCCTGACCGGCGACCACCAGACGGGCGATGCGGCGCTTGCCGTCTTCGACCGCGTCGCGGATCTCGGCCGAGTTCTTGGTCGCCTGATCGCGCATCTCGGCGATGATCTCGGTCGACTTCTCCTGGAAGGTCACGACCGAATCGACCAGCTTCTTGACCGCGTCGGCGCGGATGGTCGGGCCGTAGCCGGCGCGCACCGCCGCCTCCTGCACCTTGTCGCCGATCTCGGCCAGCGTCTCCAGGCTCTTCGACACGCCCTCCTTCATGGCATTGAGCGTCTCGGTCGCCTCGTGCAGGCCGAACATGCCGGTGAACGACGCCTTGAGGGCGGTCAGCACCGAATCGTTGGTCGAGAAGAAGCTCACCGCCTGCTGATAGACGCGCTCCTTGGCGTTGGTCGTCTGCATCAGACGCGCCATGATGACCTCGGAGGTGTTGTAGCCGATGGTCAGGTTGTCGGAGAGGTCCTTGGCGATCTGGTAGCGCTTCTCCTCGTCCTGGGTGCGGCGGACGTGCTCGTCACGGACCATCTCGAGCTTGGCCTTCTCGGCCGGCTCGCTGCCCTGGTAGGCGGCGACCGCCTGACCGGCGGTGTCGAGGGCGGCCTTGGCCCCGTTCCACTTGCTCTCGGCCGTCTTCAACACTTCGAGCGCCAGCACCTCGGCCTGCTTCAGCGCGCCGCGGAAGTCACGGTAGCTGTCGAGGATGATGCCTTCGCGCTCGATCTGGTTCTTGGTCTCCTTGGAGACTTCGAGATAAATCGAGCGGATCTTGTCGAAGCGGTCGGAGATGTCGCCGCGGCTGATCTTCATCCAGGCGTTGGTGGCGCGCTCGAAGATGTCGATCTTCCCGTCGGCGACCTGATCGACCATCTTCTTGGCGTCGTCGCGGATCGAATCGAAGCCGGCGGTGATCTGCTTGTAGCGCTCGCCGATCTCCATGCCCGAGATCTGGTTGCGCACCACCTCGTTGAACACCTCGGTCTGACCGAGGGTGCGGGTGATGATGACGATCTTGTCGGGGGCGAGATCCGAGATCTTCTCCAAGAGGCCGACGATCGGCGCATCCTGGGTCGCCGGCGGCATCAGGCCGAGATCGCGCAGCGCGGTCATGGCACGGTCGAGATATTGCATCGGCGTTTTGACGAGAGAATCGCTCACGGGTGGTCTCCCTGGTCTTCGGTGCGTCGCCTCGCGCGTCACCGTTTCGAGGCGTCCCGACGGAACGCCCTTCGTGTTCGTGTACGACGGATACCGCCGGTACTCGCGCCGCTCCCGAGCGTCCGCCGGCGCTCGTCGTCGTCGCGATCTCCCGGCATCACCGCCGCGATCGGATCTCTCGCGGTCCGCCCCGCATCGCTCATCGCATCGCGACGCGACGCCCGCATGACCGTACCGCGGCCCTCCCGCCGCGGGCCGGATCACACCACGTGTTCGGGACCGGGGAACGTGCGGCTTCGCACGTCCTCGGCATAGGCCGCCGCCGCCGAGGAGATCACCCCGGCGAGGTCGGCGTACTTCTTGACGAATTTCGGCGTGAATTCCGTGAAGGCGCCGAGCAGGTCGTCGATCACCAGCACCTGCCCGTCGCACGCCGCCGAGGCGCCGATGCCGATGGTCGGAATGGCGATCGCCGCCGAGATGCGCTCGGCCACCGTCGCCACCGTCCCCTCGATCACCACCGAGAACGCCCCGGCCGCTTCCACCGCACGCGCATCGGCGAGCAGCCGATCGGCGGCGGCGGCATCGCGACCCTGAGTGCGGAAACCGCCCAGCGTGTTGACCGACTGCGGCACGAGTCCGATGTGACCCATCACCGGAATGCCGCGCCGGGTGAGGAACTCGATGGTCGGCGCCATCTCGACGCCGCCCTCGATCTTCACCGCCTGCGCGCCGGTCTCCTGCATCACCCGCGCGGCGTTGCGGAACGCCACCTCCGGGCTCTCCTGATAGGTGGCGAACGGCAGATCGATCACCACCAGCGCCCGCGACGAGCCGCGCACCACCGCCGCACCGTGCTGGATCATCATGTCCAGCGTCACCGGCAGGGTGCTGGTGAAGCCGTAGACCACCATGCCCAGCGAATCGCCGACCAAGAGCAGGTCGACGTTGGGGTCGAGGATCTTCGCCATCGGCGCCGTATAGGCGGTGAGGCAGACGATCGGAACCTTGCCCTTCGCCCCGGCGATGTCGCGCACCGTACGCCGCCGCTCCACGCGAACCACACTCATCGAGATCCGTCCTCGTTCGTGGGGCCCCGCGCCCTTCGGCGATCGCCCCACCGGTCCCGGCGCATCAGCCGCCGTTGCCCCACGCGTTCAGCGCGTCGGAGAACACTTGGTCCCCCGCGCCCGCTTTTTCCAGGGTCAGAATGGCCCGCCGCCCGGTCTCGTAGAGCAGCGGCACGTCGATCCACCCGCGCTCCTTGAGGAGCTTGAGGTTGCGGCTGCGATCGGCCTCGGCCGCGCCCAGCGCCACCCAGAACAGATTGTCCGCCACCTTCGCCGCCGCCCCCGACAGACCGTCGCCGCGCGCCTGCTCGGTCGGCTTGAGGATCAGGCCGGGCACCTGCGTCACCGACTTGCCGTCGAAATCCGGCGGCACGTCGAAGCGCAGTTCCACCATGTGGCTGGCCGGGAACGAGGTGTCGGCATTGGGATGCATCGACAGATCCACCACCAGCTTGCGGTCGGGGATCTCGATGCGCGCCTTGAGCTGGATCGCCCCCGGCTTGGGATCGGTCGGATCCGGCGCCGTCTGCCACACGATCCGCCCCGGCGAGATCAGGGCCTGCCCGCCGATCTTGCCCTCTTCGTAGAGGATCGCCTTCTGCGCCACCAGGGCCACCGGCTGCTGCGGCACCGGCGCCACCGGCTTCGGCGCCTCGGTCGCCTGCGGCGTGGTCTGCACCGGCTGGGTCGTCGTCTGGGCCGGGGCCTGGGTCGGCTGGGCCGGGGCCTGCGTCGGCTGGGTCGCCAGTTGCGGCGTGGTGGTGATGGTCTGGGTCGGCACCGGCTTGGCGGCCGCGGGCTTGCCCGCCTCGTCGGCGCCGGCCAGTCGATCCGCATTCTTCGGCGCCAGCTTCTCGCCGCTCTGCCGCTTGGTGATGTCGAGCACCTGCTCCGGCGACCCACCCAGGAACGCCGAGATCGCCTCGCGTTGGGTCCACAGCGCCACGATGCCGATCGCGAACACCAGCACCGCCACCGCGATGCCGACCACCACCGGCAACCGCTTGCGCTCGCCCTCGCCTTCCTCGCCGGTCCGGACCTTCTCGCGCCGCTTGCGCCGTTCCTCGGTCTCGCTCTTGCGCTGCGGCGGCTCGGCGGCGCGGGCGAAGCTCCCACTCGCGCTCTCCTGGGCCTTGCCCTCGTCGAGCGCGCCGCGCGCCTGCCGTCCGAGTTCGGCCGTCGCCGCACCCAATTGTCCGGCCGCGTCGACCGCACGCTTCATCGCCTCGCCGCTCGGCTTGGTCTCGACCGGAAGCGGAGGCGGAGGAGGAGGCGGCGGCGGAGGAGCCGGCGGGACCGGCGGCGGCGCCACCCGCGCCGGTTCGGCGGCGGCGCTCGCCTGGATCGGCGGCGGCGGCGGCGCGGCGGCCGGCACGGCGTGCGGCGATTCGAGCGGCTCCTGCGGGGGGGTGATCGGCTCCACCGGCGGCTTGACCGGCGGCGCCGCCGGCGGTGCCTTGAGCAGGCCCTTGGCCGCTTCCGATTCCACCCGGCGGATGGCGTCTTCCAACTGCAGACGCTGCTGCGTGATCTCCGAGGGCGACAGCGGCGGATCGAAGGCCTTGAGCTGCGCCACGAGTGCGGTGCGCGCCTTCTCGTAGACCGCGCGACGCACCTCTCCGTTCGGCGAGGGCATCGCCGCCAGAGCCCGTCTCAGAATCGCGTGGTAGTCGGCCATCCTCTGCCTCTGAAGAACTCGTCCGATCGCCCGCCGAGCGCGGTCGTCGCCCGAGCCGTTTCGGGAGACGATACTTCGTGAGACCGGGCCGACGAAACCACCGATCGTGCGATCGGCCGGTTTCGTCCACCGTTCCGGCGCGCGGCCGCGCCGGGGAGTGCCGCATCAGTCCTGGAACGGATCCTGGACCAGGATGGTGTCCTCGCGCTCCGGAGAGGTCGACAGCATGGCGACGGGAGCGCCGATGAGCTCCTCGACGTGACGCACGTACTTGACGGCCTGCGCCGGCAGGTCGGCCCAGCTGCGCGCGCCCCTGGTGGAACCCTTCCAGCCCTCGAGCGTCTCGTAGACCGGCTGCACCCGCGCCTGTTCCGCCGCCGAGGCCGGGAGATGGTCGATCTCCTTGCCGTCGAGCAGGTACTTCACGCAGATCTTGATCTCGTCGAGCCCATCGAGCACGTCGAGCTTGGTCAGCGCGATACCGTCGATGCCGGAGACCTGCACGGTCTGGCGCACCAGCACCGCGTCGAACCAGC
>ERZ1645187.2651-NODE-2651-length-15554-cov-22.098135_pt1 | contig 15554 bp, 15 predicted proteins | sample MGYA00575352_ERZ1645187 | MGnify/ENA primary metagenome ERZ1645187 (study PRJEB40837, sample SAMN11349314) | freshwater sediment metagenome | isolation source: river sediment | host: Sediment | place: India: Wazaribad , New Delhi | collected 2017-02-21 ... | reverse complement strand
CGGTCCAGAAGATCTCGCCGGTCTCCTCGTCCTCGAGCTTGTTGAGGCAGCATCGCCCGCACCGGTCGCACAGGCTCTCCCACTCCTCGTGGGACATCTCCTCCAGCCGCTTCGTCCACCACGGCGGCCGATCCGCGGGCGGCCCCGCCTCGTCGTCGTTCACGATACTCCACCTCTCCCGGCCCGGTCCGGCCGTCCGCACTCGACCCCGGCCCGACCAGCCGTTAAGCTCTCGTCAACCCTGTGCACCACCGCCGCCCCGAACGCCGGGCGACGCCACGATCGGATCCGATCCCTTGACCGAGACCACGCCGACCACCGAGGCAACGCCCGCGGCCCCGCCGCCGGCGGAGGGCGTCGACGGCGGCGGCGGTCCGCCTCCCGCCTCGCCCGACGGCGCCGCCGCGGCTCCGGATCCGGCCACCGGCGACGTCGCCGCCGCGCAGGAGCCACCCCGCCCCCCGGGCTGGCGCCAGCGTCTGACGCGCCGGCTGCTCGCCGCCGATGCGATGCTCGATTCCGCCGTCTACCGCGTCGGAACCGGTGCGGTCGAGTGGTATCGACGCGTCTCCGTAGCATTCCGGGTGTTCCGGGTGCGTGGACCGAAGCGGTTGATCCTCGAAATCCTCGGCGACGGCGTGACCATCGGGGCCGGGGGCTTCGTGCTGATGCTCACCCTGGCACTGCCGGCGATGGACGTGACGCGGCACGACTGGCGCAAGAACGTCGACTATTCTGTGCTGATGCTGGACCGCTACGGCAACGAGATCGGCCGGCGCGGCATCGTGTTGAACGACTCGGTGCCGCTGGAGCAGTTCCCGGATCATCTGATCAAGGCGCTGCTCGCCACCGAGGATCGGCGCTTCTTCGATCACTTCGGCATCGACATCATCGGCACCACCCGGGCGGTGATCGCCAATCTGCGTCACAAGACCGTGGTCCAGGGCGGCTCGTCGCTGACCCAGCAGCTCGCCAAGAATCTGTTCCTGACCAACGAGAGATCGATCGAGCGCAAGATCAAGGAGGCCTTCCTCGCCATGTGGCTGGAGGCCAACATGTCGAAGCGCGAGATCATGAAGCTCTATCTCGACCGCGCCTACATGGGCGGCGGCACCTTCGGCGTGGCGGCGGCGAGCGACTTCTACTTCGGCAAGTCGGTGCGCGACATCGACCTCGCCGAGGCGGCGATGCTCGCCGGCCTGTTCAAGGCGCCGACGAAATACGCGCCGCACGCCAATCTGCCGGCGGCCCGCGCCCGCGCCAACGACGTCCTGTCCAACATGGTCGCCGCCGGGTTCCTCACCGAAGGGCAGGTGGTGGCGGCACGGCGGCGGCCGGCGACGCCGGTCGATCGGCAGCGCACCTATTCGCCCGACTACTTCCTCGACTACGCCTTCGACGAGGTGCAGGAGATGGCGCCGGCGGAGCACACGCTGGTGGTCCGGACGACGCTCGACGTCGGCATGCAGAAGAAGGCGGAGGAGACGGTCGAGAACTCGCTGCGTCAGAACGGCGAAGAGCTCGAGATCAGTCAGGCGGCGGCGGTGTTCATGGAGCCCTTCGGGGCGGTCCGCGCCATGGTGGGTGGCCGGGACTACTCGGCGAGCCAGTTCAACCGGGCCACCGACGCGGCGCGCCAGCCGGGGTCGTCGTTCAAACCCTACGTCTATACCGCGGCGCTCCTCGCCGGAAAGACGCCGACCTCGACCATCACCGATCAGCCCTACTGCATCGGCAACTGGTGTCCGAAGAACTACGGCGGCGGCTATTACGGCCGGGTGACGCTGCTCGAGGCGATCGCCCGGTCGCTCAACTCGGTGCCGGTGCAGCTCGCCGCCCAGATCGGACGCGAGCGCGTCGCGGCGGTGGCGCGCCAGTTCGGCATCGACCTGCCGGCCAAGCCCGACTGGCCCTTCGTCATCGGTGCGGTCGAGGTCCACATGATCGACCACGCCGCGGGTTATGCGGTGTTCGCCAACGGCGGCCACAAGGTGACGCCCTATGCGATCGAGGAGATCCGCTCGACGTCGGGGCGCGTGCTCTACGACCGCTCCCGCGAGGCGGCGGCGCCGCAGCGGATCTTCCCGCCCGACAAGATCGCCCAGATCAACGGCATGCTCCACAACGCGGTGGAGACCGGGACCGGGCAGCGCGCCAAGCTCGACGGCATTCCGGCGGCCGGCAAGACCGGGACGACGCAGTCGTCGCGCGATGCCTGGTTCTGCGGCTTCACCGGCAATCTCGTCGGCGTGGTGTGGGTCGGCAACGACGACTATTCGCCGATGGAGCGGGTCACCGGCGGCATGGTGCCGGCGCCGATCTGGCACGAGGTGATGGCCTACGCCCATCAGAACATCGAGCTGCGGCAGGGGCCCGGCATGCCGCCGCCCAAGCGCGGGGGACCGGCGGTGGCGGCGCTCGGCGGACGTCCCCTCACCGCGCCGGAGACCTCGCCCCAGGCGGGGCGGCCGATGCCGCTCTCGGCGCGCACGATCGGCGTTCTCGGCGAGATCGAGAAGCGGCTCGACGCCGCGGCACGCCCCCTCGCCCCGCCGCTCTCCGACGCGGTGAAGCCGGCGAAGTCGGGGGCGTTGCGGCCGTTGACGCCGATCTCGGGTGCCCCGGTCCGCCTCGCGGGAGGCGAAGCGAGCGGGCGTCTGCGGCCGATCGGGCGCGACTGAGGTCGGGTGACGCGATCGCGGCCGGAGGAGCCTGACCGGTGCGGCATTGACGCGACCGGCGGCGGCGGCGAGGATCGACCCCGCCCGGCCGGAGGTCGATTCCGGTTTCCCGCCGGCGGGCTCGCCCACTTCGATCGGATCGTCCGCGTGCGCTTTCTCGTCGAGCTCTTCGCCTCCCTCGTGATCGCGCTCGCCCTCGGCCTCGGCTCCGCCTGGTACATGGTGGCGGCGCCGCGGATCGGGTACGCGATCGGCGCCTGGAAGGCGGTGCCGGCGGTGTCGGCGGAGACCGCCGATCCCTATACCCGCGCCCGCGTCGCGCGGACCGGCGAGATCGTGCTGGGGGCGGGCGAGGGGCTCCTGTTCATCGCGACGCACGACGACGACGGCCGGGATCTCGACGGCGCCTGCGATTATCGGATCGCCGGGGCGACGCCGACGGCGCGGCTGTGGACGCTGTCGGTCGTCGACGCAGCCGGCCGGTCGCCGGCCTCGGTGACGGGGCGGACGGCCCTGACCTCGCGGGAGATCCTGCGCGACGCCGGCGGGCGCTTCGAGATCGTCGTGGCGGCGGCGGCGCGGGCGGGCAACTGGCTCCCCTCCCCCGCGGCCGGCGGCGAGCATCTGTTCCTGCGTCTCTACGACACGCCGCTGGCGCTGTCGCCCGATCCGTCGATGGAGATGCCGCGGATCACCCGGGAGGCGTGCCGATGATGCGAACCGCGGCCTGGCTGCTCGGCGCCCTGCTGCTCGCCGGCATCGTCCACATCGTCGCGGTGATCGGACTGCCGCGCTACGCGGTCAACGATCCGTGGCGCGAGATCGGCGCGATCGTCGGCGACGACGGGTTCGCGCCGCTGCCGCGGGCGGTGCCGGGCGAGCGGTCGCTGCCCGGGCTCGATCCGGCGATGGTCCACACCGCCTGCCGCTTCGCCCTCGACAAGGGACCGGTGCGGATCCGGGCGGAGACCACCGACGGCTACTGGTCGCTGTCGCTCCACGATCGGCGCGGCATGTGGGTCTGGGGCGTCGACAATCGCGCCGCCGAGCAGAAGCCGATCGACATCCTGGTCGCCACCAACGTCCAGGTGGCCCAGTTGCGCGAGAGCCTGCCGGACGAATTCGAGGACGTCGTCATCGTCGACTGGCCGGGATCGGAGGGCTTCGCCCTCTACAAGATCCTGCTCTCCGAAGCGTCGCGGCGGAGCGAGATCGAGGCGGCGGCGGCGAGCGCCCGATGCACCACGACACCACCGTCGTGACCGGCGCGGGCCGGAGGAGGCGAACCGGCCGCGCCGCGCCGGAGGACCGTCACTTCTGCGGCACCTTCTCGTGGATCGAGTCGCCGCGGGTGTAGCGGGAGGGTGCCGTGGGGCCGGACCGGCGCCGCGGATCGACCGGCATGCCGGCTTCGGCGCGGGTGATCGCGTCGCGCAGTTCGCTCCATGCCAGCTCGGCCTCGAGGCGGCGTTGCGACGGCGTCTCCACGACCATGCGGTCGATGGCGTCGCGATAGGCGGCGACGCGCAGGCGCATCGACCGCCACACCCAATCGACGACGCGCGCGTTCTCGTCGATGCGGGCATAGGCGTTGCTCAATTCCTCGGGCGTGCCGCCCCGGCGTCCATCGAGGGCGCGCAGACGGACGGCATCGTCCTCGCGGACCCGACGCGCCTCGCCCCAGAACGGGCCGATCAGCGCCGTATCGGCGCGCATGTCGGCGATGGCGCGGTTCCAGCGGGTCTCCGAGGAGACGAAGGAATCGCGACGCAGCAGCGCGTAGTAGCCACGCGGATCGAAGGCGTGGTCGATCTCCGGGACGATGCGGGTGCGCTCGAACTCCACCAGCGAGGCGCCGAACCAGTCGCGGACGTGGGGCGGGCGGACGAGACCCCAGGCGCGGTCGCGCAGCAGGCCCTCGCGGTCCGTCCGGTTGAAGTCCGAGACGACCTCGCGACGGTCCCAGTCGGCGACCACCTCGCCGGTCGCCGGCAGGATGCGGTCGTGCAGCAGGCTCGGCTCGGCGCGGCCGAAGTCGCCGGTCGGGCGTCCGCATCCGGCGAGCAGTGCCGGCATCACGAGGGCGAAGGCGACGATCCGGCGCGACGACAAGGTGTCTCCTCCACGCGGGCGATCACCGCGACGTGCGTCGACGACGTCGACGCGGGGATGTCGGCCGATTGCCCGGCTCGCCCTCGGGGCGGGTTTCCGCGTCGCCGGCGCGTTCGATGCGGACACCGGTGAAGAGGGCGATGGTGCCGGTCTCCGAGGCCTCGGCCGGTGATCGGCGGCGTGGGCGCGAGCGGCGCGCCCCGGCGAGTTCGACGACGTCTCCCATGGCCTCACCTCGGCGGTCGCGGATCCATGACGGGAGCGGCCCCGACGATCACCGCGATGGCGCGCGCCGACGGCCGTGGGGAGCGGACTCGATTCCGTCCCCTCGCGGATCGGTGGCACGGTCATGGTTAACGAACCATTAACTCCCTCTCCCGATACTGGACGAGACCCCGTTTCCACGCCTGCGACGAGAGCGGCCGATGCCTTCCCCTGCCCCGAAAATCCCCTCCGCATCCGGTCCCGGTCGAGCGAACCCGCGGGCGAGCGAGGTGCTGCGATCGGCGGTGGATCTCTTCGTCCTGGCGGCGACCCACGAACGTGCCGAGATCCGCGCCTTCTCCGATCTTCTGGGCGGCCTCTTGCCGGACGCCTCGGCGGCGGACCGGGCCCATGTCGCGGCCAAATTGGCGCATCGGGCCGATACGCCACCGGTGATCGCCCGCATCCTCGCTCTCGACGCGGTGGAGATCGCGCGGCCGATGGTGCTGCGCTCGCCGGTTCTGACCTCGGCGGATCTGGTGCGGATCATGCGCTGCGGCCCCGGGCACGTCGATCTCGTCGCCGAACGGCTCGATCTGACCGCGGACGTGGTTCTCGCTCTCGGCCGCAGCTTCGATGCGGACCTGCCGGCGCGGGCCTTCGCGGCGACGGATCCGGCGGCGGCGGCGGCGCTCGACGAACTGCGGGTCGAGGCGCTGGTCACCGGTGCGTCGCGCCGGCGACCGATCGGCGACGCCGACGACGAGGCCGAGTTGGCGTTGCAGCGGGCGCTCGACGAGTTGGCGGCGGAATTGGCGGCGGAGGACGCCGGAGCGGCGCGCGCCGACATCCTCGGACGGACCGAACCCGCCGAGGCGGGCGAGATCGAGGCGGAGGAGGCGCTGCGCAGCGCGCTCGACCGGCTGGCCGGCGAGCTCGACGTCGAGGCGCGCGCGGTCGAGGCGGAGGAGGCGGCGGCGCGAGCGCTGCGGCGGGCGGCGCCCGACGTCGCCGGCGACATCGACGTCTTCCTCTCGCGTGATCCGGCGGGGCGCTGGCGCTTCATCCAGGAGCATTCGACCAGCATCGCGCTCTCCACGCCGCCCCCGCGTCGGCGGCGCAGCGACGATCCGTCGGTGATCGGAGCGCGGCTGTTCTCGGCCCTCGTCGCCGGCGAGGAGGAGCGGTTCGCCGAGGAGATCGGCTCGGCCTCCCGGCTCGACCGGGCGGTCGTCGACCGCATCCTCACCGACCGGCACGGCGAGGCGCTGGCGGTGGCGCTGGCGGCGCTCGGCGTCGACGAGCGGACCGCCACGTCGATCCTGTTGCTGCATTCGGGCGAGCGGGCGACGCTGTCCCACATGCAGGATCTCTCGGCGATGGCCGGCCGGATCGGCTGGCGGACCGCGGAGAACATCCTGCAGGTGTGGCGCGGCGGACGCGGTCTCGGGCGGACCGAGACGGCGCGCATCGTCGATCCGGCGGAACGGCGCGGCGGGGCGCGACAGGACGCGGTCGGTGGCGAGCGAGCGGCGTCCGCGGCCGACGGCGACCGACTGCGCGGCAACGAGCGCTGAGCGGCGCGGCGCAGCGCGCGCTCGCCGTCACGGGCGCGGCGGCCATTCCGGACGCGGCCGCGGCGGTGCGTCGGGATCGTCCGGCGGCGGCTCGATGAAATGGCGGCCGGAACGATCCTCGATCTCGACCGTCCACAGATCGGCGTCGAAGCGACGCTCCGAGGCGAGGCGGGCGGCGACGTCGACCCGCGGGGCGCGGGCGAAGAGGCGCTCGAAGCGGCGGTCGCCGGTGTCGGCCGCGGAGAAATCGGTCTGGGGCGCCGGGCCCCAGAGATCGACCCCGTCGCCGAGCCGATCGACGACGACGAAGATCGCCCCGGCCTCGTCGGCGCCGTGATGGACGATGCCGGCGGTCGCGCCGGCGGCGAAGGCGCGGCGCACCAGGGCGGCGACCCAGACGTCGGTTCTCAGGCGCACGGTCGGCCTCCGGGCGGGACGGGTGACGGCCGGTTCAGCGGCGCACCTGCGCCGCCTTGGGCATCAGATCCCAGACCAGTTTCTCGCTCGGCCGGCCGGTGACCGGCCATCCGCGGTCGGCCTCGTAGCGGCGGACCGCGGCGATCGAGTGCTCCTCCCAGCGGCCGTCGGCGCGCAACGGGCCGTAACCGGCGGAGATCAGGGCGCGCTGCAGCTTCTGCAGCTTCTCGTCGCCGCCGGGGGCGAGCGGTTCGCGGGCGGCGCGACGGATCGACCCGGTGAAGACCGGGACGTCGACCTCGGCGTAGTCCATCTCCTCCCGGGTCGCCGGATAGGCGACGGCGTCGGCGGTCGCGGCGGCGACGCGCATCGACGGGGTCGGGGGCGCGGCGGGAGCGGCGGGCGGGATCTTCTCGGCCGGCGACTTGGCCACGGCGGCCGGCATCGGGCGAACCGGCGCGGCCGCCTGACGGGACGCCGCCGGTGCGGGGACGGGAGCGGCCTGGGCGACGAGGGTCGGCGCCGCCCGGAGTGCGGCGAGCAGCAGTTCGCTGGCCTCGCCGGTCGGAGTGGTGCCGAGGCGGCGCTCGCAGGCCTTGATCGCCTCGGCGGTGGCCGGACCGACGACACCGTCGACCGACCCGGAATAGAATCCGCGTTCGGCGAGGACCGTCTGGAGCTCGCGGATGCCCTCCTCTTCGAGGGCGCTCACCGGTTTGGGGCGCGGCGGGACGCGCGGCAGGCCGGCGGTGGCCGGCGGCGCGGCGGTCGATCCGGTCGGCGCCTGGGTCGCGACCGGCGTGGTCGCGGTCGCGGTCGGGGTGGTCGCGGTCGCGGTCGGCACCGATGCCGGGGCCGGAACGGCGGGCGGCGTGGGGCGGCCTTCGCCGTGCATCACCGCCCGCGTCTCGAACAACGGATGGGGATGGCGCACCGGCTGATTGACGATGGCATTGGCGACGGTGACGCCGACCATCAACACGGACACGACGAGACCGCCGGTGGTCACCGGGTTGCGCATGGCCAGTTCGACGGCGCGGATCGGGAGGCTGCCGGGCACGGGGTGGCCGCGGCCGCGATCGTCCCGGTCGTCATCGGCCGGGCGGCTGGTTCTCACCATGGTCAGGCCCGCTTCTTCTCGGGTTCTCGGGTTTCGGCGAGCGGCAGCATCTCGACGACGCGCGGAGGCGTCGGCCGCGATTGCGTGCCCTCACCGTCGATCGGCAGGACGATGGTCACACAGGTGCCCTCGCCGAGACGGCTCTCGATGAACATCCGCCCACCGTGGAGATCGGTCAGGCCCTTGACCACCGACAGGCCGAGACCGGTGCCCTCGTGGCGACGGTCGTAGCCGGAATCGGCCTGGACGAAGGGCGTTCCGAGCCGGGCGAGATCCTTCTCGGAGATGCCGATGCCGGTGTCGCGCACGAAGATCTCGACCTGCTCGCCGACCCGACGCGCACCGAGCGAGACGGACCCGCCGCGATCGGTGAACTTGATGGCGTTGGAGAGCAGATTGATCAGGATCTGTTTGCACGCCCGCCGATCGGCGACGACCTCGGGGAGATCGAAGCCACCGGCGAGTTTCAGCGCCAGACCGCGTGCTTCGGCCTGATGGGTCATCATCTGGCGCACGCCGTCGATCAGGTTCAGCAGGTCGAAGGGTTCGGGGACGACGTCGAAGGTGCCGGCTTCGATCTTCGACATGTCGAGGATGTCGTTGACCACCTGCAGAAGGTGGGAGCCCGACTCGTGGATCAGCTTCACGTACTCGCTCTGCCGCGGGTCGGCGAGCGGGCCGAAGACCTCGGCGCCGAGCATCTCGGAGAACCCGATGATGGCGTTGAGCGGCGTGCGCAGTTCGTGACTGACGTTGGCGAGGAAGCGGGTCTTGGCCCGGCTCGCCTCTTCCGCGGTCTCGCGGGCGCGCAGGAGTTCGGCCTCCTGGGCCTTGCGTTCGGTGATGTCGCGGGTCACGGCGACGACGCGGACGTCGCCGGCGAGCGGATCGGTGTCGACGAGCGGACGGCAGCGCATCTCGAGCCACAGCCAACGCCCGCGGCCACGTTCGGTCTCCACCCGCAGGCGGAACTCGACCTCGCTGGTGAGGCCACGGCGCACCGCGTCGGAGACGGCGGTGAGATAGGCCGGCCGATCGGCGACGTGGATCATGCGGAAGAGGCCGTCGCCGCGGATGGTCTCGGGGACGACGCCGAGCACACGCTCCACCGCCGGGGTGACGAAGACGATGTCGGCGTTGTCGGCGTGACCGGTGACGATGTCGGAGATGTTCTCGGCGAGGAGGCGATAGTGCAGACCACGGCGGCGGGCGATCTCCTCGCTCGCGCGGTGCAGCGCCTCCATGCGCATGGCGAGGGCGCCGGTGTAGACGACCGCGAAGAAGGGGACGAGTGTGCGCAGACCCGGGGCGACCGGGGCGGTCGCGGCACCGACCAGGAGCCCGGCGCGGTCGAGGCCGACGACGACGGCGAGCGCGAGGAGGGCGACGGCGAAGGCGATGCGGGTGACGTCGCGCCGTCCGGAGAGGGCGGCCTCCATCGGCACGACGCCGAGGCCGAAGAGTGCATAGGAGCCGATCCCGCCGGTGAAGGCGGCGATCCAGGCGAGCAGCGCGGCGGCGGTCACGGTGGAGGCGAGATGGCCGCTTCTCAGGCGACCGGTCTGCGAGACGTAGAGCGCGATCGGTGCCGGGGCGGCGAGCCCGATCAGCGCCACCGCCTCGACGAGGCCGGTCGGACCGGCGAAGGCGAGCCACGCCGGCAACAGGGCGAGGGCGAGCAGACCGGCGAAGAGATTGGCGGCGATGAAGGCCCGGTGACGGCGCCATTCGAGCGGATCACCGGTCGCGCGGGCGTGCACGAGCCCGTCGACGAAACGGTCGAACGAGGCGAACGGTCCCTGGTGGCGGTACTCGGACACGGCTGCTCTCACCCACGGGTGGCCCGCGAACCGACGTCCGCGACGAGGGGATCTTCGCATCGGCGACTTAACAGGCTGTTGAGGAGCCGGGGGTGGGGGTCGCCGCCCGTGCGCCGTTTTCCGCCCTTCCTCGCGGTCCGCGAGCGAAGCGGCGCACGATCCACGAGCGATTGACGATATGGTCAACGCCGCGTTACCGCGAAAAACCGCGAGATCGTTCGAATTGTACCGATCGGCTGAACCCGCCCTTCAAGGCTCTCGCCGATGATCCTCTCCGAGAAACGGGGGAGACCGGTCGGACCGGTTCGCTCCTCGACAGAGACGAGACGGGGTCGATCCGATGTACTTCCTGCTTCGCGTGGCCTTCTGGGGGTCCCTGGTCATCCTCTTCATTCCCACCGATCCGCAGATCGCGTCGGAGAACGGCCGCGGCCACGACGTCTCGACCTTCGAGGCGATCGGCGCGGCGCATTCGGCCTACGAGGACGTGAAGGGATTCTGCGGCCGCAATCCGACCGCCTGCGACGTCGGCCGCGTCGCGCTCGACACGTTCACCGCCAAGGCGCGGACCGGCGTGCGGTGGGTCCATCGTCAAATCGAGGACACCGACGCCGGATCGCCGACCATGACCGGCTCGACCCGCAACACGGTTCCCGACGCGCTGCGTCCGACATTGGGATGGGACGCGCCGCTGCCGCCGCATCCGATCGGCTGAATTCTTCGCCCTGCTTCGAACTCCACGACCCGGGAGTTCCACCTCCACCGCGACGATGGCCACCATCGTCGCGGTTCTTCTTCGTGGTCGCGCCGGCGTCGGCGGTTTCCCCACCCGGCGGGGCACGCTATGGTCGGGCGAACCGCAGGGAGATCCGTGTGACCACCATCGACGACATCCTCGCCGACTTCGACGTCATCGACGATTGGGAGGAGCGCTACCGCTACGTGATCGAGCTCGGTCGCACCCTCGTCCCGCTCGACGAGGCGGACCGCACCGAAGCCAACAAGGTGCGCGGCTGCGCCAGCCAGGTGTGGCTGGCCACCCGGATCGAGCGCGACGCCGACGGCCGCGTCCACCTGCGCTTCGTCGGGGACAGCGACGCCCACATCGTCAAGGGACTCGTCGCGGTGATGATCGCGCTGTTCTCCGGGCGCAGCGCCGAGGACATCCTGCACCTCGATCCGGAGCCGACCTTCGCCGCCATCGGGTTGCGCGAGCATCTCACGCCGCAGCGCGCCAACGGCGTCGCCGCCATGCTGGAGCGGATCCGCGGCGATGCCCGCGCCGCGCTCGCCGCCTCGTCGTGAGTCAACGCGGCGGCAGGGCGTCGAGCGCCGCGCCGGTCACCGGGCGATGGTCTCCGGTTCCCCAGGCCCGCGTCCGTCGGGCGCGATCGGGTCCGCGCGCCTCCTCCGCCAGCCCATAATGGGCGGCGAGACGTCCGAGGGCGATGTCGAGCACCACCTTGGCCGAGCGCACCGGCCACCGGCGATCCGCCTCGATCGCCTCCAGCCCCTTGAGGAAGCAACAGACGTCGAGCAGCACGTCGGCGAGGTCGTGGCCGACGGCGTCGAGGGCGGCGCGGACGCGGTCCCGGGCGGCGAGTGCCCGATCGGTCAGATCGGCGATGCCACCGGGGGTGCCGGCGCCGACGCCGGTCCGGCCCGAGGACCAGTTCGAGGTCACCGTCGGCATCATGCGCGCGGTGGTGAAATCGGCGCGCAGGCGTTCACCGGCGGCGAGACGCGCCGGGGTGAGAAAGGCACGGCCGTCCTTGTCGCGCCGCCGCGCCAGCCAGGCGAGCGGGCTCTCGGCTTCGTCGACGAGGACCGGATCGGCCGTCTCGGTGAGCCGCCGGCTCGCCACCTGCCCGTGCTGGAGCCGAAAATCGGGACCCTCCGGGGTCGATCGGCGCAGGCGGGCCCGTCCGCCGGCGGTCAGCGTCAGACGGGTCGCGCCGGGCGGCGCCGGGGTGGCGACGGCGACGAGCTCGTCGGCGATCAACCGGTCGACGGCTGCCCGCTCGACGCGCAGTCGGCGCAGGGCCGCCCCGGTGTCGACCCGCAACACGGCCGGTTCTCCGGCATCGAGGATCCCCTCCCCCGCGTCGAGCAGCGCCAGGATGCGATCACCGCCACCGCGGGCCGAGGCATCGGAGCGGCTCATGCCTCCGCCTCCCCGCCCTCGGCGAGGCGATGCCAGAGATCGGCGGCGCTCTCGATCACCGCGACGATGCGGTCGATGCGGGGATCGTCGCGCCGATCCTCGACGACGCGACAGGCGTGGGCGACGGTCGTGCGATCGCGATCGAAGCGGCGACCGACCTCGGTCAGGGGCAATGCGAACCAGACGTGGGCGACATACATGGCGACCTGGCGCGCGAAGGCGGTCTGGGCTTCGCCGCGGGAGGTGCGGCGCAGATCGGCGACCGGCAGGCGGAAGGTGGAGGCCACCACCGCCTCGAGGCACCGGCACTTCGCGGCGACGAGTTCCTGATCGTAACGATTGCGACGCATACGGTCGCGCCGGCCGGCCGAAGCGACGAAGCGCGGTGCGCCGGCGGCCCGGAAAGCGTCGTGGGACGCCGGCACCGGTGGCGTGGTGAGGCTCTGCAAATCCATCTCGCTCTTCTCCCGTCAGCGGAGAGATAGGAATAAATGCCTCACGATTATGGGCCTCGATCGCCAAGTGGGGATAACTGTCGATTTATATAGTGAATTTGAACTATCATACGTTGTAGCGGTCGACACGAGATCTCCCCGCCGCGTGCACCGGAGCGAAACTTCGGTGACGCAGCAGGAGACCGACATGACGACGAAACCCACGGGTCCGCGCGACGAGGCGACCGACCGGCGCCGCGACGCGACGCAGGTGGCCCGCCACCCCGCGACGAGGACGCCCGCGACCGAGGACTGGGATCGCGCCCGGATGTTGCCGCGGCTGATCCCGGTCGGCCAGGAGGAGCTCGCCGACGTCAGCCCGGAGGGGCGGCGCGGCATCCTGCGGCGGCTGGCGGAAGCCCTGCGCGGTGAACGCCGGCGGGGACGGGCCGGGCATTGGAGCTACAGCCTCGATCGCCACATCGGCCTCTTCCAGGCCCTCGCGGCGGAGCGACGTCTCGACGCCACGGGATCGCGATCTCCGGGGGCGCGGCGCGACCGAGACCGGGTGTCGTGACGTTTCGACCGGTTCGAAACGTCCGATGCGACGGCGAGCCCGGACGGGCGAGCGGACGGACGGGCGGTCATTTCGACGAAACACCGCGGAGACCGCATCTCGGGACGAGTACGCCGTCCCGTGCCGCGGCGACCGGACCCACCGTCCGAAGGTTCGATCCCTCGGGACGCACAACGGTCGTGAAGGTCGGCAACCCGACCTCCCCTCCCCTCGTTGGGGGAGAGGACCGGATGCGGCCGCCTTCGCAAATGCGACCTCGAAACGAGGCGGGGCTTCGCCGGTGCGGTATCAGACCGCGTCGCGTTGCCGGTCGCCAACCTCGGCGGCGCGCTTGCGGCGGCGCTCCGAGGTCGCGGTCGCCCGCGTCGCCGCGATCAATCCGTCGGAGATCTCGCCGTCCGCCGAGGCTCGGATCGCGGCGTCGGAATAGTCGAAGCGGGCGGGATCGGCGAGCGCCGCCCTCAGGAAGCGCCGCAACCTCAGATAGGTTACGGCCATGCCCGTCGTGGCGCGCGCGACGCGCCACCAGTGGCGGGGATAGAAGACGAGCGGGTTCTCGATCGGCAGGCCGGGGCGGCGTTGGCGACGGCGACGGATGCGCAGGAGGCCGGCCTCGAGCGCCGCCACCCCCTCGAGCCGGATCGCCTCGCGATAGATCGTCAGCCGCGAGATCGTCGATAGCCGCTTCTTCGACCTCATCGCCACCAGCCGGCGGATGATGGTCCGCATGTGGTCCCAGTCGAAGAAGGCCTCGTGCGCCTCGCGATGCGCCGCCTCCCATTCCGCGTCGCTCATCTTCGGGTGATGGGTGACGCGGTGGTTGATGTCGTAGCGGTTCATGTCCGGATCCATCCAGACGCCGTCGCGGGTGAGCCGCGCATGATCCTCGCTGCCCGGCAAGGGGGTGAGGAAATTCAGGAAGATCATGTCGATTGCGAGCTCGCGCTTCAGCGTCTCGATGTCGTGTCGCACCGACTCGCGCGTGTCGAACGGGAATCCGACGATGTAGCCGCAGACGATGATCACCGAGTGCTTCTTCCAGGCGAGCATCGTCGCGCGGTAGTCCTCGATGCGGTTCTGCCGCTTCTTCACAGATTCGAGATTGTCGGGGTTGATGTTCTCCAGACCGATGAAGATCTGATCGACGCCGGCCTCGCACATCTTGTCGACGAAGTTGGCGATCTTGTGGGCGAGCGCGTCCACCTGCACCGCGAGCCGCACCGCGAAGCCCTGCTTCTTCAACTCGATCAGCCGGTCGGCGAAGGCCTCCCAGGCGCGGTTGCGGGCGAAGTTGTCGTCGGTGACGAAGAAGCGGTCGATGCCGTGGGCGGCGTTCTCCCGCACGATCGCCTCGAGGTCGTCGGGGGTGCGGAAGCGGCTCTTGCGGCCCTGGACGTTGATGATCGTGCAGAACGAGCACTCGAAGGGGCAGCCGCGGCCGAGATCGAGCGAGGCGAAACGGGTGATGTTGCGGCGAATCTCCGCCGCATCGAGGAACGGCGTCGGCGCGCCGCCGAGGCCGGGCGTCACCTTCAGATGATCGTAGATGGGGGCGAGCGCACCGGCGAGGCCGTCGCGCAGCACCGGATCGATCCGGCCCTCCTCGGCCTCGCCGAGGAAGAAGGAGATGCCGAGGTCCTGCGCCTCGACGAGATCGGGCGGCAGCGCATCGAGCATCGCCACGCAGCCGGAGACGTGGAAGCCGCCGATCGCCACCGGAATGCCGGCGGCGCGCAGCGGCCGGGCGATGTCGACGGCGCGGGGGAACTGGTTGGTCTGTACCCCGACCAGGAAGACCACCGTCGGCCGGCGGTGGCGCCGCACCTCGGCGACGATCTTCGCCGGATCGACGGCGGAATGGATCTCGTCGAGGACGTGGACCCGGCCCTCGACCCCGTCGCCGAGGGCGCCGCGGCCGATCGCCTCGCGCACCAGCCCGGCGACGCAGGCGAGCGAATTCGAGGGGATGGTCGACCGCCACCACTGGAGGGGGTAGCCCTCGTCGTCGTAGCGCGTCGGCTTGATCAGGTGGATATCGAAGATCGTCATTCGCCCCTCACCGGCCGGGACGGCCGCATTCCCTCACACCCGTCCGCGCCCGCCCGACGGCGGTCCCGCCCGGTCCCCGCCACACGGCCCTCTCCTCCCGGTCCGCGCGTGACGGCGGAGCGCGGGCCGAGTGTCCGATCTCGCCGGTCGCGGCGCAACCTCGTTTCGACGTCGCCGGGCTGCGCGCCTCACGTGGTGTCGCGCCCGACACAGCGCAGCGCGAAGGCCTGGATCAACGCGACCTCCTCGAGACGATCGAACCGGCCGGCGGCGCCGCCGTGTCCGGCGTCCATGTTGGTCTTCAACAGCACCGGCGCGCTCCCGGTGCGCGTCGCACGCAGCTTCGCCACCCATTTCGCCGGCTCCCAATAGGTCACCCGCGGGTCGGTGAGCCCGGCG
>ERZ1645187.2649-NODE-2649-length-15558-cov-9.779333_pt1 | contig 15558 bp, 12 predicted proteins | sample MGYA00575352_ERZ1645187 | MGnify/ENA primary metagenome ERZ1645187 (study PRJEB40837, sample SAMN11349314) | freshwater sediment metagenome | isolation source: river sediment | host: Sediment | place: India: Wazaribad , New Delhi | collected 2017-02-21 ... | reverse complement strand
TCGAGCGGTAGCCGGAATCGACGCGCTCGACCTCGCGCGCGATCAGGCCGTAGCAGACATAGTTGAGGCCCGCGCCGCCATAGGCCTCGGGGATCGTCGCGCCGAGCAGGCCGAGTTCGCCCATGCTGCGGAAGATGCCGGCGTTGGTCTTCTCATGCCGGAAGGCCTCCTGCACCTGCGGCAGCAATTGTTCCTGGCAATAGGTGTGCGCCGTGTCGCGCACGGCGCGCTCCTCCTCGCTGATCTGTCCGCTCAGCGAGAGAGGATCGTCCCAATTGAAGGTCTGTCGCGCGCCCTTGGCCATGTTCTGCTCCTGTTGGTCTTGTCGATGAGCGGACGTCACAGGCCCGCCTGTTTCATTGCGCCGCCTGCCGGCGGGTCGGAAAATGTCTGGCGTCGCGCCTGTTAGGCGCGGCCGATGAGCTGGCGTCCGATGATCATCTGCTGGATCTGCGTCGTGCCCTCGTAGAGGCGCAGCAGGCGGACATCGCGGTAGAAGCGTTCGACCGGATATTCGTTGATGTAGCCCGAGCCGCCATGCACCTGCACGCCGCGGTCGGCGACGCGGCCGACCATTTCCGTGCAGAACAGCTTGCAGCACGAAGCGCGCATGCTGACGTCGGGATCGCTGCGATGCGCCGGCTTGGCGTCGAAGCGCGCCGAGCAATCCTGCACCATGGTCCAGCCGGCGTAGAGCTCCGACTGGCTGTCGGCGAGCATCGCCTGGATGAGCTGGAACTCGCCGATGCGCTTGCCGAACTGCTTGCGATTCTGCGCATAGGCGACGGCCTCGTCGAGGATGCGCTGCGCCATGCCGCAGGCGACGGCCGAAATGTGCAGGCGTCCGCGATCTAGCACCTTCATCGCGGTCTTGAAGCCCTGCCCCGGCTTGCCGCCGATGATGTTGGCGGCTGGCACGCGGACGTTGTCGAGAATGACGTCGCAGGTCTTGGTGCCGCGCTGGCCCATCTTCTTGTCCGGCTTGCCGAGGCTGAGCCCCGGCAGATCGGCCGGCACGATGAACGACGAGATGCCGCCCGCCCCCGGCCCGTCGGTGCGCGCCATCAGCGTGAAGGCGCCGGCGCGCGGCGCATTGGTGATGAAGCGCTTCGTGCCGTTGAGGATGTAATCGTCGCCGTCGCGCACGCCCTGCGTCTTGATCGCAGCGGAATCCGATCCGGCGTCCGGTTCGGTGAGCGCGAAGGACATGATCAGCTCGCCGGTGGCGACCTTGGGCAGATAGGCGGCCTTCTGCGCGTCCGTGCCGTCCATCAGGATGCCCTGCGAGCCGATGCCGACATTGGTGCCGAACACCGAACGGAAGGCGAGCGCCGTCTTGCCGATCTCGTAGGCGACGCGGCATTCCTGGCTCATCGACAGGCCGATGCCGCCGTATTCCTCCGGGATCGACAGGCCGAACAGGCCCAGATCCTTCATCTCCTGCACGATCTCGGCAGGCACGTCGTCGAGCTCCTCGACGGCGTTCTCGGCCGGCGTCAGCCGTTCGCGCACGAAGCGCCGGACCGTGTCCAGAAGGATCTCGAATGTCTCTGCGTCGAGCGCCATGTCCGGCCTCCCTTTATGATCTCAGCGATGGGTGAAAGCGGGCTTGCGCTTGTCGAGGAAGGCCTTCATGCCTTCGCGCGCGTCGGCGGCGGCAAAGCGCGCGTGCAATTCGCGGCGCTCGAACAGGATGCCCTCGCCAAGCGGCGATTCATAGGCGCGGTTGACGCATTCCTTCAGCGCCATCAGCGCCGGCGCGGAGAAGGACGCGATCGCATCGGCGAGCTTCATCGTCTCGTCCAGCAGCGCTTCATCGTCGACGACGCGCGAGACGAGGCCGTAGCGATCGGCTTCCTCGGCGTCGAGCATGCGCGCCGACAGGCACATGTCCATCGCCTTGGCCTTGCCGATGGCGCGCGGCAGGCGCTGCGTGCCGCCCGCGCCCGGCAACAGGCCGAGCTTGATCTCGGGCAGGCCGAATTTGGCGCTGCGCCCGGCGACGATGATGTCGCAGGAGAGCGCCAGCTCGCAGCCGCCGCCAAGCGCGAGCCCCGCGACCGAGGCGATCACCGGCTTGCGGATCTGGCGGATCGTTTCCCAATTGCGCGTGATGAAATTGGAATTGTAGACGTCGCTGTAGGTCCAGTCGGCCATCGCCGCAATATCCGCGCCAGCGGCGAAGGCGCGCTGCGATCCGGCGATGACGATCGCGCCAACATCCGCGTCGGCGTCGAAGGCGATGAGCGCCGCGCCGAGTGCTTCCATCAGCGCGTCGTTCAGCGCGTTCAGAACCTTGGGCCGGTTGAGAGTGATCACGCCGACGCGGCCGCGCCGCTCGACGAGAAGAACGTCGTCCTGCATGCGTGAGCTCCTTCACACATTGCGAGAAATTCTGGATGGTGAATCGATCGGCCCGACCGCGTCGGGCCGATCGCATCGCGGGCCGTTACAGCTCGCCCTGCTTGAGCATGTCGCGCAGCCGGAATTTCTGGATCTTGCCCGACGGCGTCGCGGGCATGGCTTCGCGCACGATCAGCTTCTCGGGGATGTATTGCACCGCCAGCTTGTGCGACTTCAGGAATTCGCTCATGCCGGCGAAATCGAACGTCTGGCCGGCCTTCGGCACGACGACGGCGCAGGCGCGTTCGCCAAGGCGCTCGTCGGGATAGGCGACGATGGCGACCTGCGCGACGGCGGGATGCTTGTAGAGCAGCGCCTCGACCTCGACGACGGGAATGTTCTCGCCGCCGCGGATGATGACGTCCTTGCTGCGGCCGCTGATGCGGATGTAGCCCTCGGCGGTGACATAGGCGAGATCGCCGGTGTCGAACCAGCCGTCGGCGTCGGTGCCGTTCCATTGCGGCCGCTTGAGATAGCCGCCGAAATTGGAGCAGGCGCGGACGACGAGACGGCCGATTTCATTCGGCGGCAGCGTGTTGCCTTCGCCATCGATCACCTTCACCTCGACGCCCGGCAGCGGGCATCCATCGGTGGTCGAGGCGAGCTTGTCGTCATCGTCGAGATTGATCAGCGTGACCGCGCCATTCTCGGTCATGCCCCAGGCCGAGACGATCTTGGCGCCGAGGCCGGCCTGCGCCTGCTCGACCAGCGGTCCGGGAATCGGCGCGCCGGCGCACAGGAAGCTCCTGAGGCTCGGAACCGGCTGGCCGCTGTCCGCCACGACGCGCGTCAGATCGGTCAGGAACGGCGTCGAAGCCATGGTGAACGTGGCCTTCTCGGCGCGGATGAGTTCCGCCGCCTTGGCGGGCTCCCACACGTCCTGCAGGACGGCGGAGGCCTTCAGCATGATCGGCATCATCAGTCCGTACATGAAGCCGGTCTGGTGGGCCATCGGCGAGGCCATCAGCACGACGTCGTCGCCACTCAGGCGCAGGCGTTCCGCATAGGGCACGATGTTCGCCATCAGCGTGTTGGCGCTGTGCATCACGCCCTTGGGCTCGCCGGTCGTGCCCGACGTATAGATCAATTGCGTGATGTCGTCCGGGCCCGGCCGGGCGCCGGTGAGGATGGCCTGCGCGTCCGGCTCCTTCTCCCACGCCGGAATCGTCAGCAGCGCGTCGAAATCGTCGGGGCCGTCGCCGCCGATGACGACGATGCGCTGCAGCGACGGCAGGCTCGGCTGCAGGCCGCGGGCCATGGCCTCGTGGTCGAAATGCCGGAAGGTTTTCGGCACCACCAGAACCTTCGCCTCGCCATGCTTGAGCATGAACGAAAGTTCGCGTTCGCGGAAGATCGGCATCAGCGGGTTGAGCACCGCGCCGATGCGCGAACAGGCGAGATAGAGCAGGCTGAACTGCCACCAGTTCGGCAATTGCATGGCGACGACGTCGTTGCGGCCGACGCCGAGACGCGACAGGCCGACGGCGATACGGTCGGCAAGCTGCGCCAGCTCGCGATAGGTGAAGCGGCGAACCTCGCCCGTATCGATGCGAACGGCCGTCAGCGCCAGCTTGTCCGGGCATGCCGCGAGGCAGGCGTCCAGATCGTCGTTGATCGTGCGGTCGTGCCAGAAACCCTGCGCGACGCTGGCCGCGCGGCGTGGCGCCAGCAATATTGCGTCAAATTCCATCTCGTACCCCTCCCAGAGTATTTGTCGTTTCCTGCAGCAGCCGCCGGCTTAGGCCGGCACTGCTCCGCGTCCGGCCCGCGTGCGGGCGATGATCGTCTTCATGATCTGCGCCGTCCCGTCGCCGATCTGGAAGCCGAGCACGTCACGCAGGCGCTGCTCCATCGGGCCGCGGTCGTAGCCGCCATGGCCGTGCATCAGCAGGCATTGGTGAATGGCGTCATAGGCGAGCTTGGGCGCCCACCATTTGCACATCGCCGCCTCGGCGCTGTGCGGCGCGCCCTTGTCCTTCAGCCACAGCGCCTGCAGACAGAGCAGACGGCCGGCCTCGACCTGCGTGTCATAGTCGGCGAGCGGATGCGACACGCCCTGGAACGACGACAGCGGCTTGCCGAAGGCCTGGCGCTGCGCCACATATTCCCAGGTCTCGTCGAGCGCGACGCGCGCCACGGCGAGCACCTGCAGGCCGATCAGGGCGCGCGAGAAATCGAAGCCCTGCATCACCTGCACGAAGCCCTTGTTCTCGTCGCCGAGGCGATGCGAGACAGGCACGCGCACGTTCTCGAAGAACAAGGAGCCGCGGCCGATGGCGCGCTGGCCATGGCAATCGAACCGGCTGCGGGTGACGCCCGGCAGATCCATCGGCACGAGCAGCGCGGTCACGCCATGCGCGCCGGATTCGACCGAGCCCGTGCGGCCGAAGACCACGGCGGCGTCGGCCTGATCGGCGGCGGAGATCGACGTCTTCTCGCCGTTGAGAACGTAGAAATCGCCGTCGCGCTCGATCTTGAGGCGCAGGTTGGCGGCGTCAGACCCGCCGCGCGGCTCGGTGAGGGCGATGGCGAACAGCGCCTCGCCGGCGGTCAGCTTCGCCAGCCAAGGCTTGACGATCTCGGGCTTGCCGTGATGCGACAGGATCTGCCCGTTCAGCGACGCCAGAAGATTGATGTAGGAAATCGACAGATCGGCGCGCGCGATCTCTTCGTGAATGACGCCAGCGGCGAGACAGCCCAGACCGAGGCCGCCGAATTCTTCCGGAAGCTCCGGCGCGATGAAGCCCATCTCGCCCATTTCCTTCATCAGGCCGCGATCGAGGACGCGCGTGCGGTCGCGCTCCTGAAAGCCGGGCGCGACGCGGTCAGTGGCGAAGCGTCGGGCCTGATCGCCGAGCGCAATGAGATCATCGTCGAGATAAGGATTCACTATCTGCCTCCCTGGCTGGTTTCTTGGCGCGCCGGGAGCGTCCCGGCGCGCTGTCTTTGCGGGCTGGATTGCGCGTTACTTGACGTATTTGCGGAATTCGGGCTTGCGCTTCTCGCCGAGCGCCTTGACGCCCTCGCGCGATTCCTCGGTGTCGTAGTAAAGCTTCAGCGCATACATCCCCAGACCGGCGATTCCGGCCTGATGCGCCGTGTCCATGTTGAAGCTGCGTTTGGCGATGGCCAGCGCCGTCGGGCTGCGCTCGCACAATTCCTCGCCCCACTTCTGCACTTCGGCGTCGAGCTGGTCGTGCGGCACGCACAGGTTGGCCAGCCCCATCGCCTCGGCTTCCTTGCCGGAATAGCGGCGGCACATGTACCAGATCTCGCGCGCCTTCTTTTCGCCGACGACGCGGGCAAGGAAGGCCGTGCCATAGCCCGGATCGACCGAACCCATCTTCGGGCCGACCTGGCCGAAGATCGCCTTTTCCGAGCAGATCGTCAGGTCGCAGATCGTCGCCAGCACGTTGCCGCCGCCGATGGCGAAGCCCTGCACGCGGGCGATCACCGGCTTGGGCACGTCGCGGATCGCGGTGTGCAATTCTTCCATCGGCAGGCCGATCGTGCCGCGGCCGTCGTAATTGCCGTCATGGGCCGACTGGTCGCCGCCGGTGCAGAAGGCGCGGTCGCCGGCGCCGGCGAGCACGATGCAGCCGACGTCCTTGTCGTAGCCGGCCTTGTAGAGCGCCTTGATCAGCTCATCGCAGGTCGTGCCGCGAAAGGCGTTCATCTTGTCGGCGCGGTTGATGATGATCCACGCGACGCCATTGCGAACTTCGTAGAGAAGGTCCTGAAACTGCATTGGATTTCCTCCTGTTATGATGATTTGGCTCAACCGTTCATCGTCAGGCCGCCGGACACGCTCAGCACCTGGCCGGTCACGAAGGACGCGTCGTCGCTGCCCATGTAGGCGATGGCTCCGGCGAGATCGTTCGGCTGGCCGAGACGGCCGAGCGGAATGGCCTTGGTGAAGGCCTCGACCAGCTTCTCGGGATTGGCGGCGCCGGCGGCGACGCCCGCCAGCAGCGCCGTATCGGTCGGGCCGGGGCAGATGACGTTGGCGGTGATGTTGTGGCGCGCATGTTCGCGCGCGATCGTCTTGGTGAAGGCGACGAGGCCGCCCTTGCAGGCGGCGTAGACCGCCTCGCCCGACGAGCCGACGCGCGCCGCGTCAGACGCGATATTGACGATGCGGCCGTATTTGCGCGCGACCATGCCCGGCAGGATCGCGTGATGCATGTTGAGCGCGCCGATCAGGTTGATGGCGATGAGCTTTTCCCACTCCGCCGCCTCGGTCTTGGAGAACGGCTTGAAAATGTCCCAGCCGGCATTGTTGACCAGCACGTCGACCGGACCGAGCTTGGCCTCGGTCGCCGCGACGGCGGCGTCGACGCTGGCGCGGTCAGCGATGTCGCAGCGGAACGCCTCGGCGACGCCGCCGGCGGCGCGAATGTCGGCCGCGACCTTCTCGGCCGCCTCCAGATTGAGGTCATAGACGGCGACCTTGGCGCCCTCACCGGCCAGCCTGCGGCAGGTCGCCCCGCCGATGCCGCCGCCACCGCCCGTCACCACGACCGTCTTGCCGTCAAAACGCTCCATAACCGCTCCTCCTTGCCGCTTTCGAGATTGCCGTCGCTGCGGAATTACGACACTATGAACCGCAACAGCGCTTTATATATGCCAATGTGTTTGCATATTTAGCAGAACCGCCAAATGGGCGCAAGAGGGTGAAATGAACAATATAACGGGCTACAAAGCGTATGCGGCCGCCCCGGCCGCCTCGGCGACAAAGCTCGAATTGGCCAATAGGTTGCTATTCAGATTATATCAATGCGCCAATATGTTGCATAAAACCGGCAGCCGGGCGGTGGAGGCCGAGGGCCTGACGACGCAGCAATGGGCGGTGCTGGGGGCGCTCTCCCGCAAGCGGGCGCAAAGCGGCGTGAGCATCGGCGACCTGGCCAGATACCTGATGGTGTCGCGCCAGAACCTTGCCGGCCTTCTCGGCCGCATGGAGCGCGACGGACACATCTCGATCGATCCGGACACGCGCGACCGGCGATCCAGAATCGTGACGATGACGGAAACGGGCCGCGAGATCTGGCAGGTGCGGGCGCAGCCCAAGATCCGCGCCTATTACGAGCAGATCCTCGCCGATTTTTCGATCAACGACTCGGCGCACCTGCTGCATTATCTGCTGAAGCTGCTGGAAAACATGAAGCGCCTGGACGAAGGCGCCCCCGAAGGTCAGGACGAGGTCGCGTAACGTCGCGGGGCCACAGCGCTTGCCGCGGCCTCAAACGCGGCAAAGCCCGTCCGCCGCAGACGCTTCCCCCTTCGGCGAGGACCGGGGGCGGCGCACACCGTCCCCGCTGACGCTCAGCGCCCGCCCGTCGGACCGCCGCGCAGATTTTCCATGCGATTGGTCGCATCGACGATGGTGCGATTGATTTCGACGGCGTGGCGGCCTTTGTTCATCGCCCTGGCCCCGGCGCAGATCGACCCGACCCCTTGTCGTTCCTGTGCGTTCATGCTCCCTTTTCCGGCGTCGCCTGATCAGGGAAACGGCTCGGCTTTGCGCCGTCCAGCCCGCCTTGGCGGCGTTCGGCCCCCCGCGCAAGAAGTTGACCGCACGCCGAAAGCAAGCCCACTGCTCCGCGCTTCCGCTTGCAGGAGGCGCGCCTCTCACGTCCGGCGTCCGCGACGATCGCGCTCAGCCTTTCGCGACAGGCGCGCCTTACCTTGGTTCCGGATTCTAGGCCTCGCCGCCGTGGCCTCCGCCCATCTCATTCATGGCGATCTGGCGGAGCTTGTACTTCTCCACTTTGCTGGTCGGCGTTCGCGGCAGGTCGTCGACGATCCGCATGATGCGCGGACGCATGTATTTGGGCATGGTCTGCGACGCGTGGGCGTGGATTTCGTCTTCGGATATCGGCATGCCGGGGACCGGCACGACAAAGGCGACGATCTGGTCCTCGTCGCCTTCGTCGCTGGGGATGGCGACGGCGGCGCTCATCTGCACGGCGGGATGCTGATTGAGCATGTCCTCAACCTGGAAGGACGACAGGTTCTCGCCGCGCACGCGGATGCGATCGCCGAGGCGGTCGACGTAGTAATACATGCCGTCCTTGCCGCGCAAAGCCGCGTCGCCCGTGTGGAACCAAAGATTGCGGAAGGCCTTCACCGTGGCTTCCGGCTTGCCGAGATAGGCGTGGAAGAACACGCCCGGCAGGCGCGGGCGCAGGCACAGATGGCCTGCCGCCTCGTCTTCGCATTCCTCGTCCAGATCGTCGCGCACGGAGACGTCGGCGAAAATGGCCGGAACGCCCATCAGCCCCTTGCGACTGGCTTCAGCGCCGGCCAGCACCGGGATGCCGTGGCGCTCAGCCGCCTCGAACGCCTGGCTGTGCGTGTAGCCGCGATAGAGATCGTCGGGCGTTCCTTCGCCCTGCCTTGTCTCCTCCAGCACGATGGCGACGCCGACGCCGGATTCCGTTTGGCCGAAGCCCGCGGTGACGAAGTCGACGCCGAAACACGTGGAGAATTCGTGATGCTGCAGCGGCAGCGGCTGCATGTGCACCTTGTTGAGCGTGTTGCGCTTGTCGTTCTCGGACGGCGTCGCCTTGCTCAGCCAGGGGATCATGACGTCCAGCAGGATCGCCGTGGTGACGCGCCGAAGCGCGATGCGGTCCCAAAAGGCTTCCGGGCTGAAGCGGTTCCACACCGCGATTTCGCAGCCGACCCATGCCGCGCGGCAGATGTTCGCGATGGCGCCGCCGACATGATACAGGGGCAGGTCGTTGTAGATCACGTCGTCGGCGCAGTTCAACGCCCGCAGGGTGAACGTGTATTGCGCCATCCAGCGGTAGGGTTGCACCACGCCCTTGGACGGGCCTGTCGTGCCCGACGTGTAGATGAGATTGGCGGGATCGTCGAACGTCACGGCGACGTCGGGCGCCTGCGCCGGCTTGACCAGTTCGGCCCAGGCGATCTCGTCGTAGCCGGCGCGCAGAGCCGGCGGCGCGTCGATATAGTCATGATCGCCAGGCGCGGGGCTGTAGACGATGACGGCCGGCCTGACCGCGACGTCGTCGAGCACGTCGTTGAGAGCGGGCAGCAAGCCGCCGTCGGTGATGATCAGTTTCGGCGCCGTGTCGTTGAGCTGATAGGTCAGGAGGCGGCCGGCATAGAGATAATTGACCGGGCAATAGATCGCGCCGGCCTTCCAGATGCCGAACATCAGCAGCGTGCTGGTCAGCGAGTTCTTGACGAACACGCTGACGCGATCGCCTTTCTCGATGCCGAGGCGGGCAAGGTTGCCGGCCATCGCATCCGCCTGACGCTTGAACTCGGCGTAGCTGAGGGCGATGTCGTCCTCGCCGTAGTAGAAGAAGGTGCGGTCGCCGGCGGTGGCGGCCCAATGGTCGAGGCGCTCCGTGATGATCTCGCCATCGGCCTGCAGAAGCTTGGTCAGCTCGCGTTCGTTCATTGTTGTTCCTCCCGGATATCGTTCAGGGGCGCGTGCCGAATGAGGGCGGGCCGAGGAGTTCGGGCAGCAGGCGATAGGCGTCCTTCACCCAATCGCACAGCAGCGCGCGGCTCTCGCGCGGGTCGATGAGATCCTGCACGCCAAAGCGCTCGGCCGTTCGGAAGGGCGAGCCGATGCGCTCCAGTTCGCGGGCGATGCGCGCGATCGCCGCCTCGCGGTCAGGAACCTTGGCCAGATCGGCGCGAAAGGCGGCCTCGATGCCGCCTTGCGCCGGCAGCGAGCCCCAGACGCCGGAGGGCCAACACCAGCTCCGGTTGGCACGGTGACGGTTGACCGCGCCCGCGCCGCCGACGCCGAAGACGCGCCGCAGCACCAGTTCCGCCTGCGGCACGCGCGCCTGATAGACGGCGGTGATGGCGCGGGCGCCGTGGCGAATGGTGCCGAGCCGCTCGGCGACCGAACCGATCGACATGCCGGCCTGATCGGTCAGGCTGACGATCGGCAGGTGAAAGGTCTCGCACAGATCGACCAGACGCGTGACGGCCATGGCGCCCTCGACCGTCATGGTCGCGCCCTTCATCGGGTCGGTGGTGATGACGCCAACCGGATGACCGTCGAGCCGCGCCAGCGCCGTGATCGTCGAGCCGCCATATTCGGCGAAGGGGAAGATGGAGCCCGCATCGAACACCGCCTCCAGAATCGGCGCGATCTCGTAGGGCTGGCGCTCATTGCGCGGAACCGCCGCGACAAGACGTTCGTCGCGTCGATCGCAAGGGTCGGCGCAGGCGATCACCGGCGGCACGGCGAAGACGCTGGTCGGCAGATAGGACAAAAAGCGGCGGATGACGTCGAAGGCTTCCGCCTCGCTGCGAACGAAGCGCTCGACCATGCCATTGTTGCGGTGGACCGCCGCGCCGCCGAGCTCTTCCTTGGTCAGATCTTCGCGCGTCGCGGACAGGACGATCGGCGGGCCGGCGGTGAAGATCTGTCCGAGCCCTTCGACGATCAGGCCGAAATGCGCCATGACGAAGCGCGCCGCGCCGAGGCCGACGGTCGGGCCGAGGCAGGCGGACACCACGGGCACGAGCGACAGGTTTTCCGTCACCGCCTCCCAGCCGGGATTGACGGGCAGATAGTGGAACCCTTGTTCCATCGCCATCTTGACGCTGCCGCCGCCGCTCGCCCCGTCGAGAAGGCGGATCATCGGCAGGCGCATCTGGCGCGCATAGTCTTCGGCGAAAATCTGCTTCTCGTGGATCGCCGCATCGCCGGAGCCGGCGCGCAAGGTGAAATCGTCGGCGCCGATCACCACCTTGCGGCCGTCGAGCTTGCCGGTTCCGGCGACGAAGTTGACCGGCGACAGGGATTCGAGCGCTCCGTTGTCGTCGTAATTGACAAACGCCGTCAGCGCGGCGATCTCGCTGAAGCTGCCGGGATCGAGCAGCGCGTCGAGGCGCTCGCGGACGTTCAGCTTGCCTTCGGCCTTCTGGCGGGCGAGCTTGGCAGGTCCGCCCATGCCGAGCGCGAGCTGCCTGCGCCGGGCGATGTCCTCGATTTCCTTCGTCCAGCCGAGATCTTCCGACGCCGCGACGCGCGCCGCGCCCGCGCCGTCGCCATCGCCGATGCGGATGCTCAGGAGGCCCGCGCCTTCGATCACGGTATCGCCCGCCGTCACCGCAGCGGCGAAAATCGCGCCGGCAACCGGCGCGCGCACCGAATGCTCCATCTTCATGGCTTCGATCACCATGAGCACGTCGCCCGCCGCAACCGTGTCGCCGGGCGCGACGTTGAACGCGACGACCGTGCCATGCATGCGCGCAGTGACGACGGCGACGCCCTCCTCGCCTTCGCCGAGATCGACGCTTTGGCTGGCGGCGCTCTGCGGCCCTTCGCGGTCCGAGGCGGGCGGCGCGATGGTCGCCTGTTTCGTCGCGGCGGCGAGCAGCGTCGCGAGGTTTTCCGCCACCAGCGACGTATCAAATCGGGCGGCCTTGACCGCCGGCAAATCCAGAATGCTCAGAAGGATCGGGATATTGGTGTTGGCCCCTTCGATATGGAATTCGCGCAGGGCGTTGGCGACGTTCGTCCGCGCGCCTTCGAAGCTGCGGCCTCGGGCTATGACCTTGGCCAGCAGGGAATCGTAGCGCAAGCTCGTCGTGTAGCCGGCATAGCCGTAGCCATCGACGCGCACATGCGGACCGGAAGGCTGCGCATAGGCCGTCAGCCGGCCGGCGCAGGGGCCGGGCGCTCCGTCCGGCAGGAGCGTTTCCAGATTGACCCGCGCCTGAATGGCGAAGCCGCGCAGGCTCGGCGGCGACAGGAGATCGAGTTCGGCGAGGCGCGCGCCAAGCGCGAGGCGGATCTGGGTCTGCACCAGATCGACGCCGGTCACTTCCTCGGTGATGGTGTGCTCGACCTGCAGGCGCGGATTGGCCTCCATGAACCAGAAGTCGTCGCCGGCGACGAGAAATTCGAAGGTTCCGAGGCTGCAATAGCGCACGTGGCGCGCGAGGTTCATCGACGCGTCGAGGATGCGTTCGCGCATGCGCGAGTCCAGCGCCGGCGCCGGCGCGATCTCGATGATCTTCTGGTGGCGCCGCTGGATGGTGCAGTCGCGCTCCCACAAATGGCAGACTGCGCCGCTGCCGTCGCCGACCATCTGCACCTCGATATGACGCGCCGCGGGCACCAGCTTCTCCACATAGAGATCGCCGTTGCCAAACGCCTGCCGCGCCTCGGAGCTGCAACGCGCATAGGCCTCATCGATCTCGTCGGGCGAACGGACGACGCGCATGCCGCGTCCGCCGCCGCCGGCGATCGCCTTGAGCATGGAGGCGCCATGCGTGGCGATGAAGTCGCGCGCCTCCTCAAGGCTCGTCGGCCGGCTTGTGCCGGGCGTCACCGGCACGCCGATGCTCTGGGCCGCGCCGCGGGCGCTGATCTTGTCGCCGAACAGGTTCAGGATTTCGGCGGACGGCCCGATGAAGACGACGCCGGCTTCGGCGCAGCGCGCCGCGAATGCCGCATTCTCGCTCAGGAAGCCGTAGCCTGGATGAATCAGCCCGGCGCCCGTGTCGCGCGCGACCGCGAGGATCGCGTCCTGGTCGAGATAGGCGGCCGCGCCCTCGCCGGGCAGCCGATGCGCCTCGCCGACATAGCGCGTGTGCAGCGAAGGCTCGTCGTCGCCCGCATGGACGCCGACCGTCCGCAGGCCGAGTTCATGCGCCGCGCGCGCGATGCGGATGGCGATCTCGCCCCTGTTGGCGATCAGAATTGTCTTCACTCTTTCCTCCCGGAGCGGCGCCCATGCAGCCGCCGACGTGTTTGTTCTTGTTCTTGTTCTTGTTCTTGTTGTTGTCGCCTCAGCCGGCGGCGGCGGGCTTCAAGCCGCGCATGAGCAGCCCGGCCACCGTGTCGGCGATTTCGCCTTCCGTCGCGCCGCCGCCCTCGCGGTACCACCAGGCGGGCGAGAGGCAGGCGCGGATCAAGGTAAAGGCCATGACGTGCGGATTGCAGGAAACGAAGACGCCCTGCGGCATGCCCTCTTCGAGCAGCGCCACCATGACGTTCTCGTAGCGGCGCTCGATGACGCGCACTTCGGCGGCATGAGTTTCGTCGAGACCCATCGTCACCGGCGTCTTGATGACGTGGCGCGAAAGCTCGTGGAAGTTCGCGGCGATCAGGTCGCGCAGCGCCAGCTCCATCCGCTGCTCGACCGGCAGGTCGAGCGCTGCGATCGCTTCCAGCCTTTGTGCAGCGGCGCCCGACGTCTCGCGCCGCGTCGCGACGATCAGTTCCTGCTTGCTCTGGAACTGGTAATAGAGAATGCCCTTGCTGCAGCCCATTTCGGCGGCGATCTCGTCCATGGTGGCGCCGGCATAGCCCTTGCGCGCAAACACCCGGCTGGCGGCGTCCAATATGTGGCGGCGCTGCTCTTCCCGCAGCTCGGGATTCCGCACGACGCTGCCGCGCAGGCCGATGCGCGCCGGCCCGATCGCGGCTTTTCCCTTGCTGGACATGCTGCGCCCTCACATCTCGAAGCGGCCGAGTCCCCGGCGGCAAAGCCCGAACGTCGTTCGACCATCCGCAGGGCGATTGACAGTTTGACTGCTTGGTTTATACCAATGCGTATAAAAATGAAAAGCCGCTGTCAATCGGCCACTCCGGCTGGTTGCGGACGGCAAATGGGAGGAGGCCAATGATGATCCGCACATTGCTCGCCTGCGCGCTGGCGCTGGCAGGCCCTTGCGCCGCGACGGCGCAGGAGACGAAACCGTTGCGCATCGCCGTGATCGACGACATGTCCGGCGTCTATCAGGACGTCACCGGGCCGGGATCGGTCGTTGCGGCGCAACTCGCCATCGAGGATTTCGGCCCGACCGTGCTCGGCCGCAAGATCGAGCTGCTGAGCGGCGACAATCAGAACAAGGCCGATATCGCCTCGGGCATCGCGCGGCGCTGGATCGAGTCCGACGGCGTCGAAATGATCACGGGCCTCGGCAATTCGTCCGTCGCGCTTGCGGTGCGCAATCTGGCGCGCGACAAGAAGATCATCGACATATCGTCCGGCTCCGGTCTCAACGATCTGACCGGCAAGGCCTGTTCGCCGACCGGGTTCCACTGGGTCTACAACACCTACGCGCTTGCCAAGACGATCGCCGCGGCGACCGTGCGCGCGGGCAACGACTCGATCTTCTTCGTCGCCGCCGATTACGCCTTTGGCGCCAATCTGGCGCGGGACGGCGCCAAGTTTGCGGAAGAGGCCGGCGGCAAGGTTCTCGGCACGGTGCGCACGCCGCTGAACACACCGGATTTCTCGTCCTACATCCTGCAGGCCCAGAGCTCGAAGGCGAAGAATATCGGCCTCGCGCTCGCCGGTCAGGATCTCGTCAACTTCATCAAGCAGGCCTCCGAATTCGGCGTCGTGCAGCGGGGCCAGTCGCTCTCGGCCTTCGTCGCATTCGTCAACGAAATTCGTGCGCTCGGCCCGGAGCTGACGCAGGGCCTCTATCTCGCCGAAGCCTTCTACTGGGACAATGACGACGAGACCCGCGCCTTCGCGAAGCGCTTCTACGAAAAGCGCAAGGCCATGCCCAACGGCATGCAGGCCGGCGTCTATAGCGCCGTCAAGCACTACCTCAACGCCGTGAAGGCGGCGGGCACGAGCAATTCGGAAATTGTCGCGGCGAAGATGCGCGCCACGCCGATCAATGATTTTTTCTCGAAGAACATCGCGATCCGCGCCGATGGCCGCGTCATGCGCGACTTCCACCTGTTCCAGGTGAAAAAGCCCGCGGACTCGAAAGGCGAATGGGATGTCATGACGCGGGTGCAGACGCTGAAGGGCGAGGAAGCGTTCCAGCCGCTCGCCGGCAGCGAGTGCCCGCTCGTGGCGGCGAAGTAAGCGCGCGACATTCGCCGGCTTGCCGTCGCTTCAGTCCCGTCGATCGCATGACCATGGGATCGACGTTCTGCAGCGTCGGCGGCCGGCTTTTCATATGTCTTTTCTGAACAGCCGCCATCCGGCTCTATCGAAGCCCCGCGTCTCGCAACGCGCTTGTTTCGATCCAGACGTTAACCCCAGGCAAAAGCGCTCGGATGGCGCAACGCACGCCGGCGCTGAGCCCTGCCGACGCCATCAGCTCATTTTATTCTGATTTAAAGGTTTTGCTGGCGAGGCCGCTAGAGGCGGGTGGCGGAGAGGGAGGGATTCGAACCCC
>ERZ1645187.2648-NODE-2648-length-15558-cov-16.872992_pt1 | contig 15558 bp, 16 predicted proteins | sample MGYA00575352_ERZ1645187 | MGnify/ENA primary metagenome ERZ1645187 (study PRJEB40837, sample SAMN11349314) | freshwater sediment metagenome | isolation source: river sediment | host: Sediment | place: India: Wazaribad , New Delhi | collected 2017-02-21 ... | reverse complement strand
TCGAATGCACGATCAATGGCCTTGGCGAGCGCGCCGGCAATTGCTCGCTTGAAGAAGTCGTGATGGCGGTGAAGACCCGTCGCGACTATTTCGGTCTGGACGTCGGTATCGACACCCATCACATCCTGGCAGCGAGCCGCATGGTCAGCCAGACCACCGGCTTCGTCGTTCAGCCGAACAAGGCGGTGGTGGGGGCCAACGCGTTTGCGCATGCCTCGGGCATTCACCAGGACGGCGTGCTCAAGGCGCGTGACACCTACGAGATCATGCGGGCCGAAGACGTGGGCTGGACCGCCAACAAGATCGTCCTGGGCAAACTCAGCGGGCGCAACGCCTTCAAGCAACGCTTGCAGGATCTGGGCGTCAGCTTGGACAGCGAATCGGAGATCAACACCGCCTTTGCCCGGTTCAAGGAACTCGCCGACCGAAAGAGCGAAATCTTCGATGAGGACATCCTGGCGCTGGTGAGCGATGACAGTGTCACGAACGAAAAGGAACAGTACGGCTTCGTTTCACTGTCACAGCACAGCGAAACGGGCGAACGTCCTCATGCCGCCATCGTCTTCACCGTCGACGGCAAGGAAGTGAAGGGCGAATCGGATGGCAACGGTCCGGTCGACGCGTCGCTCAAAGCCATCGAAACCCATGTGAAGAGCGGCGCGGAAATGGTGCTGTATTCGGTCAATGCCATCAGTGGTTCGACCGAAAGCCAGGGTGAGGTGACGGTGCGCCTTCAAAACAGTGGCCGCGTCGTCAACGGCGTCGGCGCGGACCCGGACATTGTCGTGGCCTCGGCCAAGGCATATCTGCACGCGCTCAACAAGTTACAGAGCAAAGCGGATCGGGTGGCTGCGCAAGGCTAGGGTAAACACTTACAATGCCAGTGCTTTATCAGGAATATCTTGCAAGTATTTGTTATTGCATGACTTTTCCTGATTGGGTACACTGCGCTGCCCGGTTCAGCCTGGATGGAGCTGGGCAGCGGTGCTGGAGATAAACCTTTTCACAAGAAAACCGATGAATCGATTCTTTGCCGTCCTGTTTGCCGCGTTTTTCCTGACCACCGTGGTGTCCGCACCGGCCGAGGCGACAAGCCGAAAGAGCAGTGAGGGAAGCAGAACGGCCACGGTCAGCGTGAAATCGTCCAAGAACGCCAAGAGCGGCAGGAAGACGGTCGTTGCCTCGTCGGGCAAGGGCGCGGCGAAACAGAAGGGTCGGCCTTCGGTTCTGGCTGCGGCACCCGCGAAGCCGTCTTTCGGTCAACTGGCCGGGTTGCATGGCGCTTCCGACCCCCTGGATCTCAAGTCCAGCGTGGCGCTGGTGATGGACCAGGACACCCGCGAAGTACTCATCAGCAAGAACGATAGCGCAGTGCTGCCGATCGCTTCACTGACGAAGCTGATGACGGGGCTGATCATCACTGAAGCCCGGCTGCCGATGAACGAAACGATTGTGATCACCCAGGACGACGTCGACACGGAGAAAGGCAGCCGTTCCCGGCTGAAAGTCGGCGCGGAACTGAGCCGTGGCGAACTGATGCACCTGGCCCTCATGTCCAGCGAAAACCGCGCTGCCCACGCGCTCGGGCGCACCTATCCGGGCGGGCTCGCCACGTTTGTCCAGCTCATGAACGCCAAGGCGCAGGCGCTGGGAATGAAGGACACCCGCTACGTGGAGCCTACTGGCTTGTCCAGCAAGAATCAGTCAAGTGCCAAAGACCTGGCAACACTGGTCGCAGCGGCCTACCTGGAACCTCAGTTGAGGGAGTTGACGACCTCCCCAGGGCATTCGGTCGAAGTAGCCAATCGCACGCTTCAGTACAACAACACGAACCGTCTGGTGCATAACCCGTCCTGGGACATTGGCATCCAGAAGACCGGCTACATCTCGGAAGCCGGCCAGTGTCTGGTGATGCAGACCAAGGTGGCTGGACGGAAGCTGATCATGGTGTTCCTGGATTCCAGCGGGAAATACACTCGGCTCGCGGATGCCGAACGGGTGCGACGCTGGGTCGAAAGCAGGCCGATGGTGGCCTTCGACAGCCGAAACGTCAGCAGCTGAACTCAGGCGCCCGGGGCAGGCTTGTAGCCCAATGCCGCGGAAATGTCATTGGCGGTGGCCTTGAGCTTGCTCAGCCAGCCTTCGTCGAGGCGATCGGCAGGGGCTGAAATCGACAATCCCGCCACCAGACGGCCCTGGTCGTCGTAGATGCCCGCAGCCATGCAACGCACGCCCAGTTCAAGTTCTTCGTTGTCGCGCGCGATGCCGTATTGCCGCGCCTTGGACAACTCGCGCTCCAGCTCGGGCAGTTGGGTGATGCTGTTTCGGGTATGTCCGGCCAGACCGGTGCGGGTTGCGTAGGCCCGAACACGTTGGACATCGTCGGCAGCCAGAAACAGCTTCCCGACCGAGGTCAGGTGCAGAGGCGCGCGGCCACCGATGGCGCGGACCACCTGCATGCCCGAGCGCTCGCTGAAAGCGCGCTCCACGTAAACGATTTCGTCGCCCTGGCGCATGCTGAGATTCACCGGTTGCTGGGTCAGAGCGTGCAGTTCACGCATCGGACCGAGTGCCGCGTCGCGCACATTGAGGCGACTCTTGACCAGATTGCCCAGTTCAAGCAGCCTCATGCCCAGCCGGTAACTGCCCGCTTCCGGACGGTCCACAAAGCGCCCGGTGGCCAGATCGTTCAGGATCCGGTGCGCGGTCGATGGATGAAGCCCGGTCTTCGAACTGATTTCTTTCAACGAGATGGCGTCTTCACGAGCGGCCAGCACGTCGATGAGCGTGAACATGCGTTCAATGACTTGAATGGTGGGTGTGGCGGCGATGCCCGGATCGTTTTTTCGCATACTTCTTTTCAGAGTCCCCGGTGATTATCCACCTTTGGGCAGGCTGAATTTCACATTGCAGGATCGGAGTCGGCTTGATTCGCGGTGAGCACCCGCCATTGGCCCCCTCTCAGAATCTCGGCGGGTTGGAAGCGCGCTTTGTAGTTCATCTTTTCACTGGCACCGATCCAGTAGCCCAGGTACAGGTGGGGCAGACGAAGTTGCCTTGCCTGGGCGATCTGCCACAACACGCCGTAGGTGCCGTAGCTTGCGCCGGGCTCGGGATCATAGAAGGTGTAGACCGCCGACAGGCCGTCGTTCAGTACGTCCACGATCGAGACCATCCTCAGGGTGCCTGGTGCGCCCTCGACGGCCGGTTCCCGGAACTCGACCAGGCGCGAATTCACACGGCTTTGAAGCAGAAACTGCGTGTACTGGTCGATGCTGTCATGGTCCATGCCACCGCCCTCGTGGCGCCGGCTCTGATACCGAAGGTACAGTTGGTAATGCTCAGGAACAAATCCAAGCTTGAGCACGCGCGCCTGGAGGCTTGCGTGGCGTTTCCAGGCGCGCCGCTGGCTGCGGTCGGGTCGGAAACTGTCAGCCAGTACCCGAAGCGGTGTGCAGGCGCTGCAGCCGTCGCAATACGGCCGGTAAGTGAACAGACCGCTGCGGCGGAATCCGTTGACAACCAGCTCCGAATACGCATCGGTGTGGATCAGGTGGCTGGGGGTGGCAACCAGGGAACGCGCCATCCGGTCGGGCAGATAGCTGCAGGCATAAGCCGCGGTGGCGTAGAACTGGAGCGCCTGAAGCGGCAGGTCTTCCCGATGGGTCATGCGGGCACCTGCCGGGTTTCAAGCAGGTCACCCCACCAGGCGCGGTCGAATTGCCAGTCCGGAGCGCAAAGGGCGCTGGCCGCGTCGACATGCGAGGCAAACTGGTGTCTTGGGATCTCGCGGGCGCCGAACGATGCCAGGTGGCGGGTATTCTGCTGGCAGTCGATCAGGTCAATGCCGTTCCGGCGGCAGAAAGCCACCAGTGCCGCGAGAGCAATCTTGGACGCATCAGGCCGAAGGCTGAACATCGATTCGCCGAATACCGCCCGACCGATGCCGACGCAATACAGACCGCCGACGAGCTCACCCCGTACCCAGGTTTCGATGCTGTGGGCGAAACCCGCCGTGTGCAATTGCTGGTAGGCGTTCACCATGTCTTCCACGATCCAAGTGCCGGACTGACCGGGCCGGTTCACGGTGGAACAGGCCCGAATGGTCCGCGAAAACGCGGCGTCGACGCGGACTTCGCAGTCCGGGTCCTCGGCGAAGCGCCGAAGTGTCTTTCTCAATGACCGGTGAAGTCGGAAATCGCGGGTGGGCAGAATCATGCGCGGGTCGGGGCTCCACCAGAGAATCGGCTGTCCCGTGCTGAACCACGGAAAGATGGCCTTGCCGTATGCGCGGATCAAGGTCGGCACGTCCAGCGCACCACCGACAGCCAGCAGGCCGGGCGCCGGGTCCGCCGAACCCCATGCCGATGAAACCGGTGGAAACGGTTCGCCCGGCTGCAGCCAGGGCAGTTCACGGTCGGCAGGTTGTGGAGCTGGCATCGTTGGAGGGCGCCTGAACGGCTGGCAGTGTATCGTTTCCGCCGCTGTGACGAGTGCCCGGCGGTTGCCCGGTGCCGGACGCTCGGGACAATCGGTCGTGCCGGTCTCTTTGCCGCCCGCCATGGTAGGCTCTGGGCTTTTTGGCGGGCTTCATGACGAAAAACGAACAGGCGAAACCGGCGCCACAATGGTGCTTGAGTGAAGGGCACCGTGCATGGATGGCGCGCGCCGGAGCCTGCCTGGCGCTGGCCTTGGGCTCCAGTCTTCCGCTGGCGGCGCAGACGACCGATGGACCCCCGTCGGCACCCGCTTCGGCGTCGCCATGGGATGCACCCGAGCCGTGGCGCACGGACCGGTTCTATTTGCAGACCAGCATCTACACGCTTCACTACAACCCGACGCCGGAGCACGTCAATCAGCAAAAACTGCTCAATGCCGAGTGGCGTTTCAACAGTTTCGCTGGCGGTGGGCAATGGTTGGCCGGCATGGCCTTCTTCAACAACTCATTTGGACAGGCATCCCAGTACCTGTACGGCGGCTGGCTGGTGCGGCCGTTCGAGTCGGTACAGCCGCTGTATTTGAAAATCACCGCAGGGGCCTTGCATGGGTACAAGGGTGAATACCAGAACAAGATTCCGTTCAACAGCTCCGGCGTGGCTCCGGCGATCCTGCCGTCCATCGGCTATTGCTATTCGCGCGTCTGCAGCGAAGTGATTCTTTTTGGAAACTCAGGCCTGATGGTCACGTTGGGCGTCACGATTCCCTGATTCGGCGGACACCGGCAACGCGCCGGTTCCCAACGGGAGGACAGAAACGGAAAAGGGCTTGCACACACGTGCAAGCCCTTGTTTGTTTTGGCTCCTCGACCTGGGCTCGAACCAGTGACCTACGGATTAACAGTCCGAAGTAATATGAGAAAATTCACCTTGTCACCGTCCAAGCGGTTTTATTAAGCTGTTGATTTAAAACACATTATTGTCTATGTATGTCCGTCGTTGTCTGTTATTATAAGGTCCTACCTTGTCACCAGACTGTCACCGGCGTGGCCTTGGTGACAGTCCCATCTTGGAGGACGTATGCCGAAAGACAAGCCAACAGGCGAGATCATCAAGGCTCTGAAGCCTGGCGCTGCGCAGGCGCTGCTTAAGTTGCCTCAGGGTGGGTCGCTTGAGGCCCGCCGAATATCCACCGGGGTTGTTTTTTACTGGCGGTTCACCTCAGGCGGCAAGACTGACCGTATCGTCATCGGGCCTTACGACTCTGCCGCACCCCCTAAGAGTTGGGAACGAACGGGGCGGGGATACTCTGTGGAGGCCGCCCGGCGCGAGGCGGAAGCCATGGCAATGCGGCACCGGGAGGCCCTTGATACGGGCAAGGGTGGGTACCGTGCCTTGCTGGAAGAAGAAAGGCATCGGCAGGCAGAGGCAGAGGCCCAAAGGGCAGCGCAGGCGCAAGCCGACCAGCAGCAGGCCCTGAGGGATGCCGTGACCGTGGGCGAGGCATGGGGCGCCTACGTGGAGGCCCGGAAACCTTTCTGGGGGGATCGTCACTACGCCGACCATCAGACCCTGTGCAAGGCTGGCGGCGAGCCCGCCAAGCGCGGCACGCGGGGCAGGGGAGTGACCGTGGCAGGGCCCATCTACCCGTTGATGTCGCTGCGGCTGCGGGACCTCGATGCCCTCACCATTGAGGCCTGGGCGGCCAGGGAGTCCAAGACCCGCCCCACGTCCGCCCGGCTGGCGTGGCGGTGCCTGAAGGCTTTTCTCAACTGGTGCGCAGAACAGCCACCGTACGCGCAGATTCTTCCCGGCGCAAACCCGGCGAAGACCAAAAAGACGCGCGAGGCCCTGGGCAAGGCCCGTGTGAAGCAGGACGCCCTGTTGAGCGAGCAGCTGCCTGCATGGTTTGTCGCGATCCGAAATCTCTCCAATCCGACTGTCTCGGCCTACCTTCAAACCTTGCTCTTGACCGGGGCAAGGCCCGGCGAAGTCTTGGGGCTGCGCTGGGAGGATGTGAACACCCGATGGAAGGGCCTGACCATCCGCGACAAGGTGGAGGGTGAGCGCGTCATCCCTTTGACCCCGTATGTCTCGCAGCTGATCCACGCGCTGCCGCGCCGCAATGAGTGGGTGTTTTCCAGCCCCACAGCGGCGAGCGGGAAGCTGTCCATTCCGCGCAACCACCACCAGTGCGCCAGCAAGACGGCGGGCATTGAAGGGCTGACCCTTCACGGCCTGCGCCGCTCGTTCAAGTCGCTGACCGAGTGGCTGGAAATCCCTGCCGGCGTGGTGGCGCAGATCATGGGCCACAAGCCCAGCGCGACCGCCGAAAAGCATTACACCGTCCGCCCCCTTGATCTCCTGCGTATGCAACACGAAAAGATCGAAGCGTGGATTCTGGAACAGGCCGGGGTGCCGTTCGTGGCGACGGCGGAGCCGGGCAAGCTGGCGCTGGTCTCCGCCTAGCGCCCGTGCAATTTCATGTACGCCTCGATGGCCCCGATGTCATGGAGCGTGACACGGGAGGACGGGCGCAGGGGCTGCGGGAACCCTGGCTTTGACCGTACCCACTGGCATAGCGTGGTGCGAGAAATCTTGAAGTGCTTGCACGTCTCGTGCGGCCGGAAAAACGTGCGGGGTGTCTGCTGATCCACGATCAAGGACTCCATTTCTTCTTTTTGTAGTTGGAGGATGGCCGCGCCAACGCTGGGCGGCGTATTCACTATATGGGGTGCCTGCACTGCATGCAACTGTATGTGTTTGCGTGAATAGCCCCGCCGTTGAACGACCACGAAGTCCGGTCCGGCGCAGATCAACCCTTGCCCGTCAACACCGCCAGTGTCATCGGGGGCTCGGTCGAGTGCACGAGCCGGTGGCAGTTGGCGCAAAGCACCGCAACATCACCGATTCCGGTCAACCGTTCGCCCCCCGAAACCGGGTTCAGGTGGTGTACATCCAGCTGACTTTCCACCTTGGGCACGAACCCGCAGCCCATGCACCGCAGTCCATAGTGCCTGAGTGCCGCCTTGCGCACGGCGGCGTCGCGCTCGATCTTCGAGAGCGTGACCTCGCGCCGCTGTCCCTCCAGGAAGGCCCGGTCTGCCCACTGCGATTGAAAGCGCTTTGGAATGAATGTCTCCACGTTGCGGTAGCGGCGGTCCAGCACATAGATCGTGCATTGGGCATCCGGTGCTCGCAGCCCCCGGCCGATGACCTGCCGCAGGCGCCGGACGGCGGTGTTCCGGGCGTCCAGAAAACTGCTCTCGACCTCGCCGTCCAGGATCACCGGTCGCTCGTAGGGCACGCGCGGCACGACGATCGATTTCCAGGGAATCGGCGTATCCAGCCCCGCCCACGCACCCGCAGCGATGAGCACGCGGCGGTCACCCATGCGGGCGGCCGCTTCGGTGGCCGTTTCGGCATCGGCGCGCACGGTGGCCTGCTCGACCAGCTGCCCCAGTTCCTGCGCCAGCGCGTGGCTGGGCGTCACCACCAGCACCGTGCCTTGTTCGGCAGCGCGCTCGACGGTGGAGCGCGTCAGTTCAAGCCATTCCGGCGTGCCGACCTCTGCGTCAGCCACGACGAACTTCAGGTGACCATGTCGTCGCGGTTCGATGATGGATGACAGGTCGCTTTGTCGCTCGATGCCCAGCGCACGCCGGAAGTCATCGAACCGGCCCCCCACGGTGAGCGTGGCACTCACAAACGCCACCGCATTGCGGTTGGCCAGGCGCCTGAGCAGCCGGCCAGGCAGCCTGTGGAACAAGGCGATGCCGCCCTCATCGGTCACACCGGCACGGTGAAACCATGCGGGCTCTTCGATCGCCTCCCGGATCATCAGGGCGGCGGCACGGATTTCGGGCTCCACATCCTTCCTGGCCAGTACGGCGGCGGCTGCCTGCTCGGCACCTTCGGGCGCGATGCCGAGGTCGGCCAGCTGCTCCGGATTGATCTCGCAATCGCTCTGCAATGCGGCGGCATCGGGCAACTGGTCGGCCTCATCGAACACGAGGTAGTCCCGCTCCGTGGCGCCGTTGTAGGCTCCGTTCAAACGCTGGTCGATGATGACCGATGCACTGGTGCAGACCAACACGCCAGCGTCCATTGCGGTGGCCCGCTGCGACCGGTAGTCCTCCCTGCGCTCAAAGAAGCGGGCCGGCCGGAAGGCCGCGACGCTGACACCGTCAGCCTTTGTGGCTGTCAGGTCGGCCGACGCGAGCAACTGGTCGATCAGCTGGTGGGTGGGTAGCACGACGGCAAGGCGCCGACCTGAAGCGGCGGCACGCATGACTGCTGCCAGATAGGCCCGCGTCTTGCCCAGCCCGGTGGTGCCCTCCATCAGCAGTGGGGCGTCCGGGTGTTCGATGTGCTTCGCAACAATCGCGCTGAAATTGGCTTGCTCGGGTGAACGAAACATGGGACTGCCGGGAACGTCGCCACCGGGTCAACCACGTGGCTTCAAAGTGGGGCTCGTGCCCATTGTCATTCAAAGTAGCCACCCCGTTTAGGGGCGGCTCCGCCTGGCACCTTCACGCTCACCGCCGCGCCAGTCTTCTGTTAGCCACCCTGTTCCGGGGCGGCTCCATCTCGGGTTTTGATCGTGCGATGCTCGGTGTACTTTTAGTAGCCACCCCGTTAAGAGGCGGCTCCACCGCTAACCGCCGCCCAAGCCGCCGCCGCGCTCTTCTAGTAGCCACCCCGTTCAGAGGCGGCTCCACCCAACCTGGCTTACACCGCCAGCCCGACCGGCTTCTAGTAGCCGCCCCGTTCAGAGGCGGCTCCACCTTCGTACATGATGCGCCACAGCTTGCCATCCTTCTAGTAGCCGCCCCGTTCAGAGGCGGCTCCACCCCTGTCGGCGTCGTAAAAAAAGCCGCACACTTCTAGTAGCCGCCCCGTTCAGAGGCGGCTCCACCATCGGCGCGGTTGACGGTGCCGCTGCGGCACTTCTAGTAGCCGCCCCGTTCAGAGGCGGCTCCACCGAAATACAACGTGCTGCCCACGGTCAACAGCTTCTAGTAGCCGCCCCGTTCAGAGGCGGCTCCACCTTCGTGGTCGAAAGTGCGCGACATGAGGACCTTCTAGTAGCCGCCCCGTTCAGAGGCGGCTCCACCCGGCTTACGCTGCCAGACCATCACATCGTACTTCTAGTAGCCGCCCCGTTCAGAGGCGGCTCCACCCGGATATTTCCAGGCATTTGATTTTTCTCGGTATTCCCCCTTCTCAGCCATTGAAATTTGTCAGCCGGGCCGGCTGGTAATTGCCTATCGCAACCGTTTTCAGCAATTTACTGTCCTGGTCGAAGTAATGAAACGTGCCCGCCAGCTCCCCGCACCCACGGGCGCTGTGGGCGCCCAGCACCGGCCGGAGGCTGAACTGGTCCAGCGCATAGTCCAGCAGTTCCAGGTCCCGGTCGCGGGCGTTTTCGACCACAAGGCGTCCCGTCAGTTCCAGCCCGGTCGGCAGGGCGTAATGCTGGACGATGGTGCGGGTGCTGTTCTGCATATCGCCCATCTCGCCCTTGTACTTTTCCAGCTCGGCCCGGGCAACAGTCAGTGCCGTGGCCATATCCTCGGGTACAGCCTCGCCTTTGCGTTCAAGCTTTCGAACCTGTCCCTCCAGTTGCCTGACAACGGCCGCCGCTGCCGCCCGCCTGTTGTTGCTCTCGCTGCGGCCCAGAAAGGTCGTCATGTCCTTGGGATCTAGCAGATCGAGCGCTTCTTCCGTGTCGTCCAGGTCCTTGCGAACGCCGGTGAACACCTCTGGCAGTACGTTCACCTGCGGCAGGAAATGGCTCACCTTCAGCCTCGACTTGATGCCAAGACCGCTGCCGAACAGGTCCAGAACCGGGCTGGCATCCCGGGCCTGCCGCAGTGCCAGCAGATCGATGTCACCGGCCTGCTTCTCGCTTTCGGCATCCTGCCCGATCATTTCGCCGTACACCTGCGGAAGTCGGTAGGGCTTGCCTGCTTCGGCCGCTGCCCGCATGTTGCGCAGGGTGACCGCACGGCGCAGAAAGCCCCGCAAGGTGGTGGCGGGGAGGTAGCCCGTCTGGAGCTTGTTGCCTGCCTCGTCTACGCCCCGGGTCATCACCGGGAAGTTGTCGAACCCATTCTCGCGGCCGCCTTCGGCCACGGGCATCTTGATGGACAGTGGCCCCACGGTGGTGAGGGTGGCGTTGATCACGATCTTGCGGTTCATTCTGGCTTCCCCTGTGCTGTGTTTCATTTCAGATGACGAGCATGCCCATGCCAAAGGCCTTGCCCACTCGGCCGATGCCGGTGGCCATGGCCTGTGAGAACTTCGCGGCATCGATGACCTTCAGGACCCCGGTGAACCGGGTGGCGTCGATCCAGAAGACCCGGCCTCCGCTGGCGATGACTTTTTCACGGCCCCCGGTGACGTGGACGGCCAGGATTTCGAAGCCGTGTCGCTGGCCGTGCTCTTCCAGCCAGGCCCTGCGGGCCCGCCAATCCGAGACCTCCGGGTAGATGTTGCGCCCTCCGCGACGCGTCGCCACCGATGCCTTCAGTTCAAAGCCGATGATCTCGCCGCCCGCCGGTGTCTTGACCGCATGGCCCGAATCGGTGATGGGCTTGTCCGTGCGGATCACGAGGTGGTCGCCGTTGTCGGCGAACAGCACCGGCCCTCCGTCAACCAGTGCCGCAACCATGCGGTGAACCGGGTAACCCACGGTGCGGGAAGGCTTGGAAATGATGTGGTCCTTCACGCGGCGATCCTTCGTTTCCATAGCGCCTTCTGGATACCGCCAGACTCCGGCGTGGGTTCCCTTTCGAGGTCGAACGTCTCGACGCCGGCAGGTGAACAGATCCGTATTGCCCGCCGATCAACGGTCATGAACAGATTGCCGATGGGCACCGGCGCCTTGTCGAACATCAGGAAGATGCGTGGCTCCCTGCCATCCCAGTGCGACAGTTCATCCAGGAAGGCTTCCACGCGGGTGCGGTCGTCGTAGAGCAGGCCGGCAGCTGCCAGCTTCAGCTGCACGCTGGACCCGCCCCGGGGCCGCACGATGGCCCAGCCCGAGGCCAGGCGTCCCTCTGTCCCTTTGGCGAGGCGATGGTTGCTTGAGAGCGCCCGCCAGGCAGCTTCGTGTGGGGCGCCCTCCTGTCGCACCAGGTACTTCCCGAAGTACTCGTTGAAGAACGTGAAGGTGTTCATCACGGGGCCTCGGGCACAAAGCAGATTGCCCGGTTCTCGGGGTGCCAGTAGGCGGGGCGCCACGCGGCATCGGCCTTCAGCGCCGTCTGGTCGCCCTTGAACAGTTCGACAGGCACGGGGCGCAGCGGCTCGCCGAAGAAGCCGGTCACGCCGTCGAGTTCGTCCGGCTCCAGGCGGACGGTGGCGACCTGTCCATAGCCACTGGCGCGGCGCTTGCCGATGAACCCGACATCGTGCAGCAGGTGCTCGACGGTCTGGACGTCGCCCTCGGCGTACCACGTGATCTCGGGCACTGTGAGCATGCGGTAGCTGTTCATCACGGCACCAAAGTCCCGACGGCGGGTAAGGCCCATCGCGGTGTGGGTGTTGCCCGCCTTGTTGCGGGCGATCAGATCGAGGTCGAGGTCGTGCCGGGCCTGCAGGTTGGCCACGAAGCTCACGCTGGCATCGTCCTGCTTTTCGAACACCGCCCCACTGGCATGCCACAGGCCCTGGGTCCGCTGAAGCGGAATCTCCGAGTGCGCGCGTTCCAGGTCACCCGTCCGTTCGAAGATCAGGGCGGCCAGCAATGCATCGAGCGTCATGTACCCGCCATTGCTGACGATGGGGCTGCCCATCGTCATCGTCACCCTGAATCGGTCCATCGTCGTTTCCCTTCGACTGGCTTCTCTTGAAGATGTTAACTGACAAGCGCCGCCCTACGAAAGACGGGTGTCCGCCGGCAGAGCCTTGGAGGCTCGACTCCGGTGCTCAGCAGGAGCCCGGGGGAACGAGCAGAGCGTCGTTTTTGGTGGGGGGATTTACTTTTGCTGGCGGCGACCCCAGTCTGGAGGCTCCTCAATGCTGGAGAGTGTTTATGAAGAAACTTGACCTGATAGACCCATTGGTGAAGCCTGCTGAATTTGCAGAGGAGGCCCGCATCCATCGGACCACGCTGGCGCGCATGGTGAAGGCGGGCACTGCCCCGCCCCCATGCCTCAAGCGTGGAAGGCTACAGCGCTGGCGGCGCTCAGTCGTTGACCGCTTTTTGAACGGAGCGCAACCATGATGGCGGGCGTCTACCCCCGCAGAACAAGGACCGTGCCGGTCCCTGCCCCGAGACATCGGGCCGCCTGGACCGGGGCCAAGACCCTGCGGAGCTTGCGCGATGCGGCCCGACAGCTTGCGATTTGGGCCATGGAATGCAAGGTGTTCGCCAGCATGGGCGAATACAAGCCGGAGCCCTTGGACATCACGGAAGTGAGGATGCTGCTGGGAGATATCGCGCACGACACGGGACTGATCGAAGGCCCCATGCCAGACTGGCCTCCGCACAGTGAGGCGGATGCCTTGCTGGACTTTATTCACCCGTTGCAACAGGCGGACAACGCCGCCGACGTGCATGCACGCATCTCAGCCGTGATCGGTGCGCTTGCATCGATCTCCACCAATGAGCACGCTGTGCAGGCCCTGCGCGAATTGAAACCGGGGCGGCGGCGCCTTGCCCTGGCAACCATTCGCGGGATGGAGGAGGCGATCCTCCCGTACACCCGTCAATGGGTGTAGCGGGCGAGTCAGCCAGAAGAAAAGGCCCGGCGCATTGCCGGGCCAATCGCTCAACAAAAACCAGAAGAAACGAGCACCATGAATTTACTTGAACGCGCAGAACACACACACAAGGCATGTACGCCAGAGCAGCTAGAAGGGCCGGGGGAGTGCGAAACCCTCGGCATTACCGAGACGGCCAGAATCCACCTTGAGAAACTTTCAGGGTCGCCCCCTGAACTCTCTTACCGCGTCACGGACGATAAAGGCCCCTGGCGCCGGACCAAGAACCTGGAAGCACTTCGGCAGCGCAAGCCGATGTACATCACGACCACGTGGTCTGCTGCGGACAATGAAAGCGGGCAGGAAGGCGCCCGCCTGCACATCGCTGACGGCCTGTGGCTTGATATCGACGCGCGGGCGGCCCACGGCGAGACCGTTGCGGACGCGGTAGAGGCCCTTGAATCGACAGCCGTGAAGCTCGAACGGCTGGGGATAGAGCCCGAGCAGTGCAGCCTGTTCGCAAGCGGTGGAAAGGGCTTTCACGTCTACATTCCGCTGAACCTGATGCTCCCGCGCGGCGCTGAAGATGTCGGCCTTCTCACTGCCAGATACTGGCCGCGAGTATGCAGGGAGTTCGTACTTTGCGGCCTGCTGGATACGCATCTGACCGACAAGGCCATCTACAGCGGCGGCATGGGGCGCCTGTTCAGGCAAGCCAACGTTCAGCGGGCCTCAGGCCTGTTCAAAGTGCCCCTGACGTGGAGCGAGTGGCGTGGCCTAAACGAGGAAGGGTACAAGGCCTTGTGTAGCGCCCCGAGGCCGGCGGTTCAGCCCCGCCCCGTCAACGGCATCGCACCCCGCGCTGCCGAAGCCTGGAACAAGGCGCGCGCAAAAGTCGCCAAGCCGGCTGCACCACAGCGAATGGCTACACGCCACACGGATGCAGCGGGGCGCCTTTTGCCATGCGAACGCAGGCGCATTGAACAGGCACTAGCCAGGCTGGGGGAATTGGAGTACGGGGATTGGTTACGCGTCGGCTGCGCACTGAAATCGACAGGTGCAGCGGAAGCCCTTGCGCTTTGGGAAACGTGGTCGAGAAGGTTCCCGAAGCACCGGGCTGGCGAATGTCAAGCGCGCTGGGCAGGCTTGGGCAGTACCTCAGTAAGCCTGGGGACGCTGTATCACCTGGCCTCGAAGAGGGGCCGGGCATGAGCGCAGATAAATCAGACTACGAAATCGAGCATGATGCGTTGAGGTACACCCTACTCACCGGGGCGGAAGTAGAGGGCGCTGCCGGCACTGAGTGGCTTGTGAAAACCGTTCTCCCTACACGGGGCGTGGCCGCAATATTCGGCGCGTCCATGTCGGGGAAGACCTTCTTGGCTCTGGACCTGGCCTTGACAGTCGCGGAGGGGGCAACATGGTTCGGGCATCGCATCCCACGCAATGTTCCGGTGGTCTACGCGCCGTTGGAAGCTGCCGGTGGGATCAAGCACCGATTGCGGGCCTGGCGCGAGGCACGGGACCGCCACACCCTACCCGACAGGTTTAGGGTGCTGAAAAGTGCACCATTCAACCTTGGCGAACCTGCGGACGCCGAGGCATTGGGACGAAGCGTCGTGAACACGGTCGGCCCGGGCGCTGTGATCGTTCTGGATACGCTGCATCGGGCCATGGCGGGCGCCGATGAAAACTCCGCAACCGACATGGGCATGGTGATTGAAGGAGCCCAGCGGTTGCAGGCGATCGTTGAAGGGCTTGTTGTTTTGATCCATCACAGCGGCAAGGACGCATCCAAGGGCATGCGGGGGAGCTCGGCCCTTCTAGCTGCGTTGGACGCTGCTATAGAGGTGAAGGCCAACGGCGACAGCCGGAGCTGGGCCATCGCCAAGTCAAAAGATGGGGAAGCGGGCGGCGGCTCCTCGTTCCAACTTCGCAAGGTCTCCTGGGGGGTGGATTCAGACGGCGATCCCTTGAGTTCATGCACTGTCGAACAAAGCGCGACGCCGGGTCGCCCGGCTAAGCAGCCGACAGGGAAAAATCAAAGTCTTGCCCTTCAGCAGGTGCGTGCCATGCTCGCAATCGGAGCGGAGACACCTGAATGGAAAGGGCTGACCAAACGGGCAGCCCTGGAAGCCATTGCAGCGGAGCTTGTGGCGGAGGGCTCGCCGATAGACCGCAGCAGGGAGAGGGCAACCGAAGCGCTGAATGGCCTGATTCGCGCGGAGTTCCTCGTGCAGCAGGTTGGCGGGTTGTCGCTCGACAAGATTTTGATCAGTGAACCGCAGTAGGTTATCCCGAATTCCCGAAATCCCCGATTCGGGTGAATTCGGGGAAAACGGACCCTTGCCAACTGCTGTCCCCGAATTCCCGCCCGTTTTCCGTTTCCATAGGAAACGGGAAAACGGGG
>ERZ1645187.2647-NODE-2647-length-15561-cov-7.387076_pt1 | contig 15561 bp, 13 predicted proteins | sample MGYA00575352_ERZ1645187 | MGnify/ENA primary metagenome ERZ1645187 (study PRJEB40837, sample SAMN11349314) | freshwater sediment metagenome | isolation source: river sediment | host: Sediment | place: India: Wazaribad , New Delhi | collected 2017-02-21 ... | reverse complement strand
CTGCAAGTGCAACGGTACCTGCTATGTGGCCGGCGCCGATGACCACAATGCAGCGGTTTCTGCCTCTCGGGTGGATCACCTTGGAGGTCAGGTCTCGGCCAGAAGCCGCCCACAGGGCCGACCTGCGCATTGCAGTCATTGGTAGGATGCCGTAGCCGGATAGCCGACACTGGGCGTGATCCTGTCCCCGTTCTGAACGAACGTTCAAATCGGACGCGCATCTGAGTCAGGAGTCGCCGAATTGAAAGTGATCGCGACATCAAAGCGCCCTCTGCAAAGACTCCGAAATCCAGTCAGTCAGGGCCGGAGTCTGTTTGGCTTAGCAACTCCCCATTGTTGCTTCTCTCGATCGCGGGTCAGTGCCAGGTCTTGCTCTGGCCTGACGTTCCTCGGACTCGTACCGCCCCCGGTCCTGCAGCGACTGCTCATTCGCGTACTTCCGATACCACCACGCTATGCCAATACTTAGTTGAGCCTGAGAGACATCCAGCGACCTCCTCGTGGAGAGAGCGGTCACGGTGCTCCGGCCGCCCATTGCAGATCACAATTGCGCCGCGGAGACCAAGTCTAGTCACATTTTGTATTCAATTGCTTATGATGAGCCATGGACAGGCAGAGTTGGTTAGTTTCCTGGATCGGCCGAACAGACCACGACGCCGCCGATCGTGGATCAGTGACCGACTTCGGTCCCATTGCAACGGCACTCTCACAGCCGAAGCGGTACGACCGGGTCTACCTTCTGACCAACTATCCTTTCGAAGAGAGTCGCAACTACTGCGCTTGGCTGCAGGAAAAATGTGGCTATCCCGGAACCAAGGTTGATCTCTACGGAATCGACCTCCGAAGCCCTATTGACTACGCGTCAATCTATGCCGAGGTTTCGAAAAATCTGAAAGAAGCGCGGCTTCCCAGAGAAGATGTGGAACTCACCTTCCACCTAAGTCCTGGCACGCCGGCGATGGCGGCGATCTGGATCATCCTCGCGAAGACGCGATTTCCCGCCTCCCTCATCCAGACCTCCCGTGAGCAGGGGCTCCAGTCGGTCGATTTCCTATTCGACTTGGCAAATGACTTCCTGCCAGAGTTCCTGAAACGCTCCGGCGACCGCATAGGCCGACTGGCGGCTGGCCCGTCAGACGCTGGGCGACGGTTCACCAGGATCCTGCACGCAAGCCAAGTCATGCGCACCCAGATCGCCTTGGCTCAAAGGATCGCAGTCCACGAGGTTCCGGTTCTTATCCTGGGAGAAACAGGCACCGGCAAAGAGCTATTCGCAGAAGCCATCCACGCGACGAGCAGCCGCGCAGGCAAGCCATTCTTGGCGGTCAACTGCGGAGCCATCTCCCCCGAATTGGCGAACTCGGAATTGTTCGGGCATAGGCGCGGGGCGTTCACTGGCGCGACGGCTAGTCGGAAGGGCCACTTTCAGGAGGCGGACGGGGGAACGCTGTTTCTGGACGAGGTTGGCGACCTCCCGCTGGAAACGCAGGTCAGGCTGCTGCGCGCACTCCAAGCCGGGGAAATTACCCCTGTCGGAGACTCAGCGCCAGTGAAAGTGAATGCTCGGGTAATTGCCGCCACACATCGCGACTTGCTGGCCGACGTGGCAAGCGGCAAGTTCCGTGAGGACTTATTCCACCGCCTTGCAGTCGGAATCCTGCGGTTACCACCGCTGCGCGAACGCGGGCAAGACGTTGAGTTACTGCTGGACTCCTTCTTGCAGCAGATCAACTCGGACGCACGGGGCCGTCCTGAGGCCCAGGAGAAGACCCTTACTTCCGATGCGAGATCTCTCCTGTTGGCCCACAGTTGGCCTGGAAACGTCCGCGAGCTTTATCACACCCTGCTCAGGGCGTCGATCTGGTCGCCAGGGCCAGAAATTGGCGCGCCCGACGTGACCGCTGCCATCCTGCAACTGCCCCGACGGGACGCCGGCGTGTTGGATCGCCCCTTGACCCCGGGATTTCAACTGCAGGACGTGCTTGACGAGGTGTCAAAAACGTACCTGAGCCGAGCACTGAGACAAGCCGAAGGACGCAAGTCTGTGGCGGCCAGGCTGCTAGGGTTTTCGAGCTATCAGACATTGGATAACCGGCTGGCCCGGCTGCAGATAAATGCAGACACAGCACCCGATGAAGGGTAACTTCTCTTATTTTCAGATAAATATATTTATCTATTTTCGATCTGACTTTTTGTAACTCGTTGATTTTAAAAGATATTTTATCTGGTTCGTGGCTGGAACAGTTCTGGCGTGAGAGATGGCAACAGATTGGAGGCCATCATGAAGCACACGAACCACCTGCACAGCAACTCAGTTTCCATCCCCGCCCTGACCAAGCACGCTCGCACCCGAATGCAGCAGCGCGGGATCAGCGTGGATGCCATCGATGCCGCACTGGCCTACGGCCGGTCGATCCAATCCAAGGGCCTCACCTTCTTTGTGATCGGTCACAAGGAGGTTCGGAAGTTCTCGGCCCTGGGAATTGACCTCGACGCGGTCGCCGGGATTCAAGTCCTGGTGTCTCCTGACGGCTCTGTCGTGACGACATATCGCAACCACGACCTACACGCGATCAAATCGTCGCGCCGTGCGCCAGTCCGCTTCGGCGCGCGACGCTGAGCTTGGGGCGCGCACGGGTACTTGGCTGGCAGTTCCGAACGCGGTCTGAACGACTGGCTGCGGAATTCCAGTACCCGCGACGCGATGGCACAACGTTGCGCCATGGTCCACAAGCGCTGGTGACGCGCCCAATATGCACCTACAGCAACCGAAGTCGTTATGAGTCAGTAACGAACAAACTCAAAGGAGAGAAACATGAGAAGGATCATTCAAGCTTGGATCGCTGGTTTCGCAATGGCAGCCTCTGTCGCGTCGGCAGGCGTCTGCAAAGTCGTCGACAAGACCGCAGGCGCTCTGGCGACCGGTGTGAGTGTGCAGGCTTTGATGGCCGCTGCGCCCGTCACCGCAGTCACTCACAGTTCGGGCGCCTTGATTCTCACTGGTGCCTCTGGATATCTCGCCAACACCTTGGGGGCGGTCGCCGGAGGCTGGGCCGTTGCGACGGCACCGGTGACGCTGGTCGTGATCGGAACGGCAGCGGTGGCAGGTGTAGGCGTTGCCGCTGCCTGCCACTACTCAGGCAGCCAACGCTGATCCCCACAGATGACAAATGCAAGGAGTAATGAAATGAGCAAGGACTTGGTAATCTACCGCGCCGATCAGAACGCGATCACCCGCGCAATTCAATACGTGGAGCAATGGTGCAGCGAGCACCAATGCGAGCTCGGACTCGCCGAGATGGCACTCGGCGCAAGCGTTCTGGCATACGCAGTTCACAATGGCGCAGTGGAGGTGGGTCGACAAGTGGTCGGCTCGGCAGCATCCCTCTTTAATAGCGAAAGTCTGGTCGGCGCTGGGACTGGCGCAACGGTAGCAGGGGTGGCAGGGGCACTCATCGGTTCGATCGGCGTGGTTCCGTTTGGAGGCGTTGCCATTTCGGGGCTAGCCCTTGCCATGGGGGGATCAGTCCTGTTTGGAGCGCTGGGCTACACCGTGGGAGACGTCGTGCACAAGTTTCTCTCGCCTTCCTTCGCAGACATGCTCCAAGGCGCATCCCTTCTCACGGTTGGGCTTACTCTAATCTATGACGGTGCACGCCGGGTAATTCACGACGCTCGGGTGCTGAGGGCCCTTGGGGCGCTGCGCAATGGCATCCTCAGGATCGGCGAACTCACCGCAGAAGTGGTTGCCAGGAGCAGCGCCGAACTGAAGGCGTATCTTGGCCGGCACCCAGATGTGGTGACGAAGCTCGTGACAGTCGGTTCAGTGACGGCTGCGGCAACTGGGATGGCGGGCGTGGGCAGTCTCGCATCGGCGGGAATGGTTTCCGTTCTGGGGTCACACGCCCTCGGGGCAACCGCGCTCTCACTTGGCCTAATCTCGGCACCGGTGTGGCCCGTCATTGCTGGGGGTGTGGCCGGTGCGGGCGTGTGCTATGCCGGACTTCGGGCACTGCGCAGACTTGGCCAGTAGTCACGCAGGTGAGATGCGTCAGCGTCGTATGCATTGGCTGCTCGTTCTGACCGCCATTGGAACGATCAGTTGTACGCGCATCCCCGATCCGGTCGGACCGCTTTCCGCTGAAGAGGTCTACATGCAGATTGAGCGCGCACCACGTAGCGCACGGCAGGCCACCGAACTCGCCGAGGCGTTTGCTCTCAACTCCAGGGCAACCGAAGTGCAGCGCGACATGCTACGTGCGGACGTGGTGGGTCACTCCGTGACGTGGGAAGTCACGGTCTACGATATTGAGAGTACAGAAGGGAGACTCAAGCTGACGTCGCAGGTGATACCTGTGACCGACAACGACGCCCTCCCGATGCTGAGAGTCCAAGCGGTGTTCTTGCCCGTCAATGGCGAAGACGTGACACGCCTACGCTCTTTGCGGACGGGCGACTCGGTCAGGCTCAGAGGCGTGGTTCAAGAGATTTGGTTAAGAACTCTCGTTGTCCTCGCTCCAGCCGAATTGGAGCACGGCAGATGAAGCGGCCGGCCATCATCCTTCTGGGAGCGATTTCGGTTGTCATCATGGCGGTGGCAGCAGCGTGGCTCTTGTCCACTCTTGCTGAACCAGCACCGTACGCATCGAAACCTGCGCGTCAGAGAAGCCGGGCTGAGATAGTTCAAGCGTGCAACGCTCACGTGCGGCAGGCAGTCGCCTCTGCGAACGCGGTGATCGATGCGCGGGCAACCGAATTCTCCTTGTTCGTGGAGGGGCGAAAGCCGGGTGTAAGACCGTTCGCAACAGAACTCGTCTCCTGGTATGGGAAGTGGAGAGCCGTTAAGTCCCACCTCCCGTTCACGGCTCCAGATGGGCACAAGCAGTACGTGAGCGATGTCTTTGGACGGCATGTATTCACAGGGGCTGATCTGTCTGCAGCCATGATGCGAGTGGTGACCGAAAGCAGTCGGGACCTGGAAGGAATTGAGAACAAGCTGGCCGTCGCCGTTCGGCGGGAGATAGAGAGCGGAAATGCCACATCGTTAGCCCCTCCGGCGACCAATCAGCAGCTCTCCGGAACGGTGGAGCGACTCAGGTCCGCATCGCAATGGGACGCAGCCAAAGCCGCTGGCAGTCTGGTGACCTCTGAGGTGGTGTCCATTGTCGGGACCAAGGTCCTGACACGCATGGGGGTCTCAGCTGGACTGCTCGGCGCTGGGGCAGCGAACTCCTGGTGGACCCTGGGTGCCGGCATGGTGTTAGGCGTGATCGCTGATCTTGTTTGGGACGCGATCGACGACCCGGCAGGTGACATTGAACGGGAGACGCTTCAGGCTCTCAATCAACTGGCCGACGCTGGGGCTGGTGCCTTGCGTGAAGAACTCAGAGGGGCTCTGAACAAGCGCAGTAAATTCTGGAATAAGACCATTGAGGAGTCGTTGCCATGACGCCATCGCTTCTACTTGCCACATGCGTCCTTCTCGGAGCATGGATAGGTCTTCCCGCGCATGCGGGTCCCGCTTCCACAGCGATCCGTGAGACCGCCGAGTACGTACTCACCAGGTTCGGGAGAGGCTCAGCCGGCCAGACAGTAGAAGACCTGGTAGGCAACACAACCACCTTGGTCGCTCGTCACGGAGATGCGGTTCTGCCGCTTGTTAGAACGGCAGGTCACGATGGAATTGCAGCCCTGGAGCGTGCTGGCGACCAGGCGCCGAACGTTCTCAGGCTCTACGCCGCAAGAGGCGACCAAGCCGTATGGATCATTACCGAGCCGCGCAAGTTGTCTCTCTTTCTGAAACACGGGGATGCCGCAGCGGATGCCATGATCCGACATCCTGGGGTCGCAGAGGACCTGATAGGCCGGTTTGGTGGCGACGCTACCGTTGCTCTGAACGGCCTATCCAAGCAAAGCGCGCAAAGGCTTGGCATGCTGGCGGAAGGCGGACTTCTCAACGCAACGCCGCGTAGCACCGAGATCTTGTCCGTGGCTCGTCAGTATGGAGACGGTGCCATGGAATTCATTTGGAGAAACAAGGGGCCACTCGCAGTTGCCAGCGTGCTCGGAGCATTCTTGGTGGACCCACAGTCCTACTTCACCGGTGCGAAGCAACTTCTCGTGGATCCGGTGATCACCCCGATTGTCGCCAGCGTCAGCTGGACCTGGCTCATCGCCGGCATGCTGTCACTCCTGTTTCTGCCGTTCATCGTGAGGCGTCTCCGCTCCGCATATGCCGCTCTGCGGCGGACGCCTCAAGCAGGAAAATAGCCGCGCGTAGTCCGCTTCGAGTCAGGGCACGATGCTGGCTGCCGGATTCAGCATCGTCCCGCCACCGGGTTCATTGGCCGGGATCACCCTTCACCATGGGCGCGCCATCGGGCAACGACGCACAGCACGCATCAGAGTGCAGGTGCTCCGCGCACGAGTCGCCTATCGGCCGGTGATCGGCGCATGTGCCAAGGTGACGAAGTTCGGCAGTAACGCGGATGGGTAGACCGGGAGGGCCGTGCTCGGGCAGCCCTGACCATCAGCAATCAGGCTCTCCCCGAACGGTGATCGCGCTCGCAGGAAGAGAAAGCGAATAGATGGAAGATCCTCTTTGCAGAAGAGAAATCTCGTAATCCTTCGCCCGGACGCTGCCCAAGGTCCTCCGGAGAGCAAGGTTGACAGTAGTCGTTCTGCTCCGAAAATCTTCCTTGGTGAACCCCGCATGCAAGGACCTCTTGGTTTCTTCGAAGCTGATGGCACCCTGATCGTTCAGCACGCGGCTGTACCAGCCAAGGAACATCTCGGGTGAGTCTCGGAAGCTCGCGCCTTCCAGGCCACGCATTCGGCAATCCGCCAGCCACGCCAGAAAGGCGATCGGAATCGCCTGCATCGGCACTTCTACGTCACCAGCGCGGACCTGACGAGAATTGACGTCCACCAGGAGCTCAGTCTTTTGGACTGAGCGCTGGGCCAGATCCACTGCCTGATGGAAAGTCATTCCGTCTTTCCGCAGATCCTCGTCTCTGAACCCGCTCCGATGGCGGATGAATGGAATCTCTGACAGCAGAACGCTGTCACGCCCCGGTGTCACCTGGCGGCCGTCGCGAGCGGTAAATTCCCGCGGAACGCGAGGCGGGTAGAAGAGCCCTGGAACGTCTTCAAAGTCTTCGTGCATGAGAACGTGCGAGATTCTGTCCTGATCTCTTCCGAACATCGACATGAGGTACCCGAGATAGAAACCCATCGTCTTTCGCCCACCTGCGATCGATGCATGTACTGCACACTGCGGGTCACTGGTGAGATCCAGAACCGTTCGCATGATCAGGTTGGCGACCTGTTCGTTGTCCGCTGGTGTGCGTACGTCAGTGCTTCGGCCATTGGCACCGGCGATCGCATGCACATCCCCGGCATCGCATCGGGGCATCGGCAGGTCGTATTCTCTGAAGAATTCCCGGAAGTGATCGAAGCTTCCGACGAAACGCTGCCGGCCCAGGTCGGTTGTGATGATGTGGACTTCCGTCGGCACAAACGGCGCGCTTCGCATCGACAGCGCATACAGCGTCTCGGTCACGACTTGGGGCGTCAGGCCGCTCACCGCGAGCAGCACGCGGCGTGGATAGGTTTCCGGGCAGTCTGGTCGCAGCATGTGCAATCCTTGGCTTGAGTGTCTATCGACTCATCATCTCAATTCACGTGCGAGCCGGGCCAAGGCCCAACGTTGCACGACTGGATGGCGCGAATCGCCTGGAAGGAGCGCAACGGGCGCCGTCGCGAGGTGCTCTGAACCGCCGAACCTTGATCGCCTTCTGGTCTGCGCGTGACCTCCGGTGTAGGTACTCAGATTTCGCACAGGTGATCTCTAGTCCAAGCCGGAAGTGGATGCGAGCGTGCCGGTGGAGGGCTTATGCAAGATTGAGTTGCAGGCCTAACGGAAGCCAACTATGGGTTCGGCGGTTCTTGCTGGAAGCAATCAACTTTGGCAAGGTCAAGAAGTTCCTGGCGCTCCTATCGACCCCGAAAGCGCTGACGGCCGAGCCGTTCCGCTTGAGTTCTACCATGTCATCCACTCCCACCAGCTGCATTTCACCCGCTGACGCACCGTCGCCCTCGTAGACGAGTAAGCAAGGCCCCGCCAGGATGTTGGCGCATCGTCTCAGCGGCTCGTAGCCACCACCAATAGAGATCTGCTCCCCGAGAAACTGTGGTATTTCGTGCCGAACGCTCGGGATAGCCTGCTTGAATGCTCCTGGTGTTCGCCAACGGACGACTTGAAAGGGAGCTTCTCGCCACGTTTGGGCATGCCAAGCAGCAACCTCACGCGCTTCTCGCGCCGCAAGCCAGACGCCGGTTTCCACACCACTGGTCAAGCCATGCACTCCGTCGAAATTCGCACTGAAGATCAACCCATCGCAGTTGTCGGCGATCGCGTACTTCGCGTGATTCTCGCGATTCGCCCGGACTTCAACGCCGATGTCGATCAGGGCTGCGATCTCGGGGAGGTCCCGTGACCTGTCTCGGACGAGAAGTTCGATCTGAACGCCCCGTTTCCTGGCAGCCGCGATCACATCCAACACAGGGCTCAGGTTCTCACGAACGGCCGTGAAGCTGTAGCTGCCCAACGCAAGAGTCTGTTTCGCTTGCGCGATCGTCTTGAGGATGCCAGCGAGGATTTCCGTGGAGCCGAAGCCGGTCCACACCACCCCGCCCGCGACTCGAGGAAGAAGTGGATCTGTAGCCTTCATCGGTACAACGCCACTCAGGCGGTAATCACTTGGATGTGGCGGGGCCTCACGTTCACATCCACTTCTCCAGAGATGCCGAAATAGCGCCGCCAGCGGGGCAACTCGCTCGGCACCGACGAGTGGCAGGGCGATTTCGCCGCATGCGCGCGTTCCGGGTTCGGCCAAGTCAAGTCCATTCGGATCGAAATTCGCAGAGCCCACAAGGGCGGCCTGATCATCCACAACGCAGAACTTCGCATGGCACTCGCTTGCCCCTCGTACATAGACGCCAAATCGGGTTATGGCTTCAAAGCTCTTGCGTTCGCGCCGCAATGCGTCTCGATCAATCTCCTCCATTTCCTGCTGCAGACTACGCTCCATGGTGCGGTCGTCCAGCGCCGTGATCACATACACGTGGCCGTGCAGCCGATGTACCGCGCGCCTCAGCGCGTCGCGCACGTCCTGACCCCCTATCAAGAAGCTGCAGAGAAACACGCGTTGGCTGGCCGAGTCAATAAGCTTGATCAGTGCATCGCGGACTGTCCTGGACCGTCCGGGGACGGTGGTCAGAAGGTGTGAGTACGGAGGGATAGGTTCTGGCGAGTAGAAATGGACTGGCGCAAAGAAGGCATGCGCAGCCCATGGGTCGAATGAGATCGTGTATTTCATAGCCCATCCGCCGCCATGGCGATTCGGTAACAAAGCTGCCATCGCCCGCTCTTCCAGGCACTTGCCTCAATTTCGCCAAGCGTGGGGGCAGGGGAAGGTGCGCCGAAGAGGCCGTCACCATTCCGGAGTTCTCGAATAACCTTGGCAAGTAGCTCATTTGTGCATGGCAGAGACTGCCGATCGAGTGCCTCAACGATCAGATCCAGCAGCATCGCTCTCGCTGACGCTTCGTCGGTCGGGATGCATCGCACCCCAATCGCAAGATGAAGCCCCTCGCTGACGAGTATGACCTCGGACACGTCGTGGCCCCCAGCAGCACGCCAGCGCGACCAGTGTTCGCCTGTGCATTGAAGCTCCGACGAGTCGGCGTTCCACCTTCCAAATGGACTCAGGAGATCGGCAGCGCTGTCGAGAATTGGCCGTATTGCATACAACAGTTGGTCCGCAAATTCATGGTCGGCGGGGACAACGAGTCGAACTGAGCTTTTCTCGTCGCTGAGGTGTAGTCCCCTTCCTCCCGTGACACTCCCCTCCAGCACATACCCCTTGGGTCGGAGTTCGTCACGTAGGGTCAAGCTGATGACATTTTCGTCCCAGTGTCGGGTCTTCCATGCATTGAGTAAATCAGAGCCAACACCAAAGCCTTCGTCGACCGGGTCGAAAGCGCTCAATCTCGCTAGCCGATCGGGGTCGAGCGAGTGAAGAGGCATTGGCGGCCTTCCGATGACGCAGACCTGCTCGTTCCGTTCGACTTCAACTCGTGCGTCTCTTCCATTGATGACAAGTTTCGGGTTTTGGCGGATCGACTCACCGTCGAGGATGAGAAGTCCTTGTTCTGACATGAGTACGACGACGCCCGTGATCACTGACATGTTGTCGATGCCTGAGATCTCCGAGATTGCGCCGAGCGTTGCGCTTCCGCGCTCGATCTCAAGCATTCGAATGGTCTCAAGCAACAGCAGCGTTGCCGGAGAGAGATCTCTTTCCTCCTGGCGCACAACGGCCAGTTCAGCTATGGCGATCGGAGTATTCGCACTCGCGATACGCCACCCGAGAGGAGTGTGCGGGTCTACAAGAGGGCGAATCGAGTGGATCGCAACGCCGGTCATAGGCCCGCCAACTGCTCGATCTGGTGATCGGGATTGACATTCACCGTGTGCTGGAGGTGGGCCAAGAGTCTCTCGCCTTGCTCGTCACCGCGCAACGATGCCAATGTCTGCAAGTTGCCAATCAGAACCAGACTATGGCGCGCCCGCGTCAGCGCCACGTTCAGGCGACGAACATCCTGCAACCATCGTCCGGCACCGCGTCGCGGCCGACTCGGTGTTCTAACGAAGCTCACGACGACCACATCGGCCTCTTGGCCTTGGCAGCGATCAACGGGCAGGACGGCAATGCGCTCTCGCCGCAAGTCCTGATCCTTCGCGATTTTCGACTTTATGTGGAGAGCTTGCGCGAGGTAGAAAGTGATAACCATCAGGCTGACCTTTCTTCCAGACTGACGCGCCGCATCGACATGCTGCTTCAATGACACAACGACGGCTCTGGCTTCGCCCTCGTTTATGAAGCCGGTTCCTTGTTGAACATCACGAAATTCGGGTCTGACAGCACAATAGTGACGGGTGTTAACGAACACCCATGGATGCCGAAACGAGCTGGTGAGCAGAGGGGAAATCGGTGATGATGCCGCGCTTTGATAGTCACCCTGATAGACGGGTACGCTGACCAAGTCCGCAATCTCGGCGACCATTCGCCGCTGGACGCTCAGCCTGACGACTTGCGATTTCGGCACGAACTTGAGCACGTGATCAAAGCATGAACCGGTGAGCGCATCTGCCAGTGCGCGCCAGGCATGGAGCCGCCCATCCACGCCGGTCGCCTTCTCAACACGAGCCGGCCATTCCGGCATCTGCCCTGCCGCCAAGAGCTGTCGTGCACGTTCAAGCACTTCGGCAGCGCGTACGGGCCTGAATTCGGGTTCGTCCACGTTCCACACGTCACATAGTCGCTGAGCAACTTGTTCCAGTGCTTCAGGGTCGGCCCGACTGACGTTGACGGCTGCCAAGGCCTGTATCAGCTGCTCATCGTCTGCCTCTACGTATGGCGGTAGCTGCTTCTCATCTCCAACGAACACGATCCGACCAGCGCGCTGCGCTGGAACGAGTATCTCTCCGCGGGTTACACGGCTCGACTCATCGCAAATCACCAGGTCAAAGTAATTTTCAGAAAACTCCCTGCTGCCAGCAATTCCTTGCGTCGTCGCGGCCACAAGGTTCACGCCCCGCAATGCCCAGCCGGTGAGTTGGTCTACCCCGTCCGACCGCTCGTAGAAATCCAGCCAGCGCTGCAGGACACTGCGCCGCATCTTCTGCCACTCCAGATCCTGTCGAGCCTTCGCATGCAAACCGTCAACCTTGGTGATCTGCGCGCCCATGCTCCCTTCGAGAGTCACCCCTAACGCGGTCAACGCATCGACTTCAGCCTTTAGCGTCGTACTCAGTGCTTCGACATTCGATTGGGCGGTGCTGGCACGCAGCCTCATGTCCACTTCGAGAATCTCAGCACCGTTGAGGCATTCACGCAATCGGGCCTCTCCGTCTACGGCACGCTGTTGCCGCTCCGCTGCAATTGCCACCGCCAGGTCCAGCGAGTAAGGGAGCGAAGCGATCCAATTGCCCGCGTCGTCGCCCAGCGCTTCTCGGATGGCGAGCTCAGCCGTTGCGAGCCGGACTCGGAGGTCGGCCAAGACGCTTTCGAATTCCTCAAGAGCGTATTGGAGGGAAGTCTCGGCAGTTTGCAGAACGCCCGCGCAACGCTGGACGCCTGCCTGAGCACCCTCCAGGCTTCGCTCAGCGTCCACCCTTTCGGATTCGGCGTGCCTGAGCGAATTCAGGGACTTTTTGTGCAGCGAAAGGACTCGCTCGATGAAATTTCCCACTCGTCCTTTAGGCTCGCGGCGATCGACAAGGGCGCGAGCTTGCTGGAGCTTCTCTGTCGCGGCGGCTAGCACCCGTTCCGCGCGGTAGGCTTCATTGCGCGCTTCGGTCATCTGCTGCTCTCTTGCACCCCGCACGCTGCGCGCATCGTCGGCAGCTCGCTGCTTCTCAAGAAAGCGAGCCTTGAATGGCTCGAATTCGCGCGTAGCGTCGGCGAGCGAGTCAGTGTGTCGACGACATGTCTTTATGTTCTCAGCTGCCTGGGCCAGATTTGTCGCAAGCGCCCGCGTTCGCACTGAAGCCTCACGGTACGCCGACTGCGAATCTGACAGGTGCCGGCGGGCCTGAGCATCTTGATCGGTCAGTGTGTCTATTTGTCGCAGACCCGCGGCGGCTTCCCGCCACTTGCGGATCTCCTCCAACTGCGACGCCTCGGAAGGTATCTGCGCCAGTTGTGAACGGACGTTCTCAACGGCTCTCTGGGCCAAATTACGCCCGATATTGCTCGCTATGTACTCCACAAGTTCAGGCTTCACCTGCGATCGACGCTCGGCTGAGGGCGCGACACGGGCCGGGACAATGACCCGTTCATGATCCTCTTGCTTCAGGGCGTGGATTCGACCCAGCACCTCATCGAGTGCCACATGCGTGGGCGCGACGAGAAGAACCCGACTGCCGGACCTCACGGCTCGCCTGATGATTCCGACGATGACCGTGGACTTTCCAGTGCCCGGCGGGCCTTTGATTGCGCATACCGAAGGGCAGGCCAAGGCGATTCGTAGCGCTGTCTCTTGCCGGACCTCCCAAGGAGCCTCGCCAGGCAGCGCTTGCAGTTCAGGCGTCGTGAGTCTGAGTTGGGGCAGGCGCATCTGGGTTCCCGCCAGTGCTGCGTCCTCCAGTCGAATCTCCAAAGGCCTCATCACGCGCGCAACGATTGAAGCTTGGCGCGCATACTGAAACTCTGGCAGTTCGTAGACGACGACTTCGGAAGCAAGGCCTGCCTGACCGTGCAGCATCCAACCGGAGGCCGAGTTGGGGTCCGGTGCCAATTGGATCCACCCCGCAGACGGGTCAAGCCCGAGCGAATATCGCCCAGGCTGCGGAGGCCAGTCTCCCCGCTTGCACTGGCTGATCACGTAGGTGCTAAGCTCCGTCACCCCTACATCGTCTGTAACTCTCTCCAAAGCGACAATCCACGACCTACGTTCCCGGTGATTTCGCTCCCATTTCAGCATTCGGAATGCATCATTCAAGTCCTGGATGGACTCTGGCAAGCCCTCGCGAATGTGCCGCAGAAGACGCGCCGATTCACGTTCGGCAAAGGTCTGATCCGTTGGCCGCAGGTTGGAACTTGCTAACGACAGCTCCCGATCACGAATGCGGGCACGAGCCAGCAACCATAGTGGGAGAGGTGAATCGTCTGGTTGGGCGTCGTGTGGGGACACCAGCGTCCATGGCAATCCGACGAGCGCCCCGTAAAAGTCGTTCGACTCGCCTCTACGTCGGATCCCAAGCACCCTCCAGGCCGGACTCGCCGGCTTTACGAGGAGCACCCACTGGTCACTTGTGACCTTCAGGATCACGCCTGGGTCCTTTCGATCCCGTTCCAGGGCTAGATCACAGGCCCGGCCCATGTCGCGGCGCACCTCATCGATAGCTTCGCCGTCTGTCCTAAGGTCCGGAAGGTCGTCCTGTAATCGATCAAGGGCGCTTCGCGTCAGAATGAGGCATAAGTCGTCCCCCCAATCTAGGGATACGGCATCATCATCCACACCTTGTTTGGCAAGCATTGCATTGACAGCTCTTTGACGAGAGTGCTGCCGCGCCAAATCTACCGCGAGCGCCTCGGGAGTAGACGAGTCAGGCGATCTTGACATGCTCACCGGTCGAGATGCACAGGCCGATCGAGTATGACGAGCGTCTCGGAGCCGGGTTCCGGCCGTCTCATCTGCTCGTTGTATGCACTGCTCTCCAAGTAGCAGATGGGCACGCCGCAGATCCATGCGGCATACCCAGCCACGGCGCTCATGACCTTCTTTCCCCCGGTCACGTCAACCAGGCGCGACGCAGTCGTCGTCGCCAGAGCATCACTCAGAGCATTGAACAACTCGTTGTGGTCGGTTGGGTCGACGCGCCGCACGCTGATCACTTCTCTGCGCATCAGCGCATTTGCAGTGAGGAATTCGATGCACTGATCGGAGTACTTCGGCGAGTGATGGCTGGTGACAATTTCCAGCCTTGTCGGCTTCAGGAATGCCGTGGAAATTACCGTCGTCTCTGGGCTCAGCCCCATGAGGCTCACGAGGAGTTCAATCCGCGGACCAGGCGCTGCATCTTGCTGATGGTGTCTCACAACAGCGGGCAATATCCGCTCGAAGTAGAAGGCGGAGGCGTCGCGAGCATCTAGACACTGCCTGCGCTCCCACTCATCACGCGTAGTTGAATCGATCTCGAGTTTGCGCTTCGACATGATCTCCACGTTCACCAAAAATGGAGAGATCCCAAGTGGCCGGATCTGGGGAGCGGCGGCGAACGACTATTCCCCACCGTATGCGCGTGGCGCCGTTGCTGCCGAGACGCGTGCGCTGATCCTACCTGGTTTCATTTTACGGCGCGTTTGGAGGGCAGTCCGCGCGTCTGGCCGTACGTTCCCGCTTCGTCCGGGATGGAGCGAGCGCAAGAAGGGTTCTACTTGGGGTGATTGCGCTTTGATAGCTCAAGAGCATTTGGCAGTTTACGTACCAACCATTTTGAAATAAGTTGGGGCAGGAAATGTTGACTGGTAGGCCCTCTAGAAGTGAGCGTGCTGCATGCGCCGCTCTTTTGGCCAACCGCAATCCGCTGCATAAGAGCCGGCTGGGCCGACAAATACGAGCCCGTATTTTGGGTGGCTGCTTTCGCATACTGGACCACTTGTACGAACGGCCGTTCCCCAGATCATGGCTGTCAGGTAAGGGTCGACAGCCGTCGCTCGCCTGCGTCACCCCGAATGGCAATTCACAGCCTGAGGGAGCCATTCGTCCTCGTCCAAATCGGGGCGCTTCAACTCCAAGCGCCCACTTCCCCTCACCTCTTCCGCATCCCCAGCCATACCACGGTGGCCACCACCACCAGCGCGCCCGCCACCTGCACCGGCGCGATCGCCTGGCCCAGGATGGCCCAGGCCAGCAGCAGGGCGAAGACGGGCTCCACGTTCATGATGGCCGAGTTGCCCACCACGCCCAGCTTGGGCAGCACGGTGAACA
>ERZ1645187.2644-NODE-2644-length-15572-cov-19.491074_pt1 | contig 15572 bp, 15 predicted proteins | sample MGYA00575352_ERZ1645187 | MGnify/ENA primary metagenome ERZ1645187 (study PRJEB40837, sample SAMN11349314) | freshwater sediment metagenome | isolation source: river sediment | host: Sediment | place: India: Wazaribad , New Delhi | collected 2017-02-21 ... | reverse complement strand
GCAAAACGCTCATAGTTTTTCTTTCCGATGGTGGCAATGGCAATTTCGTCACGCACGAAAAGAATTATCGGTTCGAGCAGGGATTGAAGGCCTTTCGGGGCGTTTTTGCTTGTGCGTTGATAGGCTTTTGAGACACTGAATAAGATCACCAGCAAGAGGATTGTTGAAACAAAAACACCAAAGACTGTTTTTGTGATCGAAAAATCCCAGGGACGTATAACTGTTCCGTCGGCGGCATATCTGATGATCTTTCCCTTGATGGCACCTTCCTTTGCCAGCTCATAGCCTTTGTATGAGGCATGACCGTGTTCGAAACGGCTCGAAAGGAAAAAATGCCATTGTCCTTCATCATACAGGATCACCGGGAGGGGCAATGAGATGTGTGTATGCCCGATGGTGGCAATATGCCAGTCATACGCATCAACGATGTGACTGATGATCATATCGCCGGGGCGGAATTCTTCTTTGCCGTGTGCTTCGTGCGAATCATGTGTTTCATGGGAATCATGACCTGAATCTGAGGCAGTTAATGGCAGGAAAGCCAGGGAAAAGAACAAAAGCAATCCGGTTGTGATGTATGCAAACGTGGAGAGTCTCATGATGGCCTTTAATATCGTGTGTTGTGCTGAAATTTGCTGCAATTTTACGAAACAATCCGCAGATAGGAAAACTTTTTGTTAAAAATTTGATTGATACACTGTTTGTTCACTGCTTTTTGCGATGATAGCCCCTGCTTTAATTAAAAAGATTCTAAATTGACCGGCTTTTATGGACATTAAAGGCAGTTTGTTGTATTTTCATAGCATGAAAATCATACGTACAAATTAATTGAATTCGCTATGAAAAAGTTTAACCTTGTTTTGATCCTTTTTATCCCGGTTTTTTTTGGTTGCACGCAGTGTCCAAAGCCAAAATCGTTGGCTGACGAAAAGGAAAAAATCGAAAACGTGCTCGAAAAATTCATGATCGCTGTTGAAAATGAAGATTATCTTGCTATCGAAAACATCTGGGAGCCGGGCGACAGCACCATGATGCTCGGCACCGACTCGCACGAAAGGCTTATGGGCTGGCAAAAAATTCAAAACGCTTACAAAAACCAATTCAACCTCATCAGCGAAACCTTTGTCTCGGTCCAGGATCAGTACATCAGGGTCAACTGCAGCGGAAACACGGCCTGGTTCTCGCAGCGGATGAACTACAACTTCATCTATGACAGCGTGGCCCGCAGCTTCGAAGGCATCAGGTTTACCGGTGTTTTGCAGAAAAACGACAGCGGCGACTGGAAAATGGTGCAGGGTCATCTGTCATTGCCTGCTCATGTGAACATCGGAAAATGACACACTCCTGCGTAAATGAAGCTAAAGCACTGATCAGCACCTGAATCGTGCATTCTGTCGGGCAAACTAAAAGCTGCTGTCGCAGCGGCAGGCTGTAAGCATCACCGCACGAGCCGGCCGGGATGATGGCCGTTCAAATATTTTGAAGCTTCCGTTCATAAGCCTGTAAAATGGCGTATTTTTGCCGCGATAAAAACTGAATTATCAATCAACAATAAGGAATTTATGTCAAAGATCATGGATCCCATCGGCCGGCTGATGGGCTTGCGCTATAAATCACATCCCTGGCACGGCGTCGAAATCGGACCCGAGGCTCCCGAAGTGCTGGTTTGTTTTATCGAAATGGTGCCGACAGATACCGTTAAGTATGAGGTGGACAAGGTGACAGGCTACCTGAAACTCGACAGACCACAAAAATACTCCAATGTGGTTCCGGCGCTGTATGGCTTCATCCCGCAAACATTTTGTTCAACGCGTGTGGCTGCCTTTTGCAATGAGAAAACCGGAAGAACTGATATCACCGGCGACCGCGACCCTTTGGATATCTGCGTATTGACTGAAAAAGACATCACACACGGTGATATCCTTGTCAAGGTGCGGCCTATCGGAGGATTCAGGATGATTGACGGAAACGAGGCCGATGATAAAATTGTTGCAGTACTCAACAATGATGCTGTTTACGGCGCTTACAAAGATATCAGCGACGTGCCGGATATGGTCGTAACCCGTTTGAAGCACTATTTTCTTACCTACAAGGACATTCCCGGAAAGGAAAGCAAAGTACAAATCACTGAGGTGTATGGAATTGACGAAGCACACGAAATCATCCGCCGTTCGGTGGAAGACTACCACCATAAGTTCGACAACCTCGATACTTTTCTTTCGGAGGTTTAATTAAAGTCTGTCCATACTATCTGGGGCTTGGGCTTTAACTTTGAAGGCGAAGCATGTACGGAATGAATACCAGGTTTTACCATTGTAAACGACTGACATGAATGATTTACATAATGAAGCCATCGGATTTTCAAGACAAGCACTTATTAACCGGAAATCATAAAAAAAAGCCTGCAACCATTGCCGATTGCAGGCTTTTTGTTTTTGGTGCCTGAAGCGTAATGCTGCCGCTAAGCCGGCACCATTTAAAATGTTTGGATTATTTTGCAGCTTTGAGGTTTACGTCAAAAGCAATCTCGTCCTTGATAAGGTTGTTTTGCAGATAATCTTTGATACCTTGTTCGGTTTTTGAGCCACCCCACACAACATCCCACTCATTGCGGTTGATCACAAATTTGGCACTTGCAGTAGCATTGTTTTCACTCACAGCAATTGTTGCAGGAAAAGAAATTCCTTTGGTGATATTTTTGATGGTAAGGTTGCCCGAAACGGTATGCGTTGAACCGTCGGCACCGGCAGCTGCAGCCACCGAGCTGATTTCGAATTTGGCTGTAGGATAGGTTTCAGTCATGAAGAAATCGCCGCTTTTGAGGTGACCTTCCAGCTTGAGCTTGCCATCGTCTTCGGTGAGGTCCTGGCAGTTGATCGAGTTCATGTCAATGGTGAAACTTCCGGCTTCGAGCTGGCCGTTGTTCACTGACAAGGTGCCTTCGCTGATGTTGATTGTGCCATGATGCACTGTTTCGGTGATCTTTGCGCCTTCCCACTTGAGGGTGCTGGCGCTGTTGTCAACCTTTAGGACGGTGGCTTCGGTTGAAGCCGATTTCACATCCCTGGCATCTTCAGCTGTTTTAGGTGCCTGATTACAAGCGCTTAATAATACTACGACAGGGATAACATACAATAGTTTTTTCATGTGTTGTTACGGATTTTGTTATTAAATTACTTTTGTTTCATCATGTATTCACCAACACTCTTTGCTGATCGTCAGCCACAGGCTGCCGGTGCTACATGGCTTATTAACGACATTTTTGTTTTTTTGTTCATTTGATGAATTTTTTTTTGATGGCCGGAATCTATATACATATCCCTTTTTGCAGGCAAAAATGCCACTATTGCAATTTTTTCTCGATCGCATCAACGCGTCACCGGGCAGATTTTGTTGCTGCCCTGCTACGCGAAACGGACGAGCGCTACGGCTACCTTCAGGGCGGGCAGGTGAGCACCATCTATCTCGGCGGCGGCACACCATCGCTGCTTCATCCGGCAGAGCTTGAAATGATTTTCGAAAAGCTATTCTCCCTGTTTCAGATTACTGCCGACGCCGAGATAACCCTCGAAGCCAACCCTGACGATGTTTCGGAAGATTTTCTGGAAGCTTTGAAATCAAGTCCGGTAAACAGGCTGAGCATGGGTGTTCAAAGTTTTTTCGACGACGACCTCAGCTACCTTCACCGGAACCACAAGGCCGGGCAGGCCCTCAAAGCCATTGAGATGGCCCGCAATAAAGGCTTCGACCGGCTCACGATTGACCTTATTTACGGCATTCCCACCCTCACGGATGAAAAGTGGAAGCAGAACATCGCCACATTCATGCAATTGGGCATCAGTCATCTTTCGGCCTATGCCCTGACTGTGGAAACAAAAACTGCGCTCGCACATCTGATCCGCAAGGGACAGCTTTCGCCGGTGGATGAGGTGCAAAGCACCCGGCATTTCGAAATGCTGCTCGAAAGCATGGAAGCCAACGGATTTGTACATTATGAGATTTCCAATTTTGCAAAACCGGGACACTATTCGCGCCACAACAGCCTTTATTGGCTTGGAGGTCATTACCTCGGGCTTGGTCCGTCGGCACATTCCTTTAACGGTATTTCGCGGCAGTGGAACGTCTCGAACCTCTCGGCCTACATCAGGCACACAGACACGGGCGGTTACGTTGAGGAAAAAGAGATACTGACTGTTGTTCAGCAGTTTAATGAATATGTGATGACCTCGCTGCGCACCTCATGGGGCTGCGACCTCGAACATATTGCAAATGTGTTTGGCCCAAGCTATGCCCGGTATCTTGAAAAAGAGGCTGCAACCGCTGTTGATGCAGGACGTTTGCACCTTGAAGGGTCACGTTTTTACCTGACAAAGACCGGCAAGCTTTTTGCCGACGGCATTGCAGCTGCGCTGTTTCTCGAAGAGCCTTTATGAGTGCCCACCCACAACAATGCGGATGATTTTGAGGTTGAGGATAAAAAACCTTGTTGCCTGCCAAATCACGCAGCTGCGCCAAAAACGCGTTCCTTTTGTGGGTACGGGAGGGTAAGACTCTTCAGAGTAGGGTGTGATCGTTCTGTTACTCATAGGGATAATATTTTTTTGATTTTTTATTAAAACTTATTCAGGAAGCAGCCACCAGAAAGGATAGCCTTTGGCTTTGTGGAGGAACATATAGTGCATGAACCACTTCATCCAGTGGCCTGCGAGGCCGGCTTCGCCCATCGTATAGCCGATGCTGCGGCCATATTCAGGATATTTTTCAAAGTCAGGAACGATAGGGAACACCGTCATGGTGGCGGCGGCTCCTTTTGTCATGCCATATCCGGCCGATACGATGCAGGCAGCACCCATCTTACCCATGCTGGCTCTGTGTTTGAGTTCGTGTTCACCCTTGTTGACAAGGTTGACGATGTTGAGCGCGGTGATTTTCCCCATTACGCCCGATGGCATCCCGGTGCGTGGTGGTGTTGGAAAAATGTTTAAACCCGTTTTGCTCGTCATAGGTTTGGAGATGGCGTGGGGAGGCGCAAAAGCGATGCCCGGAGCAAAAATATTCGGATAGGATGGGTTGCGGTAGGTTGAGGGCCAGTCGTTCACACTCCAGTCTTCAAAAGGTTTGGGACTGTAGTCGGCATCCACTTTCATGAGGCCGTTGGGTGCAAAAAGCTGCGGTGTGATGTCGGCACCTGCCTGGTCGAAGGCTTTGAGGCCTGTTCCGGCAAAAGCCGGGATGAGCATCGAGAAATCGTATTCTAACGTTTTCTTTTCGCCATCGAGGTTTTCGTAATGTATGATGCCCGGCTCCACTTTCACAACGCCGGCGCGTTTGATCCAGCTGATGTTGTTTTCGCGCAGGAACGACTCGGCAAAAACCTTTGTGGAGGTGATGTAGCCACCACGCTTGATATGGGCACCGCCCATGCCAAAGTCGCCAAGCTCATATTCATTGGTGAGCCAGATGATCTCGGCAAGGTTTTGGAGTTTTCTTTTTCTAACCTCGAAGGCAACGTTCAGGATATATTCGAAGGCGGCACCCTGACAGGTAGCATTGGGATGACCCACGCCGATGACAAACCGTTGTTTTTCGCCGCGTTCCATCTTGAGAAAGCTTTCCTGCAGCCTTGTCCAGGCGTGGGCGGCATGGTCGTAGGTGCACACCGAGACGGTGTTTTTGCCGGGTCCGAGACCTTCGGTGGCATCGAAGTTAAGCCTCGGGCCTGTGGCATTCACAAGATAGTCGTACGGCACCTTTTCCAGTTGGCCACGTTTTTCATCGCTGGTGTATTCGATGGTGACGAAAGGTTTGGCCGATCCTGTTTCACCCTCGGGGTGGATGCTTGTGGCTTTTGCCTGCCTGTAGTCAACACCCCAGCGTTTGTAGAGCGGTGCAAGGCGGAATCTTACCTGGTCCACGGTCATCCTGCCCACGCCTACCCAAATGTTGGAAGGAATCCACTGATAATAGGAGTTGGGCGTTACAACGATCACCTGGTGTTTTTTACTCAGTTTCTTGCGGATGAAGGCGGCAGCAGTATGCCCGGCAATACCCGCTCCCAAAACAACGATGGTAGCCATATTTCAAAGGTTAGTATGATAATCAGGCAAATATAGAAATTAACATATATGGAGTTCATTTCTCTCAGGGTTTTTTTAATTTTTGCTTCATTATCTTCATTTAACGACCCCAAAAACCATCCTGTTTTCGGTTTATACGCTGAATTTGACAGATTTCCGGTCGTGAACCCGGCGTTTTGTGGCAGCCCCCTTTTGAACAAAAAGCCAATCTTCCTGTTCGGGATAGAATATTCCCTGTTCAGCAACTTTTTTTAGATGAAACGGATACAGATTTGAATTTTTGCAAAAAAATCCACGCTATGAAAGTAAAGCTCTTATTTGCGCCTTTGGTGACTATACTCATTCTTTCTGCCTGCAAGCACGATCCGGGTGTTGTTCCTGAGAATCCCGGCGGACAGCCCGGTGATACGATCGTGCTGTGTGATCCTGATACGGTCTATTTTCAAAATGAGGTATTGCCACTTCTTGTTTCAAGCTGTGGGGTGGCCGGCTGCCACGATGCCGCATCGGCCAATGACGGCGTGGTGCTTGTTGACTATGCATCGGTGATACGTACCGGAAAAATAGAACCGGGTAAGCCTGACGACAGCGATTTGTATGAGGTGCTCGTGGATGACGATCCGGAAGACCGCATGCCTCCAGTGGACAGGCAGGCACTCACAGCTGAACAAATAGCAAAAATCAGGAAGTGGATCAGTCAGGGTGCAAAGAACAATGCTTGTGAATCAAACAGTTGCGACTCGCTCAACATAAGCTTCCAGGCCCATGTGCTACCGGTGATTCAAAACAGCTGCACAGGTTGTCACAGCGGTGGAGCACCGTCGGGCGGAATTAGCCTGACAAACCACGCACAGATAGCGGCTTCTGCTTCGGGCGGACGCCTGCTCGGAGCCGTAAGGCACGACCCGGGCTTTTCGCCGATGCCGCAAAGCGGAAATAAATTATCAGATTGTCAAATTACCCAAATCAAAAAATGGATCGAAAATGGAACACCTAACAACTAAACACAGACTGAAGGCTTTTGCCCTGATAGCTGCAGCCTCGCTTATGCTGAGCAGTTGCTACAAAGACAACGAAGAAGATCTTTATCCCGACAACAACTGCAACACCACCAATGTTTCCTTCTCAGCCACCGTGTGGCCTGCCATCAATAACAATTGTGTGAGCTGTCACAGCGGAGCAGGCGCATCGGCCGGCATCAGGCTCGGCAATTACAACGAAGTTGTTGCAGCAGTGGACGGCGGACGGTTTCTTGGTGCCATCAAACATGAAAACGGATTCTCGGCCATGCCGCAGGGCGCTGCCAAACTCAGCGACTGCGCCATCAGTCAGATTGATGCCTGGATAGCCCAGGGAAAACTGAACAATTAATGCCTGGATTTCCGGCCAACGACACCACCCGGCATTATAAACGCCGTATAAAGGCCGATTGATCGGGTTAAGTAATTCATTGTGAATAGTATAAAATCAGAGATTGTTTAACGAAATTGATCCGTAAAAACCGAAATACCATGAAAAAGAGCGAAACGAAAGCAGTTATCAGCATAGTGATGTCCTTCATGCTGTGGGGACTTTTACTGCTGCCGCAAACAAGCAGGGCGCAAGACGAGCTGCTGTCACTTTTTGAAGACGAAAAACCGGCAAGGGAATTCACCTATGCCACCTTTAAGTCAACAAAGGTGGTGTATGGGCAGTCGGTTGAAAACCCGGCAAATGGCAATCTCCTTTTTTTGATTCAGCACAACTTTGGCTCGCTCAACAGTGGCATATACGATCTTTTTGGTTTGGATCGTGCCACCATGCGCATGGCTTTTGAATATGGCCTGAACGACCATATTTCAATTGGTCTGGGCCGAAGCACCTGGGAAAAGACATACGATGGCTTTGCAAAGGTCAAGCTTTTGCGACAGAGCACCGGTGCAAAAAACATCCCGGTGACAGTTTCATGGATGGGGGCGGTAGCCGCAAACAGCCTGAAGTGGGCAAAACCCGACAGGGAAAACTATTTCAGTTCCAGGGTTTCGTATGTCAACCAATTGCTCATCGCGCGCAAGTTCAGCAATGCACTCAGCCTGCAGCTCAGCCCGACGGTTGTGCACAAGAACCTTGTTCCGACACGGGCCGACAAAAACACCTCTTTTGCCATGGGGCTGGGCGGACGCATGAAGGTGAGCCAAAGGGTCTCGGTGAATGCAGAATACTTCTATTATCCCGACAACCAAACCACCCTGCCGCATACCGATGTGCTCTCGCTTGGTGTGGATATCGAGACCGGCGGCCATGTGTTTCAGCTGCATATCAGCAATGGCAATGCCATGTTCGAAAGGGCTTTCGTGAGCGAAACATCCGGCAAATGGAGCAAAGGCGATTTGTTTTTTGGATTTAACATAGCACGTACTTTCGTGATCAAAAAACCTGATGGGTTTAAGGGGAAGTGAGTGTGAGTTTTGGGACTTTAGCGAACGAGGCGAACGGAGCGACTTTAGCGACTTTAGCGAACTTAGCGAACTGAGCGACTTTAGCGAACTGAGCGAACGGAGCGAACGGAGCGAACGGAGCGACTAAGCGAACGGGGCGAACTGAGCGACTGAGCGAACGAAGCGAACGAAGAGAAGGGGCGAACTGAGCGACTGAGCGAACGAAGCGACTTTAGCGAAGGGAGCGAACGAGGCGACGGGGCGAAGGGGCGAACTGAGCGAACGGGCGATTGGAAATCATTGATTTCTCTGCGTCCTCCGCGGTTAAAAAAATGAACACTACCGAATTCTTTTCATTCAATCCGAGCTTCGAATTTCGATTGGGATGCAAGCTTTTTGAAGTAAACAGATTCAAATGCGTGCACAAATAATAGAAAATTCAGGGTTAATTTATTGATATTAATTCACTTAGTGGTTCTTAAGAAGACCCTGTGTATATAATAAAAAAAACATCTGAGGTTCTTGACTTCAGATGTTTTATTAAAATTCAGTTGTTGTCAGAATGAATTTTCAACGGGATATCACCGGCTTTAAAACACTCCCGGCACTTTTACCCAATCTCTCAGTTGGGCGGCGGTGGATTCGACCTCTGCCACGGTTTTAGGAATCGGACGGCCAAGTACCCTGTTTCCTGTTTCGGTGACGAGGATGTCGTCTTCGATCCTTATGCCGCCGAAGTCCTTGTAGGTTTCCACCTTGTCGTAGTTCACGAAATCCATATACTTGCCTTCGGCCCTGAACTTGTCAATGAGTGCCGGGATGAAGTAGATGCCGGGTTCGTTGGTGAGCACATAGCCGGGTTGCAGTTTCTTGCCCAGACGCAGATAGGCCGTGCCAAACTCAGTGGCGCGCTGCGTGTGTGCATCGTAACCCACATGGTTTTCGCCAAGGCTTTCAAGGTCGTGCACATCCATTCCCATCATATGTCCGAGTCCGTGCGGGAAAAACAAGGTGTGAGCACCGGCGGCCACAGCCTCGTCCACATCGCCCTTCATCAGACCTGCGGCTTTGAGGCCTTCGGTGATGATGCGGGCAGCCATGAAATGGTTTTCGCGGTATTCTTTGCCGGGCCTGATGGCTGCGATGCTTTCGGTGTTGGCTTTCAGCACGATCTCGTAGATTTCTTTCTGCCGCTGGTTGAACTTTCCTCCCACGGGGATGGTGCGGGTGATGTCGCTCGAATAGAGCGAATGCAGCTCGGCGCCAGCGTCCACTACCAGCATGCGGCCTTCTTTCAGGGTGTTGTGGTGGCTGTGGTTGTGCAGTGTTTGTCCGTCAACACTCAGGATGATCGGAAACGAAACGGCTCCTCCAAACGAAAGGGCGATGCCTTCGATGGTACCTGCAATCTCTTGTTCCACCATGCCCGGCTTGGCCATCTTCATGGCAGTGGTGTGCATGAGCCAGGCCACGTCAACGGCTTTTTCTATTTCAGCTATCTCAAGGCTGTCCTTTACCTCTTTCAACTTCACTACCGCTCTGATAAGATCGAGGCTGGCAGCGGTTTTCAGCTCACTCACGGGCAATCCAAGCAGGCTGCTCAATTCGATCATCACCTTGCCGCGGTAGGGTGGCAGGAAATGAATCTTGCGGCCTTTTGAGAGGGCTTCGGCCAAATAGGCATGGAGGCTGCTGTAGGCGCGGCTGTCGCGAATGTCAACACCGGCAGCCAGCTCACTCACCTTGGGCTGATCGCCCATCCAGATGATGTCGTCAATATCGAAGTCGGTGCCGAAGAGGATTTCTTCACCGCTTTCAAAATCAATGCAGCCGGCAAAACCGGGCAGGTTGATACCGAAGAAATAGGAAAAATGGCTGTCCTGCCTGTAGTGGTAGGTGTTGGCCGGATAGTTGAAGCTGGCTTCGGGATTGGCCAAAAACAGGGCGATACCGCTGTTGAGTTCTTGCATGAGCCTGGCTCTGCGGCCGGCATAAACTTTTTTGTCGAACATTATCTTAAGGATTTAAATGATTTCATCATTGCTTCAATTTCATCGGCTTCTACCGGGATGTGGGCCATCAGGTCCACAGGGCCGTTATCGGTGATGAGGATGTCGTTTTCGATCCTGATGCCGATGTTTTCCTCTTTAATATACAGTCCGGGCTCACATGTGAGCACCATGCCCGGCGCAAGGGGGCTGTATTTCGAGCCAACATCATGCACATCGAGGCCGAGGTGGTGGGCCACGCCATGCATGAGGTATTTTTTGAAAACGGGCTGGTCGGGCGCCTGTTTGCGCACATCTTCCTCACTGAAGAGTCCCAGGCCAATCATCTCTTTTTCCATCATTTTCCACACTGCTTCGTTGATGGAGGCGATAGTGTTTCCGGGCACGTATAGTTTGACAGCTTGCCTGAACACGCGCAGCACTGCATCGTAGCATTGCCGCTGGCGCCCGGTGAAGCTGCCGCTCACGGGGATGGTGCGGCTGAGGTCGGCGCTGTAGTTGGCATATTCGGCGCCAAAATCGAGCAAAAGCAGTCCGTCATCGGGTAAAACGTCTTCGTTAGTGCTGTAGTGCAGCACACAGCTGTTGGCTCCCGATGCGATGATAGGTGCATAGCCGTGGCCATTGCAGCGGTTGAGGGTGAACAGCTGTGTGAGCGCAGCTTCGAGTTCAAACTCATACATGCCCGGACGGGTGAGCTGCATCACCTTTTCAAAGCCCTGCCCTGTCACACGGCAGGCTTCGCGCAGCAGACCGATCTCACCGGCAGACTTGACCATCCGCAGCTGCTCAAGCAGTGGCGCCGAGCGGCGATAGTCGTGACCGGGAAACTCTGCGCGGATTTTCCTTGCAAAAAGCAGCTGGGGACTTTCGACAGCCGGAAAAAACTTCGGGTATTCATAGGTGTGAATGAACACCTGCCTGGCATGGCTCATGGCATCGCGCAGGCTGGCTTCAAACTGGGCATGCGTGAGCACCTGACCGATTCCCGAGATGCTTTTGGCCTCATCTGTTGTGAGCACATGACCCTCCCAGATGGCTTTGGAAGCCGACCAGGTCTGGATGAACAACACCTCCTTCAGCAAGGGATCGGGACTGTGTGGAAAGACCATCAGCACAGCCTCTTCCTGCTCGATGCCGGTGAGGTAGAAAAAATCTGACTGCTGCCTGAATGCAAAATACTGGTCGCCGTTGCGGGGCATCTTGCTGTTGGCCACAAAAAGTGCCACACTGCCTTCGGGAAGGAGTTGACTGAATTTGAAGCGGTTATTAACAAACATCTCCTTGGGCAGTGGATGGTAACGCATAAAAATCAGACAAAAGATTTAATTTAGAAAGATTCTAATATATAGAAAACAAAATATATCTCTACATTTGTTGCAATACTACAAACCACAAAAGTAATGTTAAAAGTTCAGATTTTTAACAAAAGGAATTCAATAGTCTTATCACAACACTAAATCACATTATGCCAAAGGTTATGTATGCTTCCGTAACGAAGAAGATCATCATGTCGCTGTTGGGTCTCTTTCTCATCAGTTTTTTAGTGGTACACATGAGCATCAATCTCTTGATACTTGTTGATGATACCCGGCAACTTTTCAATGAGGCGGCTCACTTCATGGCCACCAATCCTGCCATTCAAATCTTTCAGTGGGTTCTTTTCCTGGGATTTGTGCTGCACATCATTCTGGGTGTTGTCCTTCAGCTTCAAAACTGGATGGCACGTCCTGTACGTTACGCGCGCCAGGGATCGTCGGAGATGTCGTTTTTCTCCAAATATATGATCCACACCGGTGCCATAGTGCTCATCTTTCTGGTGCTGCATTTTGCCAACTTTTTTGTGAAGGCAAAGTTCGGTCATGTCCCCGAGATTGACTATGAATCAGGAGCTTACGAAGACCTTGGTCTTTTGGTGGTTGAACTCTTCAAGGATGGATGGTATGTTGCCTTTTATGTGGTGGCTATCCTTCTGCTTGGTTTTCACCTCGAACATGGGTTTCAGTCGGCTTTTCAGTCGCTGGGACTCAACCACAGCCGCTACACCCCTGTGATCAAAGCTGCCGGCACCGTGCTGGCTGTGGTGCTGACACTTGGTTACATCGCAATTCCTTTAGTCATTTATTTTTCTTAAGCTGAACGAGATATGGGTAAGTTAGAATCAAAAATACCTCACGGGCCATTGGCCGAGAAGTGGACACATTACAAGGCACACCAAAACCTTGTGAATCCATCCAACAAACGCCGCTTAGACATCATCGTGGTGGGCACCGGTTTGGCCGGAGCAGCAGCCGCGGCAAGCTTTGGCGAGCTTGGATTCAATGTGAAAGTGTTTGGCATCCACGATAGTCCGCGGCGCGCGCACAGCATCGCAGCACAGGGCGGCATCAATGCTGCCAAAAACTATCCCAACGATGGCGACAGCATCTTCAGGCTGTTTTACGACACCATCAAGGGAGGCGACTACCGCGCCCGCGAAGCCAATGTGTATCGTCTGGCCGAGGTGAGCAATGATATCATTGACCAATGTGTGGCACAGGGTGTGCCTTTTGCCCGTGAATACGGCGGACTGCTCGACAACCGCTCTTTTGGCGGAGCGCAGGTTTCGCGCACCTTCTATGCCCGCGGACAAACAGGTCAGCAGCTCTTGCTGGGAGCCTACAGCGCCCTGAGCAAAGAAATCGGAAAAGGCAGTGTCAGGATGTTCACCCGCAGCGAGATGCTCGATGTGGTGCTCGTTGAAGGACGCGCCAGGGGAATCATCGCCCGCAACGTCATCACCGGTGCCATCGAACGGCATTCGGCACATGCCGTGGTGCTTGCAACAGGAGGCTACGGCAACGTATTCTTCCTGAGTACCAACGCCATGGCCAGCAACGGAAGCGCTGCATGGAAAGCATATAAAAAAGGCGCCTATTTTGGCAATCCGAGCTTCACACAGATACACCCGACCTGTATCCCCGTGCATGGCGACTACCAGTCGAAGCTCACGCTCATGAGCGAGAGCCTGCGCAACGACGGACGTATCTGGGTGCCTAAGTTTGCCGAAGATGCCGAAAAAATCCGCAAGGGACAGATGAAGCCAACCGAGCTGGGCGAAGACCGTCGCGATTATTACCTCGAGCGCCGCTATCCCGCTTTCGGCAACCTGGTGCCACGCGATGTGGCCTCGCGGGCTGCCAAGGAAAGATGCGATGCCGGTTTCGGCGTTGGAAACACCGGCCTGGCTGTTTATCTCGACTTTGCCGATGCCATCAAACGCCTTGGCAAACATGTGATCGAAGCCCGCTATGGCAACCTCTTCCAGATGTATGAGAAAATAGTGGATGAGAACCCTTACGAAACACCCATGATGATCTATCCGGCGGTGCATTACACCATGGGTGGCCTTTGGGTGGATTATGAACTGCAGACCACCATCCCGGGACTGTTTGCTGCCGGCGAAGCCAACTTCTCCGACCACGGAGCCAACCGCCTCGGAGCTTCAGCCCTCATGCAAGGCTTGTCGGACGGATATTTTGTGTTGCCCTACACCATCCAGAATTACTTAGCCGACCAAATCAGGGTGCCTGCCTTTAAGACCGATCTTCCGGAGTTTGAACAAGCCGAAAAAGAGGCGAAAGCCAATATCAACCGCCTGCTCACCATCAACGGAAAACAAACGGTGGACAGCTACCACCGCAAGCTGGGTCTGATCATGTGGGACTATGTGGGCATGGCCCGCAACAAAGAAGGCCTGCAGAAAGCCATCACCATGATTCAGGAGTTGCGTGCCGACTTCTGGAAAAATGTGAAGGTGCCCGGAAAGAACGAAATGGTGAATCCCGAACTGGAAAAAGCCCTGCGCGTGGTGGATTACCTCGAGCTCGGCGAACTGATGGCACGCGACGCCCTCAACAGGGAAGAGTCGTGCGGCGGCCATTTCAGGGAAGAATACCAGACACCCGATGGCGAAGCCCTGCGCGACGATGCCAACTTCACCTATGTGTCGGCATGGGAATACAAAGGCGAAAACACAACACCCGAACTGCACAAAGAACCCCTGGTGTTCGAGTTCATCGAGGTGAAACAGCGCAACTACAAATAATACATTTTCAACAAGGTAAATACTGATAAAGATGGAATTAACACTAAAAATATGGAGACAGGCATCTGCCGATGAAAAAGGAAAGTTTGTCAGCTACAAGGTTGGAAATATTTCGCACGATGCTTCATTTCTCGAAATGCTCGATATCCTCAATGAGGAATTGGTGATCAGCGGCGACGACCCCGTTGCTTTTGACCACGACTGCCGCGAAGGCATCTGCGGCGCATGCAGCCTCTACATCAACGGAAGGCCGCATGGCCCCGACAAGGGCATCACCACCTGCCAGATGCATATGCGCAACTTCAGCGATGGCGAAACCATCACCATCGAGCCCTGGCGCGCCAAGCCGTTCCCGGTGATCAAAGACCTGATGGTGGACCGCAGTGCCTTTGATAAGATCATTCAGGCAGGCGGCTATGTGTCGGTGCGCACCGGCGGTGTGCCCGATGCCAATGCCATCCCCATTCCAAAGAGAGATGCCGACCTGGCCATGGATGCAGCAGCCTGCATTGGCTGCGGCGCCTGTGTGGCAGCCTGCAAAAACGCCAGCGCCATGCTCTTTGTGTCGGCCAAGGTGTCGCAGTTTGCACTCCTGCCACAGGGCCGCGTTGAAGCCGGCGACAGGGTGAGGAAAATGGTGGCAAAGATGGACGAACTTGGCTTTGGCAATTGCACCAACACCTATGCCTGCGAGGCAGAATGCCCGAAAGAGATTTCGGTTGCCAACATCGCCCGCATGAACAGGGAGTTTCTTGCAGCAAAGGTCTCCGCACCTAAAGACTGATGTTTCTTATGCCTTTGCAGGCGGAAAAGGAAGTTGTTATGGTGTTGAATTGTTGAATTGTTGATGCGTTGAATTTGTTGATTTGTTGATTTGTTGATTTGTTGATTTGTTGATTTGTTGATGCGTTGATTTGTTGGTTTAGGGTTTAGAATTTAGGGTTTAGGGCTGGCGCACAATGGTTTAGGGTTTAGAATTTAG
>ERZ1645187.2642-NODE-2642-length-15576-cov-11.529412_pt1 | contig 15576 bp, 17 predicted proteins | sample MGYA00575352_ERZ1645187 | MGnify/ENA primary metagenome ERZ1645187 (study PRJEB40837, sample SAMN11349314) | freshwater sediment metagenome | isolation source: river sediment | host: Sediment | place: India: Wazaribad , New Delhi | collected 2017-02-21 ... | reverse complement strand
GAGGTAGCCCATGAGACTGACGACCAAAGGACGTTTCGCGGTGACGGCGATGATCGATCTCGCACTGCGGCAACACACCGGCCCCGTGACCCTCGCCGGCATCGCCGACCGGCAACGCATCTCCTTGTCTTACCTGGAGCAACTGTTCGGCAAGCTGCGCCGCAACCATCTCGTGGCCAGCGTGCGCGGCCCGGGCGGCGGCTATTGCCTGGCCAAGCCGATGCCCCAGGTCTCGGTGGCCGACATCATCCAGGCGGTGGACGAGACCCTCGACGCGACGCAATGCGGCGGCAAGGGAGATTGCCACGACGACCATCCCTGCATGACCCACAATCTGTGGACCAGCCTGAACCACAAGATGTTCGACTACCTGCGCTCGGTCAGCCTGCAAGATCTGGTCGACCAGCAGAAGAACAATGCCGCCTGCATCGCCGCGATCAGCGAGGAAACCCCGACGCGCCGGCCGATCCGGCGCATTCCGGTCGCCGTGAGCGCGTAGGCGGAGGCAGCCCCGTGTTCGCCCCGGCCTATCTCGATCACAACGCCACGACGCCCGTCGATCCGCGGGTGCTGGAGGCCATGCTGCCCTGGTTCGCCGAGCGGCACGGCAACGCCTCCAGCCGCCACGAATACGGCCGGGCGGCGCGCGCGGCGATCGACGAGGCGCGGGCCAAGGTGGCGGCGGCCGCGGGCGCGCACCCGACCGAAGTGGTGTTCACCAGCGGCGGCTCGGAGGCCAACAACCTGTTCGTCAAGGGTGCGGCGGCGAAGTTGAAGCCGGGCCTGGTCGCGGTTTCGGCCGTCGAACACCCGAGCGTGCGCGAGCCGGCGCGCTCGCTGGAAAGTCAGTCGTGGCGATACGCCGAAATCGGCGTCGATGCCGATGGCCGCGTGGTCCAGGAAAGCTACGCGGCCTTGCTGGCGGCGCGGCCGGCCCTGGTCTCGGTGATGCTCGCCAACAACGAGACGGGCGTCGTCCAGGATGTCGGCGGGCTGGCCGAGCAGGCCAGGCCGGCGCGGGCGTGGTTCCATGCCGACGCCGTGCAGGCGCTGGGCAGGATCGACCTCGATTTCCGCGCGCTCAACGCCCGCGGCGTCCATGCGCTGACCCTGTCGGCGCACAAACTCGGCGGCCCCAAGGGTGCCGGCGCCCTGATCGTCGACAAGCGCGTCGATCTGGCGCCGCTCGTCGCGGGCGGCGGCCAGGAACGCGGCCTGCGTTCGGGGACAGAGAACGTGCCGGCCATCGTCGGCTTCGGCGCGGCCTGCGAATTGGCATGCGCGGAAAAGTCAGCCGTGGCGACACGCCACCTCGCGCTGCGCCGCGGGCTCGAAATGGGCCTGGCGGGGCAGGGCGCGACGATCTTCGGCCTGGGTGCCGAGCGCCTGCCCAACACGGTCTATTTCGCGCTGCCGGGCATCGACGGCGAGACGCTGGTGGGCAAGCTCGACCGGGCGGGGTTTGCGGTGGCCAGCGGCGCCGCCTGCGCGAGCGCCAAGATCGAACCTTCGCATGTATTGATGGCGATGGGCGTCGCCCCTGAACTGGCCCGCGGCGCGGTGCGCGTCAGCCTCGGCCGCGACACGACGGAACAGCAGACGAGAGATTTTCTGTTCGCCCTCGCCGAGACGGTTTTTCAATTGAGAAGGTTGGCCGCCCTCACGGGCTGAGCCGGCCAAGGAGATGATCCGATGTTGAAGCTGCCCATCTATCTCGACTACTCGGCGACCACACCCGTGGACCCGCGGGTGGCGCAGAAGATGATTCCCTACCTGACCGAGCATTTCGGCAATCCGGCCTCGCGTTCCCACCCGTTCGGCTGGGAAGCCGAGGCGGCGGTCGAGAATGCCCGCGAGGAAGTCGCCAGGCTGGTCAATGCCGACCCGAAGGAAATCGTCTGGACCTCGGGCGCCACCGAATCGAACAACCTGGCGATCAAGGGCGCCGGCTTCTTCTACGCGGGCACCAAGGGCAGGCATATCGTCACCGTCGCCACCGAGCACAAGGCCGTGCTCGACACCTGCAAGGAAATGGAGCGCCAGGGCTTCGAGGTGACTTACCTCGAACCGCGGGAGAACGGCCTGATCACCGTCGAGCAGTTCAAGGCGGCGCTGCGCAAGGACACCGTGGTCGCCTCGGTGATGGCGGTGAACAACGAGATCGGCGTCATCCAGCCGATCGCCGAACTGGGCGAGGCATGCCGCGCCAACGGCACCATCTTCCACGTCGATGCGGCGCAGGCGACCGGCAAGATGCCCATCGACCTGGCCAGGCTCAAGGTCGACCTGATGTCCTTCTCGGCGCACAAGACCTACGGCCCCAAGGGCATCGGCGCGCTGTATGTCCGGCGCAAGCCGCGTATCCGCCTCGAGGCGCAGATGCACGGCGGCGGCCACGAGCGCGGCATGCGCTCCGGCACGCTGGCGCCGCACCAGATCGCCGGCATGGGTGAGGCCTTCCGCATCGCCCGCGAGGAAATGGCGACCGAGAACGAGCGCATCCGCATGCTGCGCGACCGTCTGCTCAAGGGCCTGATGGATATCGAGGAGGTGTTCGTGAACGGCGACCTGGAGCAGCGCGTGCCGCACAACCTCAACATCAGCTTCGCCTACGTCGAGGGCGAATCGCTGATGATGGCGATCAAGGATATCGCCGTCTCGTCCGGTTCGGCCTGCACGTCCGCCTCGCTGGAGCCTTCCTACGTGCTGCGCGCGCTGGGCCGCTCCGACGAGCTGGCGCACAGTTCGATCCGCTTCACGCTCGGTCGTTTCACGACCGAGGAGGAAATCGACTACACGATCAAGCTGCTGCACGAGAAGATCGCCAAGCTGCGCGAGCTGTCGCCGCTGTGGGAAATGTACAAGGACGGCGTCGACCTCAATAGCGTGCAGTGGGCGGCACATTAAGGAGAGCACCATGTCATACAGCACCAAGGTCATCGACCACTACGAGAACCCCCGCAACGTCGGCTCCTTCACCAAGGATGACGAGGGCGTCGGCACCGGCATGGTCGGCGCGCCGGCCTGCGGCGACGTCATGAAGCTGCAAATCAAGGTCGGCAAGGACGGCGTCATCGAGGACGCCAAGTTCAAGACCTACGGCTGCGGCTCGGCGATCGCCTCGTCGTCGCTGGTCACGGAATGGGTCAAGGGCAAGACGGTCGATCAGGCGCTCGACATCAAGAACACCCAGATCGCCGAGGAACTGGCGCTGCCGCCGGTGAAGATACACTGTTCGATCCTGGCCGAGGACGCCATCAAGGCCGCCGTCGCCGACTACAAGAAGAAGCAGGGGGCCTGATCATGAGCGTCACGCTTTCCGAACGCGCCGCCGAACACGTCGCCCGGTTCATCGCCAAGCGCGGCAAGGGCATCGGCATCCGCCTCGGCGTCAAGACCTCGGGCTGCTCGGGCATGGCCTACAAGCTCGAGTTCGCCGACGCCGCCGACGCCGAGGACATCGTCTTCGATAGCCGCGGCCTCAAGGTCCTGGTCGATCCGAAGAGCCTGCCCTACATCGACGGCACCGAGCTCGACTACGCCAAGGAAGGGCTGAACGAAGGTTTCAAGTTCAACAACCCGAACGTGAAGGACCAGTGCGGCTGCGGTGAGTCGTTCAACGTGTAATGGATTTCAACCACGATCACTTCGCCCTGTTTGGGCTGCCGCGCAGGCAGACGCTCGACGAACTGGTGTTGGAGGAACACTACCGGGACATCCAGGCGCAGGTCCATCCCGACAAGCACGCGCATCTTCCCGACGCCGACCGGCGGCGGGCCATGCAATGGGCGACACGGGTCAATGAAGCCTATCTGACGCTCAAGAGTCCGCTCAGGCGCGCCGAGTACCTGCTGCGCCTGCTGGGCCACGATCCCCAGGTCGAGCACAACACGGCGATGCCGGCCGACTTCCTCATGCACCAGATGGAACTGCGCGAGGCGGTCGAGGAAGCCCGGCAGGGCGGCGACGGCGACGCGCTGGACCACATGCATCGCCGGATCAAGAAGGAAATGCGGACACAGCACGAGTCGCTCGCCGACGCGCTGGACCGGCGGAACGACCATGCGCGCGGCGCCGAGATCGTGCGCCAGCTGATGTTCCAGGAAAAACTGCTCCACGAAATCGACGAAGCCCTCGAAGCGCTCGAGGCATAGGGACACCCCAATGGCATTGCTGCAAATTTCGGAACCGGGCGAATCGACCGCGCCCCACGAGCACCGGCTCGCGGTCGGCATCGACCTCGGCACCACCAATTCGCTGGTCGCCACCGTGCGCAGCGGCCAGACGGTGGTGCTCAACGACGAGCTCGGCCGCCCGCTGCTGCCCTCGGTCGTGCATTACGGCGCCGACGGCCACCTCGAAGTCGGCTTCGAGGCCCAGGCCAGGCAGTCGCTCGATCCGCGCAACACCATCGTCTCGGTCAAGCGTTTCATGGGCCGCGGCCGGCGCGACATCGCCCACATCGAGACCATGCCCTATGACTTCGCCGGTAACGAAAATGCGGCGGAAGGCATGGTCAAGCTGCGCACCGCGCAGGGCGTCAAGTCGCCCGTCGAGGTTTCGGCCGAGATACTCAAGAGCCTGCGTGTCCGCGCGGAGGCATCGCTCGGCGGCCAGCTTGCCGGCGCGGTCATCACCGTGCCGGCCTACTTCGACGACGCGCAGCGCCAGGCCACCAAGGACGCCGCGCGGCTGGCCGGTCTCAATGTGCTGCGCCTGCTCAACGAACCGACCGCGGCGGCCATCGCCTATGGCCTCGACAACGGCGCCGAGGGCATCTACGCCGTCTATGACCTGGGCGGCGGCACCTTCGATATCTCGATTCTCAAGCTGGCCAAGGGCGTGTTCCAGGTGCTGGCCACCGGCGGCGATTCGGCGCTGGGCGGCGACGATTTCGATCATCGCGTGTTCTGCTGGATCATCGAGGCGGCGAAGCTTTCTCCCGTTTCGCCGCATGACGCGCGGCTGTTGCAGATGCGTGCCCGCGAAGCCAAGGAATACCTGACGGTGCATGGCGAGGCGCCGATCACCGCCAAGCTGTCGACCGGCGAGTTCGTCGACGTCAAGCTCACGTCGGAAATCTTCACCGAGATCACCCGGACGCTGGTGCAAAAGACGCTCGGCCCGACGCGCAAGGCCCTGCGCGACGCCGGCCTGTCGCCGGACGAAGTGAAGGGCGTGGTGATGGTCGGCGGCGCCACGCGCATGCCGCAGATCCAGAAGTCCGTCGGCGAGTACTTCGGCCGCGAGCCGCTCAACAACCTCGATCCGGACCGGGTGGTGGCGCTCGGCGCCGCCATCCAGGCCAACCTGCTGGCGGGCAACCGCGCCGCCGGCGACGACTGGCTGCTGCTCGACGTGATTCCGCTCTCGCTGGGCATCGAGACCATGGGCGGACTCACCGAAAAAATCATCCCACGCAACTCGACGATTCCGGTCGCGCGGGCGCAGGAATTCACGACGTTCAAGGATGGCCAGACCGCCATGGCGCTGCATGTCGTCCAGGGCGAGCGGGAACTGGTCTCCGACTGCCGCAGCCTGGCGCGCTTCGAACTGCGCGGCATTCCGCCGATGGTGGCCGGCGCGGCGCGCATCCGCGTCACCTTTCAGGTCGATGCCGACGGCCTGCTGTCGGTGACGGCGCGCGAGCAGACGACCGGCCACGAGTCGCGCATCGAGGTGAAACCCTCCTACGGCCTGACCGATGACGAAGTCGCCGCCATGCTCAAAGACGGTTTTTCCCACGCCACCGACGACGCCTTCCGGCGCGCGCTGCGCGAGGCGCAGGTCGAGGCGCAGCGGCTCATCGAGGCCGTGCAATCGGCGCTCAAGGAGGACGCGCAGCTGCTGTCCATGCTGGAGCGTGCGCATGTGGATGCCTGTGTCGCCAAGCTCCAGGCGGTGATGATGGGCGACGACCGCCGCGCCATCGATGGCGCGATGGATGCGCTCAGCAAGGGAACCGCGGAATTCGCCGCGCGGCGCATGAACCAGAGCGTGCAGCGCGCGCTCTCGGGCAGGAAAATCTCGGAGCTGGAATCGTGACGCAAATCATCGTCCTGCCGCATTGGGAGCTTTGCCCGGAGGGCAGCGTCATCGACGTGCCGCCCGGCACCTCGATCTGCGACGGGCTGCTGGACAACGGCATCGACATCGAGCACGCCTGCGAAAAATCCTGCGCCTGCACCACCTGCCACGTCGTGATCCGCGAGGGCTATGATTCGCTCGATGCGGCCGAGGAAACCGAGGAAGACCTGCTCGACAAGGCCTGGGGCCTGGAGCCGACATCGCGGCTGTCATGCCAGGCCGTCGTCGGCGAGACGCCGCTGACCATCGAGATTCCGAAATACACGATCAACATGGCGAAGGAGGGCAAGCGATGAAATGGACGGACGTCAACGACATCGCCATCGAACTGGCCGATACACGGCCGGACACCGATCCGACCCGCGTCAACTTCGTCGATCTGATGAACTGGGTCGTGGCGCTGCCCGGCTTCGACGACGATCCCAAGCACTGCGGCGAGAAGATACTGGAAGCGATCCAGCAGGCCTGGATCGACGAGGTCGAGTGAGATGAAACGCGCCGGGCGGGCCGCGATCATCGCGCTGCTCGCCGGCCTGGCCGGCGTTGCATTCGCGGATGGCAAGCCCGTCGGCATCACGGCCGACCAGCCCTACCTGGACGTCATCCACGACGGCAGGCTGTTCCGCATCCGGCGCGACCCCGACAACGACGCCGAGATCGGCCCCGACTACGCGCGCACCTCGCGGCCCTGCCCGCCTTACTGCATCCAGCCGATGGAGGTGGCGCCGGGCGTCGAGACCATCGGCGAACTGGAACTGCTCGAATACCTCACGCGCATCACCCGCCGCGACGCCGGCGTCATGGTCATCGACTCGCGCGAGGAGGACTGGCTCGTGCGCTCCGGCATCATTCCGGGCGCGATCCATCTTCCCTGGCAGAAGCTGCACCCCGCGCATGCCGAACCCCAGGCCATCGCCGAGATCATGGAGCTCCAGTTCGGCGCCGCGCGCACGGGGCCCATGTGGAACTTCGAGAACGCCAGGACGCTGGTGTTCTACTGCAACGGCGTCTGGTGCGGCCAGTCGCCGACCAACATCAGGCAGCTGCTCGCGGCCGGCTATCCGCCGCACAAGCTCAAGTGGTACCGGGGCGGCATGCAGTCCTGGAAGAGCCTTGGCCTCGCCACCGCGCCCTTCAAGAAGAAGCCTTGATTCCGGTGCTCGTCGATAGCCACTGCCATCTCGACGCCGCCGAGTTCGACGACGACCGCGATGCGGTGGCGGAGCGGGCGCGGTCCGCCGGCGTCGGCTTCATCGTGGTGCCGGCCGTGGAGCGCGCCAACTTCGGCGCCGTCGCCAGCGTCTGCCGCGAATTTCCCGGCTGCCGGCCGGCTTACGGCATCCATCCGATGTACGTCGACCGGGCGCGGCCCGAGGATCTCGAAGCCTTGCGCGAGACATTGAGGCGCGAGCCGGCTGTCGCCGTGGGCGAAATCGGGCTGGATTTCTTCGTCGAGCCGCGCAATGAGCAAAGTCAGCGGTGGTGGTACGCCGAGCAGTTGAAGATCGCGCGCGACTTCGAGCTTCCCGTGCTGCTTCATGTGCGGCGCGCCGTCGATGCGATCCTCAAGGGTTTGCGCGACATCCACGCACCCGGCGCGATGGGCGCAATGGGTGGAATAGCCCATGCCTTCAACGGCAGCCGGCAGCAGGCCGAGGAATTCATCAGGCTCGGCTTCAAGCTCGGCTTCGGCGGCGCCATGACACACCCGCGCGCGACAAGGCTGCGCGAACTGGCGGCGACGCTGCCGCTCGACAGCATCGTCCTCGAAACGGATGCACCCGACATCCCGCCGGAATGGCTCGGCAGGAACCGCAACGAGCCGGCGCAACTGCCGCGCATCGCCGCCGTGCTGGCCGAGCTGCGCGGCATGGATGTGCGCGATGTCGTCGCCGCCACGACGGCCAACGCCATTGGCGTGCTGCCACGGCTGACTTTGCGCGCAGCCTGAGCAAAGCCGCGCCGGCATCGGGTATCCTTGCGCCCGATGCTCGCCTATATCGTCCGTCGCCTGCTCTACGCCGTCCCGATCCTGATCGGCGTCAATCTGATCACCTTCGCGCTGTTCTTCGTCGTCAATAGTCCGGACGACATGGCGCGCATGCAGCTTGGCGTCAAGCGCGTCACGCCCGAGGCCATCGAGAAGTGGAAGGCGGAGCGCGGCTACGACAGGCCGCTGTTCTGGAACGGCGGCGCGGAGGGCCTCGGCAAGGCGACGCAGACCATCTTCTTCGCCAAGTCGGTGCGCATGTTCGCCTTCGATTTTGGCCGCGCCGACGACGGCCGCGACATCGCCCGCGAGATCCGCACGCGCATGGGACCGTCGCTGGCCGTCGCCGTGCCCGTCTTCCTGCTCGGCCTGTTCGTGACCATCTCCTTCGCGCTGCTGCTGGTCTATTTCCGCGCCAGCTACCTCGACACGGCCGGCGTCGTGCTCTGCGTGGCCATGATGTCGATCTCGGGACTCTTCTACATCATCGGCGGCCAGTGGCTGGTCAGCAAGGTCTGGCACCTGGTGCCGATCTCCGGCTATTCCGACGGGCTCACCGCCGGCAAGTTCCTCGTCCTGCCGGTGATCGTCGCGGTCATCGGCGGCATCGGCTCCGGCACGCGCTGGTACCGCACCATCTTCCTCGAGGAGATCGGCAAGGACTACGTCCGTACCGCGCGCGCCAAGGGGCTGTCCGAGCGCCTCGTGCTGTTCAGGCACGTGCTGCGAAACGCCATGATTCCCATTCTCACGGGCGTGGTGGTGGTCATCCCGACGCTGTTCATGGGCAGCCTGCTGATCGAGTCCTTCTTCGGCATTCCGGGCCTGGGCAGCTACACCATCGACGCCATCAACGCCCAGGACTTCGCCGTCGTGCGGTCGATGGTGTTCATCGGATCGCTCCTCTACATCGTCGGCCTGTTGCTGACCGACATTTCCTACACCCTGGTCGATCCGAGGATACGGTTTCAATGAAGCCCGTCATCCTCTGGTCCGACGCGCTGTTCTTCCTGCTGATCGCCGCGACGCTCGGCGGGGCATGGTGGGCACGCCGGCAGGATCATGTGCGCGCGGCCTGGTCCCGCGTCTGGGCGAGCCGCCGGGCGCGCGTCGCCGCCGCGGTGCTGGCGGTGTTCTTCGCCATCGGCTTCGTCGATTCGCTGCACTACCGGCCGCAACTGCCGGCGGAAACGGGCAAGCCGCCAGCCTATTCGGTGGAAGTGCTGTCGGCGCTCGACGCGCTGCTGCTGCCGCTGAAAACCCGCACCGAGAAGACCTACTCGGAACCGCTGGCCACGCACCTTTTCGCCAAGGAGACGATCGAGGAAGGCGGCCGCGATTTCCCCGCGCTCAAACATCCGGGCACGCACCTGTTCGGCACCGACAAGGTGGGCCAGGACGTGCTCTATCTCACGCTCAAGAGCATCCGCACGGGTCTCCTGATCGGCACGCTGACCACGCTGATCATGCTGCCGGCGGCCGTGCTGCTCGGCATCGTCGCCGGCTACGTCGGCGGCTGGGTGGATGACGTGATCCAGTATCTCTACACGACGCTGAATTCCATTCCCGGCGTGCTGCTGATCGCCGCCGCAGTGCTGATGATGCAGGTGATCATCGACACCCACCCGGAATGGTTCGCCACCGCGGCCGAGCGCGCCGACGCGCGGCTTCTCGCCTTGTGCGCCATTCTCGGCGTCACCAGCTGGACCGGGCTGTGCCGGCTGCTGCGCGGCGAGACGCTCAAGCTCCGGGAGATGGAGTACGTGCAGGCGGCGCGGGCCTTCGGCGTCGGGCCGCTGGCCATCATGCTGCGGCACATCCTGCCCAACGTCATGCACATCGTCCTGATCGCCATCGTCATGGACTTTTCGGGACTCGTGCTCGCCGAGGCCGTGCTCTCCTACGTCGGCATCGGCGTCGACCCCAGCACGATCAGCTTCGGCACCATGATCAACGCGGCGCGGCTCGAACTGGCGCGCGAACCCATGGTCTGGTGGTCGCTGGCAGCGGCCTTTGTCTTCATGTTCGTGCTCGTGCTGGCGGCCAACCTGTTCGCGGACGCGGTGAGCGACGCTTTCGATCCGAGGGCCGCGAAGTGAGCCTGCTCGCGGTCCGCGATCTCTCCGTCGCCATCGGCGCGGCGAAGCCGGTCGACGGCGTGTCCTTCGGGATCGAAGCCGGCGAGACCTTCGCGCTGCTCGGCGAATCCGGCTGCGGAAAGTCGATGACGGCGCTGTCGCTGATGCGGCTCCTGCCGCCCGTGGCGCGGATCGTCGGTGGCGAGGCGACATTCGGGGGCCGTGACCTGTTCGCAATTCCCGAATCCGGCATGCGCGAATTGCGCGGCGGCGGCATGGCCATGATCTTCCAGGAGCCGGCGACCAGCCTGAATCCCGTGATGACGGTCGGCCGGCAGATCGCGGAAGTGCTGGATCTGCATGATGGCGATCGCGGCCGTGTCGTCGAGTTGCTCGAGGCCGTGGGCATCCCCGATCCCGAACGCAGGGCGCTCGAATTTCCCTTCCAGCTTTCGGGCGGCATGAAGCAGCGCGCTATGATCGCCATGGCGCTGGCCGGCGATCCGAAGCTGCTGATCGCCGACGAACCGACCACCGCGCTCGACGTCACCATCCAGGCGCAGGTGCTCGACCTGCTGCAAGAGTTGCAGCGGCAGCGCGGCATGGCGCTGCTACTGATTACCCACGACCTCGGCGTCGCGGCGCGCATGGCGGACCGCATCGGCGTCATGCACGCCGGGAAACTCGTCGAGGTGTCGGAAAAGCGCGCGTTCTTCGCCGGTCCGTCCCATCCGTATTCGCGCCGCCTGTTCGAGTCACTGCCGGAGAACCTGGAGAAGACGCCGCCCGCCGGCGAACAGGCGCCGGAATTGCTGGTCGCGGACGATATCGCGGTGCATTTCCCGATCCGGCGGGGGCTTTTCCAGCGCGTCGCCGGTCATGTGCGGGCGGTGGATGGCGTGTCGCTGAAAGTCAGCCGTGGCAGGACGCTGGCCATCGTCGGCGAATCCGGCTGCGGCAAGACCACGGCCGGCAAGGCGATCCTGCAACTCATCAGGCCGACTGCCGGCAAAGTCAGTCTCGACGGCCGCGACCTCACGGAGCTGGCCGCGCGGGACGTGCAGATGGTGTTCCAGGATCCCTTCGGCTCGCTGAATCCGCGGCTGCGCATCGGCGAAATCATCGCCGAGGGCATGCGCACGCTCGGCATCGAAGGCGACGCTGGGCAACTGCTTGAACAGGTCGGGCTGGAGGCGGGGATGACGAACCGTTACCCGCACGAGTTCTCCGGCGGCCAGCGCCAGCGCATCGCCATCGCCCGCGCGCTGGCGGTGAATCCGCGCATCCTGATCTGCGACGAGCCGACCAGCGCGCTCGACGTGTCGGTTCAGGCGCAGATCATCGCGCTCCTGAAGCGCTTGCAGGACGAGCGCGGCCTGGCCTACCTGTTCATCACCCACAATATTTCCGTGGTCGATTACCTGGCGCACGAGGTCGCGGTGATGTACTTGGGCCGCATCGTCGAACAGGGAACGGCGGAGGAAGTGCTGCGCGGAGCGAAGCATCCCTACACGCAGGCGCTTTTGGCGGCCGTGCCGAAGATCGACGGCGCACAGCGGGAAACGCTTCTGGTGCCGGGCGATCCGCCGTCGCCGGCCAATCCGCCCCCCGGCTGCCACTTCCACCCGCGCTGCCCGAAGGCGACCGACCGTTGCCGCGCGGAATATCCCGGCCTCACGACGCTCACCGCGACCCACCGGCTGCACTGCCATCTGTATACTTGACTCCGTTCACCGTTTTCGTCAGCCCCGATCCGCGCCATCACCCGCGATGTCCGTTGCCAGCACACCCCGTTGTCCGAGTTGCCACGGTACCCGTCTCGATCGCTCGCAATGGCGCTCGCATGACGAAAAGCACCGCAATCCGGGGCAGCGTCCGCTGCGCTGCGCCGATTGCGGGCATCGCTTCCTGGCCGCGGCAGCCGGCCATGCCGGCACGAGTCGTACCGCGCTGATCGTCGTCGGCGCGGTGGCGGCACTGGCGGCGCTGGCGGCGACGGTGGTCATCGGTGTCCTGTTCTCGTCGGGCGGCGACACGGTGGTGATCGAGCCACCGGTGCAGGTGTCGACCTCCTTCACGCCGGCGGCCATGAAGGCGGCCGAGGACGGCGATGTCGAGGCCCAGTTCATGGTCGGCAGCGCGCTGCTGGCCGACGCCGAAACCAACCTGGCCTACTCGACAAAGGCGCTCGGCTTCCTCCAGCAGGCCGCCGAGCACGGCCATGGCCGCGCCATGCTGCGTCTCGGCATCGTCTACAAGAAAGGCGTCGACGCCCCGCAGAACTACGGCTTGGCCGCCAAGTGGATCGAAAGGGCCGCCTTGCTCGGCGAGCCCCAGGGCATGCTCGAATTCGGCCGTCTCTACCGGGAAGGCATCGGGATGCCGCAGGACATGGTCAAGGCCTACATCTGGCTCAATCGCGCCGCCGCCGCCCGCGACCCCGACGCGCCGCGCGAACGCGGTGAAGTCGCCCGCCTGCTGACCCCGAACGAGCTGCAAGATGCGCAGGACGCCACCCTGGCCACCGAAAATGTCGCCAGCGGCACCAGCGGCGCCAGCGGCACCAGCGGCACCAGCGGCACCAGCGATGGCGGCGCCAGTGTTGATTAACGCTGCTTGCTCTTGACCGGCTTCTTGCGCGTGCCTGGCGTGGATTTCGCCTTCGGTTTCTTGCCGGTGCCGGCGGCCGCCTTGGCCGGCTTGCCTGCCTTGCCGGCCTTGGCCTTTGCGGATTTGGCCTTGGATTTGGACTTGGACTTGGCGGATTTGGTGGCTTTGGCGGCGGGCAGCTTGGGCAGGTGCGCGGCCAGTTGTTCCGGCAGCTGCGCGCCCGGACCGGGCACCAGCAGGTTGAGTCCCGGCCGCGGCCGCGCCCTGGCGCCGATGCCGTTCAACTGTTTCAGGTAAGCCAGGCCCAGGCCGTAACGCGCGGCGACGCGTTCGAGTTTCTCGCCCTTGGCCAGCACGTGCGTGCGCCAGTTGGCCAGCGGCTTGGCCTGCGCTTCGTGGCGCGCCAGATTGGCCAGGAAAGTCTCCACCTTGTCGGCGGGCACCACCAGCTGGGTGTCCTGATCCGCCTTGATCAGGGGCCGGTGATAGGCCGGATTGAGCGCGATGAATTCCTCCAGCGGCATTTCGGCCAGTTTGGCGGCGAGGGTGAGGTCCATGTCGCCGGGCAGCGCCACCGTGCCGAAGTATGGGCGGTTGGGCAGATCCTCCAGTCGAAAGCCGAACAGTTCCGGCTGCGCGACGATGTTCTTCAGCGCTTGCAGCTTGGGCACGTAATAGCGGGTCTCGCCCGGCATGCTCAGGCTGGCGTAATCGGTCGGCAAGCCACGCGCCTCGTTCTTCGCGATGGCGCGCGCCACCGCGCCTTCCCCCCAGTTGTACGAGGCCAGCGCCAGGTGCCAGTCGCCATGCCATTCATAGACATGGTGCAGGTAGTCGAGCGCCGCCGAGGTGGAGGCGACGACGTCGCGCCGCTCGTCGCGCCACCAGTTCTGCTCGAGCTCATAGTTCTTGCCCGTGGAGGGAATGAACTGCCACATGCCCAGCGCGCGCGCCGGCGATGCCGCCAGCGGATTGAACGAACTCTCGACCATCGGCAGCAAGGCCAGTTCGGTCGGCATGCCGCGCCGTTCGAGTTCGCCGACGATGTGATGCAGGTATTTCCTGCCGCGCGTCAGGGTCCGTTGCAGCAGGTCGGGACGGTTGAGGTACCAGGCCTGGCGGTCCGCCACCAGCGGACTATCGAGGTCGGGCATGCCGAAGCCGTTGCGGATGCGCTGCCAAAGGTTGGCCGGATCGGTCGTGAGGTCGATGGTGGGCGCCGGCGGCGGGCTGCCCTGGACTTGCTGCGTGGCTTCGGCGGGCGCCGGGGCGGCGGCGGGTTCGAGCACCGATGCCCGGGCGGGAAGCGCCAGCCCGGCCAGAATGGCGAGCGCTGCGAGCAGTGGGAGGCGATGCGACATGGCGGCGATTCTATCCGGGTCGGCCAGGCCGCCGGCGGTCGTCGGTCAGAAGTGGTCCCGCCATTCCCGCAGGGTGGCGAACACTTCCAGTTCGTCGGCGGGGGCACGTCCCAGTCTTCGCGCCGCGGCGGCGACGACGCCGGGTTCGCGGCAGCGCAGGAAGGGGCTGGTGGCCAGTTCGTCGGCCAGCGTGAAGGGCACGGTGGGCATCCCGGCGGCGAGGCGCCGGCGCACCTCGCCGGCGCGGGTATCGATGGCGGGGTTGTCCGGCTCGACGGCGCGCGCGAAGCGGATGCCGGACTCGGTGTATTCGTGGGCCGAGTGGATCAAAGTCAGTGGCGGCAGGGCGCCGATCCGGCCCAGCGCGGCATGCAGTTGCGCCGCCGTGCCCTCGAACAGCCGGCCGCAGCCGCAGCCGAACAGCGTGTCGCCACAGAACAGCGCCCCTGGGCGATAATAGCCAAGGTGCCCGCGCGTATGGCCGGCGAAGTCGAGCACGTCGAATTCGAGGCCGAGTTCGGGCAGGTCGACGCGGTCGCCGCCGCGCAGCGGATGCGTGGTGCCGGGGATGGTTTCGAGCGCCGGCGCGAATACCGGCACCGGCTGGCGGGCGGTCAATTCGGCGATGCCGCCGGTGTGGTCGCGGTGATGATGGGTGACGAGGATGGCGGCGAGCCGCTCGCCCGATTCGGCGAGATGGCGCAGGACCGGCGTGGCGTCGCCCGGGTCGACCACGGCCAGCGAGCGGTCGCGGCGCAGGCACCAGATATAGTTGTCCTCGAACGCGGGCAACGGGAAAATATCCAGAGGCTTCATAGGCAAGCATTGTAAATGTCGGCGCAAGGATTCTCCGATTGGCTGGAAACGCCCCAGGGGCGCTACGTGCTCGACTGGGAGCAGGCCAAGCATGACCAGCTGGTCGCCGACATCTTCGGTTTCAACGCCATTCAGCTCGGCTGGCCGGGCCTCGATTTCCTGCGCGCCAACCGCATGCCGTTTCGCTTCAACTGCGACGACCGTGACGGCAGGGTGCAGGTTCGTGCCGACCTGCATCACTTGCCGCTGGCGAGCAACAGCGTCGATCTCGTCGTGCTGCCGCATATCCTCGAGTTCGACGCCAACCCGCACCAGATTCTGCGCGAGGTCGAGCGGGTGCTGGTTCCGGAGGGCAGCGTGATCGTCACCGGCTTCAACCCGTACAGCCTGTGGGGAGCGCGGCGCAGCCTGTTGCGGCGCCCGCAACTGCCGCCGGTGCCGCCGTTCGGCGGCAAGTACATCAGCGTGCCGCGCCTGAAGGACTGGTTCGCCCTGCTGGGGCTGGAGCCGCACGCCGGCGCCTTCGGCTGCTACGCGCCCGCCGTGACCGAGGCGAAATGGCTGGAGCGCTTCCGCTTCCTCGATGCCGCCGGCGACCGCTGGTGGCCGATCGGCGGCGCCGTCTATGTCATCC
>ERZ1645187.2641-NODE-2641-length-15578-cov-16.630291_pt1 | contig 15578 bp, 14 predicted proteins | sample MGYA00575352_ERZ1645187 | MGnify/ENA primary metagenome ERZ1645187 (study PRJEB40837, sample SAMN11349314) | freshwater sediment metagenome | isolation source: river sediment | host: Sediment | place: India: Wazaribad , New Delhi | collected 2017-02-21 ... | reverse complement strand
AATTGCCGGCTCATAGGTCAACATAGAAATCCTAATTCTGCGGCACTTCGCGGCATGGATTGGGCTGGTCTGCTGTTGCCCGGTTGCCGCAGAAACCAAAACGATCCTCCCGCGACCCCACAAAGGTATCCGCGGAATTCATCCGCCACCAGAAAGTACCAGAGTTTGAGGCGGTTTGCCACTCCCCCTCCACCAGGACGCCTTCCGAGTAAATGTCGCCTTTGAAGGTATAGTCAACGCCGTCGATTTTCGCCAATCCAGTCAGCCTTATACCGCTGATCTGGACTGTCAACTCAGCAGGGGTGTACCCGCCGCTGGCGGTCTGATACCAAATATTCCAGACGCCCTGCCACACAGGCACTCCAAGGGTCGGGGTGAGTGTTGGGGTAAAGATTGCAGTTACCGAGGGCTGCGGCGTCTGCGGGGAAATTCCAGTTTCTACTGGATAACCGGTTGTTGGAAGGTTTTCTTCTGTGGCTGTAAACGTGTCCCCGGGGATATCAGTTGGAAAGAACTCAGTTGGGGGCAGCGTTTCCTCTGGATCAATGCTTGGAGGTAAGCTTGTATCCAGAGGGTTAGGCGTCGCCTGGCTGACCGGTTTTTGTAAAGTCGCGACAACCTCGCCCTGAAAATGCTCCACATCCGGCTGTGGCTTTTTACCACACCCTGTTGAGAGGAAGAGAAAGACCAAAACCAGGAACAGCATGATTTTCCGGTTCATCAAGTCGGATTTTATCATGGATAGAATGCCCAATTTTTAACGCCAAACGAGAAGGATAATGGGAACCTGATGACCAACAGCCCTTACATCAGAGCTTTAACCGTGCTCTCAATCACCCAACCTTGCTGCTCATCTGTCATACTGGGGAAGAGGGGAAGGGTCACCTGCCTGCGGGCGACGTTCTCGGTCATCCGGAGTTCCTCGCCTTCCTGGCGATAGATCTGAAATTGATGAACCGGAGGGTAGTGAAAACTGGTCTGGATGCCGTCCTGTTTCATTGCTTCCCGAAAAGCTTCCCTGTCAACACCTTCAGGCAATAAGACCGGGAAGATGTGATGGCTGCTCAAGCCTCGCCTGCCGGAGAAAGGCAGCCCCAAAGCCGGCGCTTGCTCCTTGAAAGCCTGACGATACCTACTCACCAAGATTGCCCGCCTGGCGTTGCCGACCGGCAGCTTTTTGAGCTGCTCGCGCCCGATGGCTGAGCGGATTTCGTCAATGCGGTAGTTGTAACCGAGAGCCACTACGTCGTAAGTACTGGCGTGCCCCTGGTGGCGATCCCATGTGAGGGTGGTCATACCGTGAGAGCGTAAAATCCGCACTTTTTCAGCTAACTGATCATCATCGGTCACCAACATCCCCCCTTCAGCTGTGGTCATATTTTTGTTGCCGAAGAAACTATAACAACCCACATCTCCCCATGTTCCCAGTGCTTTGCCATCCAGGCTCGCCCCAATGGCGTGGGCGGCATCCTCGATAACCGCCAGGTTGTATTTCTCGGCTATGCGCAGGATTGCAGGCATGTCGCAGGCAAAGCCGGCATAGTGCACCACCACTATCGCCTTGGTTCGCTCAGTAATCTTTCCCTCTATCGCCTGGGGAGAGACGCACAGCCAGTCTTCGCTTTCGATATCCGCGAAAACCACTTTCGCGCCAGTGTAGCGAACCGCGTTAGCCGTCGCCACAAAGGTCAGTGAAGGCGCAATCACTTCATCTCCCTCACCCAAACCCACAGCCAGGCATGCCAAATGCAGCGCAGCAGTGGCATTGTTAACTGCAAAGGCGTGTTTCGCGCCCACAAAAACAGAAAACTCCTGCTCGAATGCCTGCGTCACTGCCCCCATCGTCAGCCAGCCCGAACGTAAAACCTCAAGGACGGCATTTTCCTCTTCAACTCCGAGCTTCACATCTGCCAGTGGCACGCGCCATTCCATAGTTACTCCGCTAAAAACTGTGATCGCATTCTCCAAAAATCTTCATTCGCGGCGAGATAATCGTCCTGATTGCCCAGATCGCGCCAATAGCCGTCATATGGGAAGTACATCACAGGTTCATTCGCGCTAAGAAGCACATTGACCAGGTTCGGGAAGTCGAAATACTCGCCTTTGGGGATAAAATCAAGCACTCTCGGCTCAAAAACATAAACCCCCATGCTGACCAGGAAGTTCCTGGTGGGTTTCTCAATGTAACCGCTGACTCTGTAGCTTCCTTCTGTGTGCTCGATCACCCCGAGATTGACTTTGTGGGTCCGCTTGTGACTGGCGATCGTGCAAATGGCTTTCTGTCCTTTATGAAAAGCAATCAGTTGATTGATATCGAGGAGGGTCAGGACGTCGCCATTTGAGACCAAAAAGGTATCGGTTAATCCCTCCACAAACGCCAGTGGACCGGCTGTGCCAAGCGGCTTTTCTTCAAAAGCATAGGTGATTTTCAGGTTGTATCGCGAACCATCCCCAAAATAGGCTTGCATCAGGCTCGCCAGGTGACCAACGGTCAGCGTCACTTCGCTGATTCCCGCCCGGCTGAACTGACCCAGGATAATTTCAAGGATAGCCCGATCGCCTACTGGCATCATTGGTTTTGGTAAGAGGTAGGTATAAGGCGCGAGCCTGGTTCCCTTTCCGCCCGCCAGAATAACTGCTTTCATAATTTCCGCCTTGTTTTAGTTTAAAGGAATTATACAATCGAATTAATAAACCGCAGGCACTGCTTTCTAAGGTTTCAGGTTATGGAGTCCTACAAATTGTATTCTTCGGGTTTATAGAGATCCAAATGTGTGCTGATCCAGTCGATGGTACGTCTCAACCCCTCCTCCATGCCAACTTTGGGCTGCCATCCCAGGGCTGCTTTTGCCTTTCGGTTATCAGAGATAAGCCGCAGCACCTCTGACTTTTCAGGACGCAGCCGTCTCGGTTCCACCTGGATCTCAGGCTGCTTTCCCATGATTCTGAAGATCAATTCAGCGATCTCCCCAATGCTGATCTCTTCTCCACTGCCAAGGTTGTAGGTTTCCCCATCCCAAAACCCTGCTTGGACGGCAAGGAGAAAACCTTCGACGGTATCATCCAGATAGGTAAAATCACGAATGGCTTCCAAATTGCCCAATCGGACCAGATCCCCGGATAATGCCTGGGTAATAATGGTGGGGATTACCGCCCGGCTGCTCTGACCTGGTCCGTATGTGTTAAAAGGACGGATGGTGATCGACGGAACATCAAAGCTTCGATAGTAACTCTCCACCAGCTTATCCGCACCAATCTTGCTGGCTGAATAGGGTGATTGCCCCTGCAAAGGATGATCCTCATCGATCGGCACGCGCAAAGCCGTCCCATAAACCTCGCTGGTGGAAGTATGCACCAGCTTCGCACCAGTCTTACGGCACGCTTCAAGGATGTTCATTGTCCCGATTACGTTCGTCTGTACCGTTTCAACCGGATGCACATACGAATACGGGATGGAAATGAGCGCGCCCATGTGAAAAACAGTGTCCACCCCCTTTGCAGCCTGTTCGATAGCACTAAAGTCGCGCAAATCTCCGCGAATAATTTCGATTTGATCAAATACATGCTTTGGGATGTACTTCAAAAGCCCAGGCTCAGGTCTGCTGGTGTAGCGTACGAACGCCAGCACATACGCGCCTTCCTCAACCAGTCTTTCGCAAAGACGCGAACCAATAAACCCGCCCGCCCCGGTTACGAGGACCTTCTTTGATGCATAGTCCTGAGAATTAGCTGCCATTAATTCCAATTCCTTCCAACGACGCTTCCAGGGTTTTAACCAGATCAGGCAACACCACAACCTTTGCGCCAGTAGCATGACAAGTCTGTAGAATCCTCTCATGCTCTGCTTTTGTGCAGTTACTGATAGCCAGGAAGACGATCGAAACCTCGTATTTTTTCACCACAGTTGATATAGCTGATGTTGGTCCTAAAACCTTCAAACCACCCAGGTTAAGACCACGTTTCCGAGGATCGTCATCCACAAATCCGACCACGCCCAAATATGGCGAGTAGGCACTGCGCTGAACAAGCCATGATGCCAACTCTCCCAGTTTACCTGCCCCTACTATCAAGATCCGCTCGGCTAAAGCTGCTTTACTTCCCCTGAATAACAGCCATCGGTATGCAAGACTGCTGATAATTTGGTCATGGTAGCGCACAGCCATTAAGCCTACGTAGGTGGTAATTCCAATTAACCAGAGCATGCTAAACGGAATCCATGGTTCTTTGATCCACAAACGGGTAATGACCCATAAAAGAAATACTGTAATACCGACCGACAAACCAATATCGACCACATATGCCGGGCTGGCATTACCCCAGAAAACCCGCTGTAGACCCAGGATTGCGTTGATCAAGCTTATAAAGAAAGCAATTGCCAAAGACAAGATAATAAATACGGGGACGCCCAGATTGATCACTGTGCTGATACGCCAAACAACACCAGAAAGTCCAACTGAGATTGTGGCGACAAAAAAATCAAGCAAAAACCAGGGAATATACCGATAGAAGAACATCATTATTGGACCACCAAAAAGCATCCGTTCATCCAACTTGTGCCCCTTAATTTGAGGTAGCAACAGAATAATTGTCGATGCCAATACGTCCGCATCCATCAACAGGTTATGGTTCTGAATATACTGCTGGTCAAGACGTAACTTATCAGGCAGGATCTTCAGCAGGTAATCGTCCATAAATCCTGCGCCTTTAAGAAGCTTCTCCTCATCCCGATAAATGATGGAAGCCGGGCTGGTGATACCTGGCCTTACGGATGTAATGAGTTCTTTCACGTCTTCCGGCCACTTAGTGGCAATGTCGTAGTCTTCTGGTCTCGGACCAACGAAACTCATATCCCCGACGAGCACATTCCACAATTGTGGGAGTTCATTCAGCTTGGTATCCCGCAAATAGCGGCCAATATTTGTGATTCTTGGATCATCCTTCGTCGTTATTGGCGCGCCGGGAAACTGCCCTGATTCAAAAGTCATTGTGCGAAACTTCTGGATCATGAAAAGCTTTTGATTTTTCCCCATCCGTTTCCCCTGATAAAAGACCGGACCAGGGGAATCACGTTTGATCAAGATTGCGATAAACAGAAACCCAGGCAATAATAGGATTAACCCAAAAAATGCAAAGATAATATCAAAACCGCGTTTGATTAACTCTGAGGTTAACGCAAAGAACGACTTGTTGGCAAGCTTTTCCACTTCCAAAACGGTCTGTTCGTGAACTGTATCGGTTTGCACAGAGATGTCTCCCTTCTCTATGGCTCTGTGAGGTTATTGTTTATTTTATCCGATTCTTATAAATAATCCTGAAGATAATTCCGGGAATTAATTCTTTTTCTCTCCACCCTTAAAATTAAGTTTTTTGGTTACGGCATTTTTAAGTTAATATTATTAAAAATTCCCAGTCAAAATAAAATAGTTTACAATCTTGAACTCCCCTTAGTTTTCTCCCGGTCGTTACTCAACCGCGCCCATTAATCCCCCATAATAATCTGTCGTAAAGCCTAAACTGGAGAGCCTGGAACTTGCCCTCTCTTGTCTCCCCAGCGATTCCAGAACTTGAACAGCCCTGTCAGGAACCCTGAGCCATAACTTAAGTGAATAATTGCATACGCGAGAGGCAACAGGCGCAAGTAGCGCCAATCTTCTTTCTTTGCGATTGCCAAAGAAGCTGCCAGATTCGTCAATAGATACAGCCCCAGGATTACAACCAGCAAAATCCACCCAAAAGGTAAAACCAGGGCAAAAACCAAAGACAGGATAAGCGAGAGCACAAACACCAGGGGCACGAATTGCCTCAAGCTCATCTGTCGCGGATGCTTTTGAAGGACCCGTACTTTCCAAAAGCCATATTGATAGTATTGGCGCCATAATTTTGCAAGTGAACCTCGGCTGTAATAGGTCGATTGCACATCCTCTGCCAGCAAGATCTTCCCGCCTGCTTCCCTGATACGGTAGTTGTATTCATCATCCTGATTTCGCACCAATTCCTCATCATACAAGCCCACCTTGCGGAGGATCTCACGCGTATAAGCCGGGAACGGAACCGTGTCTGCCAGCTTGGTCTGATCAGTCTCCGTGCGAAACGATGAGTTTCCTACCCCAAACTTGGAACTCATCGCCAGGGCAATCGCCTCAGACTTAAAATCCTCTCCGATTGTGCGCATCGGTCCACCCACCCCGTCTACACCATCTTCCTGAAGATGCCGAACGCAATTGGTGACGTAATCCGGAGCGATCACACAATGCCCATCCACCCGGATAAGAATGTTTCCCGTTGCCTTTGGGATAAGCAGGTTCAATCCTGTCGGAACAATACGTCCGGGGTTATCCACCAGGTAAATATTGGCGTGTTGTCTTGTGTAATCGGCAATAATCTTCCGGGTTCCATCGGTGGACATTCCGTCTGCAATCCAAACTTCCATCAAGTGGGCAGGATAATCCTGGGCAAGCACCGTCTGAAGGCAGCGATCAATGTATGCTTCTTCGTTGTGAACCGGTATCAGGATACTCACAAAAGGCAATGATTGTGTCATGAGGTTTTTTTTAGAGCCTGGTTATAGACCGCAATCGTTCGTTGGGCAATCAAATCCCAACTCAGCTCTCGCACAGATTTACGTCCGTTGATTGGTTTGTTGTTAGCCAAGGCTTTTTGTATGGCTCGTGAGATAGTCTCTGGTGAGTCATCTTCGCAGACCACACATCCGGCTACATTCTCGAGTTTTTCCCTGGCATCCCCAACATCCACCGATACGACCGGCAGGTTGCAGGCAAGTGCTTCCTTGAGAATAACCGGTGAGCCTTCATGAGAAGAAGTCAACAATAGCAAATCACCCGCATTCAGATAGAGGGGGATCTTCTCGTAAGGCTGATCACAGACCACCAATAACTCTGCGTCGTTCAAATTTGCAATTGAAAACGCTTTTTGTGCGAGAGAGAATCTTTTCTCAGGTCGCTTGGGATCGCTGACAAAAAGCAAGTAGTTCTTACTTAAATCAAGCCCCAAAGCCATTCGACAGCTTCGCTTATCCAAAGGCTTATACATTTCCAAATCAATACCCATAGGTATGACCTCAACATGTTTGAGGTTTTTTGGCAGAAGCTGCCTCAGACGCTTAGAAACCACAATACAAACTTCAGCCTTGCGTGCCATCCACTGGTTGAGGGTAACCAGCAGTTTGCCTTTCAGGTTGTATTTCCCATGGCTGCTTACAATCCCCTGCAGATCGCTGCCGTGGAACGTGATCACCAGAGGTTTCCGTGAAAAAAGTGTAATGAAGGCACTTTGCCCCCAGTGAGCGTGGATGAGTTCAGCCTCGGACCAAAAAAACTGCTTGCGCACATCGAACCACGCCCTCACATAGTTCAAGGGATTCCCACGGCCGTGGAAGTGATATACCTCCACTTTTACCCCTTGCTTCCGTAGAGCTTCTGCATATTGCACCAGGAAGGGCACAGACCTGGGATGCTCTTTTGTCGGCCATTCAGTTGTAACAAAAAGCACTTTTAGAGATTTAGTCATTTACTTAAAAAGTTGATAGCTGACAGGGGGAATAAATCAACGCAGAAATCAGCTTCCAAGAGACTTGTGGCGGGCACTCATCCTTCGAAAGCGATTGTACTTGCCTTTCTGATCGGTCTTAGCGGAGGGAATACTGAGCTCAAAATGAGCAAAAGTTAACCCAATGAGAAAAGAGGGTGCCACAAGGCGTGTAGCAGAGTGCGCCATAAAAAGCAGTCCCCATGTCATGCAAGCCACAAGGACCGCCTTATTGACAGGCTCGTTTCTTTGTAAAATCTTCAAGCCCAGTACAATAACAAAGATCAAGAGTGAAATTAACCCAAACACTCCATGTTCTGCCAGCATACGTGAATATTCCGTATGCGCATTCGATACGCGGAAATAGCGGGCATGTTCGTAGTTGGATTGCCCCAATCCGATCCCAAACACAGGATGTTCCATGAAGACTTCCAAATCGGATTGGATAATTTCAATCCGTCCTGTCGGCTCAGTATCTCTCAGCCGTGCTCCAAGCGCTCCGGAAGTCCACTGCTCCAGTGCAGGAAAAAGCAAAAAGTAAAAAACCAGGAAACTTGCGAGGACGATTAATATATACGATCTGCGAGCTTTTTTATCTCTGATTAAAAAGAAGCCCCCCATAGCAACCGCTCCAGCTAAAGTGTAGAGCCCCCCTCTTGAAAAAGTCAGCGTGACTTGGACAAACAAGCCGATCCCCAATGCCATCACCAGGAACCGTAAAAATTTTCGCTCCTTTTCCAAAAAGGCATAAATGAATGCCGCAAAAGCACCCAACGAAAGCACTGAGGAGACCTGGTTGGGACCTGTATTTGCTGAAGTGAACAAATTGGAAGCGACTTTAAACTCAATCTCATCCGAATTGATAATTCCTACCAACGCGAGAATGGAGAAGGTTAATACAGAAGCCAGGATGGTCAGCAACAAGTTCTTTAATTGCTCATTGTTTATCTCCAGGCGGCTGAAAAACAAGCTGGTTGTGACGATTGCAAAGGGACCTGCCAGAGCAAAAGCAACCGTTTCACGATTGAATGAGGGCATCAAAAAGATCGCCGGCGTAAGTAACAAGAAATAAGGGACCAGGCTGAAATTGAAAGGATATTTGCCAAAATTTTTTAGGCAGCCTAAGGCACTGATCAGGATAATTACGTACTTTCCGGTTTCCCAAAAAACATTTGCCCCTGTTCCACGCCATAACAATTCAGCGCCAGCCACATAACCCATCCAATAGATCAATCGGTAGGGTTCTTTATCTGTTAGAAGGAAGAACAAGCCTGCTGCGATGGTTGCATAAGCATGCAGCGTTGAAATAGTATTCGACTGGTGAATAACTAATGCGAGCACGGCTTGTAAAAAGAAAAACAGCAGAATTTTTGCAGTATAGGGCAGCTGTTTGCCCCGATATCGGCTTACACCCAGTCGCGAAGGGTTTGTCAGAGGTTGGGAGATAATCTTATCGGTCATAGTCAGCTAATTTCGTCATTGTCGCTGTCAGCCAGTGTGAAAAAGAATGGTTTGGCAAAGGATTCCATTACAGCAGGGTCGCTGCTTAACCAGCAAAAGCGTGCAGTTGCCTTGAAGACAAAGCCTGCAGCCTTAAAAATAGCTTCCATGAAAGGCAAGGTCACCATCACCGTCAATTGTGATGACTTTTTTCGATCCGCATCAACTGCTGCTGCCAGTAACAATTCCCGCAACGGTTTTTCTTTGCTCAGATCGCCATAATAGTCGAGGATGCGCGTCACCGTCATTCCATGATGCTGCAGGGTTCTCGTGACCAGGTAGTGGGTCGGCGCTTCCGCAGGACCGTAGAAAAACCAGGCAAGCTGTTCCGCATAGGGAGCATCCAGGAATCGGTGTTGAAAATAGGCTGCATCCCGGCACGTGGTTGAGAAAGCTTGTTTGGGAGTTTGCTTAACTATGTCTGCCAGCACTTCCGCCGCGGGATGATCCTTGGAAAAAACCTGCTTTGACTCTCGAACGTGCAGCCAAAGCCGAAAAGCTGTTGTGACTGGTGTGAGGGCAAGCGCCCCCAATTTCAGCAGAACACCCCGCCAACTGTTAGCAGTGCGCACCTGGCTTACGTTCAGCGGTCGCAATGGGCAAAGACGCACCTGTAAATCCTCACGCACGCCCCATTGATGCTTGCGGTGAATGTTCGCAGCCAGTTCGTTGGGAAACCCCAATTTAAGAAGATTATCCTGCTGGAGTTTCTGGTCAAAGTGGGATTGCAAACCCTGCCCGCGGAATTCAGGCGCCACAATAATATCCACCCACCAAATGGCAGACAGTTCCTTACCCTCAACGCAAACCTGAGTGGGGATCACAGCGCAATAGCCTGCCAGCACCCCATCCACCAGCAGCACCCACCGGTTTTCCTGACTGCCGTGCAGCCAGGCGCCGTGCTTGCGCAAAAAGTCCGCCTTGGTGCTGCCAAAAAATCGTTCCAAAAAGCTTGTCAGCTGGGTTGAATCAATCTCTGCGGCAGACAGTAATTGAATAGTCAATTTTTCCTCTTCAGAAGCTGTTGGTAAAGCTGCAGCATTTGTGCTGCAGCTTGCTCGCAGCCATAGTTGGATTCTACCCTCTTTCGACCTGCCGCACCCATCTCCTCCCTATGAGGATTATTCAACATTTTTTCCAACGCACTGGCGAAAGCTGTCGCATCCCCAGGCGGGATGAGATACCCCGTGACGCCATCCTGAACCAGATCAGGAATGCCGCTGGTATTGGAAGCAATCACAGGTCGTCCGGCCGCCATTGCCTCAAGCACCGCATTGGGAGTTCCCTCAAAATCTGAGAGCAAGCAGAAAACCTCAAATCTGCTCACCAAAAGCGGGGCGTCATCTCTGAAACCCAATAAGAAGATTTTTTCAGTGAGCCCCTTCTCCTTGATCAATCGCTGGATGGATTGGTAATAATCGAACTCATCAGGGATGGGCTGCCCGACGATCACACCGCGAAGGTTATGATAGTAATTGGTTAAAAGGGAAAAACCTTCTATAAAAATGTGAATGTTCTTCTTTCGACGTATGTTACATACTGTACCCACTAATTGGACTTCGCCCGAGAAAGAATCTGGCAGGTCCACATCAACAGAGTCGGATGGGATTTCGACACAATTCTTTACGAGGAAAAGATTATTTGCCGAAAAACCACAAACGAGCAATTCCTCAAGAATGCTCTGAGTGTTTACCACAAGAATGGGACAGGTGTGAATAGCCAAATGTTGGAATAATTTCGGGAGACTTTGGAAACCGCGATTAGCCAAAGAATCCCGGAAGGAACCCAGGCGAAGGGGTACGCCGGCAAACAAACCAGCAGTGCCAGCATATGGGTTATCCGGCGCGCTCCAGGAATGTACTACGTCTGGTTTCTCCTCTCTCAAGAAACGAATCAGCCACAAGAGTCTTTTTAGTGGCGAATTCTTTGAGGACGGCAGAGGGATGACCTGGATGCCCAGAGCTCGAATATTGTCACCATAATCCGTGAGTGCGCTCGGATTAAAAACAATCACCAAAGGATCGGCTGCATCCAGATCCATATGTTTAAGCAGCAGGTAAAGCTGGCGCTCACTACCTCCTTTGCCCAGCTCGTTGATCAGAAAAATGATTTTTATTTTTTTATCAGAATTTGCCATCGGAAAACTACGCGATCAAAAAGTTTCTTCAATCTGAAAATATTTTGCCATGCAGCGGAGGGCGATAAAGACCGCTGAGTTTGAGCCCCAGGTAGGATGGTTCAGAAGAATATAACCCCACCCGTGGAATCTCAAACTGCAACGCCCCTAACCTCAGCGGATCAACTGCAAACGCCGCCTTGTATCCAGCCTGCTGAACTAGCTGGATAGTGCGCGCGTCATAATCCCCGGTTGGATAAGCAAAGTAATCAACTGGCTTTCCAGCCATTTCTTCCAACAGGCGTTTGCTGCCAGAAATTTCATTTTCCTGTTCTAAAAGCGAACAGCGTGAAAGAAAAGCGTGTGAGATGGTATGGGAGGCGATTGTGATCAGGGGATGCTGAGCACAGGCTTGCAATTGCCCAACAGTCATGCCATCATAAAAGTTTCGGGCGGTTGTTTCAGGCACATCTTCCACTTGATGCCAAACTTGTTCAATCAAACGCCTGGTTGCTGGCAGCCAATCCCGTGGGTTAAGCACATGTTGAACCGTCACAAAGAACACTGCCGGGGCGTCAAATTCCTCAAGGATTGGCAGCAATACGTCAACATTGTTTGCGAAACCGTCATCAAAAGTCAGCAGCACTCCTGCATGGTCCGAATTCAAAAATTGCTCATGTGTGAGAAGAGTGAAGTAATGCTTTAGCCAGGAAAGTGTCTGGCGCATCTCCTGCGCAGTATGATGCGGCTGTACGGATGCGGGCAAAGATGGATCAAAAGCGGGTGAGACTCCATGCATCACAAGTGCAAATCGTCCCTGGCGGGCGACATGCCTGACAAGTGCAGGTGTCACGCCTAGCTTCCAAAGAATCCGGCCAATTTGACCGCGCAGATCAGGCAAGCTCAGCTCCTTGATCAGGTTCAATGGATTCCTGTTTGAGGGGTTTGCCCCACGCTTCCGAAAGGCGCACGCCAATCTCATCCCGCCAGCGTTCAAGCGTGTAACTCTGCGCCCTCTCCCGAGCCAGGCATCCCATGGCAGCCATTTTTTCCGGATCAGAGAGCAAATCAGACACAGCATCTGCTATCGATGTGGCATCTTGTCCGGTCAGGAGCACTCCTGCTCCACCCTCCAGCAACCTGGGGATTACCGAAACCGGGCTGGCAATGATTGGCAGCCCGCAAGCCATTGCTTCGAGCAGGGCTTTCGGGAAGCCCTCATAGAGCGTGGGAAAAACAAAAACATGTGATTGGGAGAGACGTTCCATCACTTCGTCGTGAGATAAATTACCTGAAAAAATCACCGCCTCTTCAAGACCAAGCTGCCGTGTCTGCTGTTGCAAGTCCTTCAGCAGCCAACCGGTGCCTATTACCTCGAGACTTAGTTCGGGGTTTCTCTTACGCACTTCAGGCAGAGCGGCTATCAGGGCTGAGAGATTCTTCCCCGGCAAAAGGCTGCCAACAGTCACTAATCGCAGAACTTCGCCAGTCTGCCAGAGTTGGGCTTTGTGGGTTTTCTCCAAATCGGCTGCAGTCAGGGCTGTGGAGAAGATCCACGAAATGGCTGGATTGCGGCTGGATGGAGGATGGTCAGCACCACCGGTCGCCATCACGACATTCCTCGAATTGGCAATGTGTTCCAAAAATCGCTGCAGCCACCTGTCAAAAGCGCTGGAAGGGATGCCCCACCGTCCGCAGTGGCGAATGAAAAGCGGCTTCTTCTGCAATAAAGCAATCATCATTCCTATCGTGCCCAGGTCACCCGGAAGCGGCGCGTGGACTGCGTCAGCTTTGGCGACTTCACGCCAGGTTGTTATCAGCCAGCGGGGAAAGTGAAGCATCAGGCGCAATTTGCGCTCAAGATCATGCCCTTTCGGTTCGGGAAGGGTTATTACCTGCAGATGGTTTCCGTTGAGTGGAACAAGACCTGAAGGTGGATTCGAAGCACGCCGCAGGGAAAGAATTCGTGTCTCGTCAAAAAGCTCCGATAACGCCCTCATTTGGAATGGAAACCCACCCTTGGTTGAAAAACCCGAAGGAGAAGCAGAGTCTTCCCAGGTTTCTTTATGGGAAATTACCAGGAGTTTCATCTTTCTTATTTACTTGCCAATTCTGATAATAACCAACTTACCTGATCTTTCAAGACATTTTTCTGTTCAAAGGTGGTAAGAAATCGCTTTCGGGCATTTGCCCGCATTTGTTTTTGATCGTTTTCAGCAGAGAAAAACAACTTGATCTTTTGGGCCAAATCATTGGGATCTCCAGCGGTAAACAGGAAACCATCCACTTTGTCCCTGACAATCTCTGGAATGCCACCGACTCTGGAACCTAAAACTGGGGTTCCAACCGCCATGGATTCAATACACACGTAACCAAATGCCTCATCCAAACTAGGAACCACACTAACCGCGGCTTGCGCAAACTTTTCATAAACTTGGCTATGGGTAACGCTTCCGTTAAACTTACACCTGTTTGAAACGCCCAAGCGATCTGCTAATTCTCGGCAATCTTTCATGAAATCCCCACTGCCAACAAATTCTACTTTCAGGTCCAACGAGGGCGGAAGTAATGCCAAGGCTTTTATCAATACATCCTGACCTTTAGACTTGTTAATCCTTCCTACACAAATAATCCGGTTGGAGATATAAGAACCTGTAACCATCTTATTGTTAAGCGGATCTATCAAATAGTTATAAAAAATCTGGATCTTGTCTTGGTCGATATGATAAACATTGACTAGATCTTTACGTGTAGAATCAGAGTTTGCAAGGAGTAAAGTGGCAAGCGAAAAGACTAATCGTTTTCGGAGCCGCAAAAAAGCTAATCTATACTTAGAAATTTTTGAATCAATCGATATTTGCTGAGATTTAGTTTCATATCGTGCCAGGCGAAGCGGGACACGGCAAAGCCAACCTACCAAAAGCATGATATTCACAGAACCAAACTGAGAGATCATGCAATCTGGTCTATATTGCTTTATTAACTTGTATAGAAAAAAAGCATCCCTGAGCTTGGTGGGACGGTACGAGGGCCAGGTATAGACGTGTGGATTTTGCAAAGTATTCACGAGGTCAGTTTGGTTGTGGTCAAGTAGGATAACCACCTCATGCCCCAAACACACAAGCTCTTGGGCTAAAGACTCCAAACGATCGCGATTGGCATTTTCACCCCAACTACCTGATATAAAGAAACAATATATTGATTTAGTTTCTGGCATCACCATTGATCTTTTTCTGGGTACTGCCTCCAATTTGAGTGTTTGAGTGCAGGATTTCCACAATCTACTTCACTTAGAACTAATCCTTTTAATGCAATGATCTCGGGGGTACCAGAAAATAAACAGAAAATGATCTGATCTCGTAAACATTAGTCATTCGGTTGTTTCATTTTTAATGCAAAAAATAATCCCTCAATTTTTCCTAGCACAGTCAACCAATTGTTTTTTGTAGGATGTAAAACCGCATAGATAAAAAACCTGATCAAATCAATAAATTGTACCCGCCAAAACCGACACTCCTGCTTGAAGGTACGATAAGGGACAATATCCATAAAAACATAGCGGTAATTTTCAGAAGTTTTCCTTGCAAGCAACCTGGGATTTTCCCTGCCAGATTTCGCATGAAGGTGAATACAGCGCGCTTTCCCACACTCCAACAATATCCATTGTTTTCTAGCTCTCAGAGCAAAATGAGCATCTTCCAACATGCCATACCCAGTAAAAAACTCCGAAAATCGCAAACCACTATCGATAACCTCCCTCCGCCAAACCGCGCAATTTGTACCCATGAAATCAATCCGTTTTAGCCCTTCATGAGGCGGTTGCAAGTAACGGTTGATCGGATAGCCAGTATCGTAATCATACTGTCCAGGCTCATAAACTGTAAACAAATTTAACTTACGGTAAATCCGCCAATGAGGGGATTTGTTAATATCCACATATTGGTTTGTAATGTAACCTGCTACACCCCCAACTTTCTTATTCTCATCTTGTACATAAACCTCAATAATTCTTTCAAAGAAATCACTTTCCAATCGAATATCATCATCGATGAACGCAACCAAATCCCCTTGTACAACCTCCAAACCCTTATTGCGTTGGAGGGCTGTGCCACCGCTAAATTTTATGTAGTTAATGTTAAAAGGAAGATTGTTCACCAGCTTTCTTACTACTTCCTCCGTGGATTTTTCTGTTTCAGACGCTCCATCGACCAAAATCACCTCAAATGGCATGAAAATTTGCTGTGAAAGGTTCTCTAACAAGGACAAAACATGATCTGGACGACATAAAGTCGGGGTTACAACAGAAATCTTTGGGGAATAAACAATGTTTGTCATTTATGCTCCATAAGGTTGATGAGAGTGTTAGCAACCCGCTTGCCGGAATTGCCATCCAGTGTGGGGCCAAAAAAACCATCAA
>ERZ1645187.2640-NODE-2640-length-15585-cov-249.510109_pt1 | contig 15585 bp, 12 predicted proteins | sample MGYA00575352_ERZ1645187 | MGnify/ENA primary metagenome ERZ1645187 (study PRJEB40837, sample SAMN11349314) | freshwater sediment metagenome | isolation source: river sediment | host: Sediment | place: India: Wazaribad , New Delhi | collected 2017-02-21 ... | reverse complement strand
ACGATGAGGACCCGCAGGGGGGCGGTGGGGGCCGGGGAGCGCAAGGGGGCGGAGGAAGTCATGGTGTTCATGCGCTGCAGGGTAACCAGAGGGTGAAGGTGCTACCTTGGCCGAGACGGCTGGCCACGTCGATCCGCCCCCCATGGAGGTGGGCGATCCGACTGGCCAGGGACAGACCAAGGCCGAGACCGGAGATGCCCGCCTCCGGATGAAGCCGGACCGACTTGTCGAAGATCCGTTCCTGATCCTGGTCGGCGATGCCCATGCCCGCGTCCCGGACCTGGATGCCGGCCTCCTGACCCACCAGCAGCGCCCGGACCTGGATCGCTGACGCGCGGGGGGAGTATTTCACCGCATTATCGAGCAAATTGAGCACGGCCGAGCCCAGGAGTCGCTCGTCACCCCGCACCTGAGCCCTGGCCGCCGGCTCCGGGAGTTCGAGCGTCAGGGGGCGCCCCGCCTGCTCGCCGAAGGAGCGGGTCAGCTCGGCCAGCCAGGGACCGATGAACAGTTGGGCCGCCTGGGGGTCGAGCTGGCCCGAGGTGAGTTGATCCGCCGCCAGCCAGTGTTCGAAGAGCCGGTCCAGGTCATCCACGGCACGCTCGATGGCGTGCTGTCGCCGCACGACCCGCTCCCGGGCGGCGAGGGAGAGGTCGATAGTGGCCTCGCGTTGCCCCACCTGGGCCTGGCTCTTGATGATCGCCAGGTGATTGCGAAACTCGTGGGCGATCAGATCGGCGAAACGCACCTGCTGCTCCAGCGCCTCCCGTTCCCGCTGGAAGGCCGTTTCCAGTTGCCGGACCTGGGCGAAGAGGCGGCGGTTCTTGCATTGCTGCCGGCGGGCGGTGTTGAAGCCGACCAGATGGGTGAGCAGCAGCCACACCGTGGCATAGACTAGGTCCGCCTCCGGGGGGGCGGGGTGACGGAAAAGGACCCAGCCCACCCAGAGCGCCACGCTGGCGACCAGACACAGCAGGGTGCGCGGCACCAGGTCCACCGGCAGGTAGACATAGAGGATCAGGGTGCCGCAGATGAACACCAGGGGCGCGCTGAATTCATAGTGGGGATCCAGGGCGGTGGGCGGCGCCAGGGCCAGGATGACCAGGCCGATGTACAGGATCGCCAGGCGGCTGATCTGGGCCTGGGTGGCCCAGGCCTGGAGGTAGAGCAGGAAGACGCCGTTGAGGGTGAAGACCAGCAACTGGAGTTGCAGGCAGAAGCTGGCTTCCTGGCCCAAGGGGGTGTTGCCGTCCCAGGCCTCGTTGAGCAGATGGCCGCCGATCAGCGCGAGCAGCCCCCAGACCAGGAAACTCAGGCGCCGCAGCCGCTCCTCGAGCTGGGTGGTCGAGAATGCCGCTTCGGTGGCGGCATCCCGGAAGCGGGCGGTCCAGGGGTGGATGGTCATGGGGCGGGGGGGTTGGGGGTGTCCGGGGGTGTCTCGGCGAGTATCTGGGGGTATGGTGGGGGGGATCTCGCGGGATAGGTGGGGATGCCGGGGTCTGGGTCGCGCGCCGGGACGAGGTCGACCCCTCAACTCAGCACGTTCAGATTGCCGGCGAGTTGTAGCCGCACCCGGTGGGCCCGCGCCACCTGTTCCCAGTTCTGGAAGGGCGCGGGTGGCTGATAGCCATGGGTCCGGGGGTCATAGCCGCCCTCGACGCCGGTGATGACGCGCATCAGGTCGGTCGCGGCCGCCTTGACCCCGTCATCGGTCGCCCGGGCCCCGCCCCAGAAGTCATTGCCCGGCCAGGACACGGGGTCCCAGGCGACCAGGCTGTAGAGTTGCAGCTCGCTGAAGTCCTCCCCCTCCTCGGCGTAGGCCTGGGGCGGGCAGAGCTGAGGCCGGTGGTGATTGCCATGGGTGAGGGGCCTGACCCGCAGGGAGAGGTGGTCGATGTCGTGCCGTTCGTTGGCGCACTCGTCGAAGGGGTCGAAATGGATGACGCGGATGTGACGCAGGCGTCCGGCCTGCCGGCCGAGCAGGGTGAGGAGGGCGTCCTTGAGGTGGAGGCCCAGGGTGCCCTGGAAGGGCCCGGCGAACTGGCCGCAGCCCAGGCCCGGCAGGGTCACCAGGGCCTGTCGGCCAGCGGCAGCGGCCTGGGCGTCGACGTGAAGCAGCAGCGGCAGCAGGCGGCGTTCGTAGAGGGCGCGATAAGCCGGTGAGTCGATGCGGCCGACCTGGGTGACCGCAGCCCAGTCGCCGGCGACGCCCCCCAGGTTGTTGCGCAGCAGGGCCCCGGGGGTGAAGAGCAGGGTCCCCGCCAGCGGTTGGTCATGGACCTGGGGGATGCCGTGGCGACCGTCGTCGAAGATGGTGACCGCCGCGGCGAAGCCCAGGTCGCCGAGCAGGCCCAGTTCGGTGACATTCCAGTCCCGTCCATCCCCATGAACGGCGCTCTCGGCGAAGATGCGCGGCGACTTGGTGTTGATCAGATGCTCCAGCAGGGACAGGACATCCAGTTTGCCCAGGTCCTGGCCGTGAAGCGCCGCCCGCATGCGCCCTCCGGCCCTGGCCAGTCCCTGGGTAGTGAGCGCGGCGTGGTAGTCCTGCAAGCGCCGATAGCTGTCGTGATGCAGTAGGAAACAGTAGGTGCTCATGAGGGGCGGGGATGTCTGGTGGTGAGGGTGCTGATGAGGGTAGTGGCGTGGCGGTGATCGTGGGCCGGTGAGGGTTGTAACGCAGACGGGGTGACGCTGGTGGTGAGACGTTAGGGCGCCCCAAAGGCGCGGCTCAGGGAATCAGGGCTGTCTGGGCTGTCGGGTCCGTTGGGGCTGCTAGGGCTGTTGGGCTATTAGGGCTGTGGGGTGGTCGGGTTTATCGCCCCGCCTGGCTCGGGTGTCCGGTCTCCTTGAGAGCCACCGATTCCTTGTCGACCCCGCGAGGGAAATCCTTGTCTTCAGCGTTACGGAAACCGGACACCGGAGCCAGGCGGCGGACCGGGAGGAGGTTGGCGTTGTCTTCCCGGGGCGGCTCGACTAGCCTTCAGTATGCGCAAACCCTTTGATCAATAACAGACATGAATTCCGACAAGATCCGACGAAATCCGACATTTGCCCAAAAGTTTTTTATGGGCTTAAAAACTCGGCTTATGACAATGGCGGGTCTGCCTCATGACCCCTTGCCGGTGGGGAGTGGGGTAGCGGGGGTGGTGGCGCTGGGAGCGGCGGCGGGAATGGCGAGGGGGAGGGCGGAGGAGAGGGCGCGGGGAGTGGCGGAGGGGATGGGGCAGGATAGGTGAATGGCCGTGGACGGCGGTGACCGGCCTCTGTCCAGGGAGAACTTGAAACCGGCGCGAATCAGGGGGCGGGAGGATCGGGCCGGCGGCTCGCGTCTCTTGCCGGGGGCCCTGGCCTTCGCCCTGGGGGTCTGTCTGCTCTTCACCCTGCCCGAACTGCCACCGGGCTGGGTCCTGGCGTTACCGGCGGCGGCCCTGGCCTGGCTGGCCAGCCACTGGCCGCCGGCGCGGCTGCCTTGCCTGCTGATGCTGGGCGCCCTCTGGGCGCACCTGGCGGCCGACCAGTATCTCGAACAGCGCTTGCCCGCCGAGCTGACCCGCGTCGACCTGCGCCTGGAGGGGCGGGTGGCCGCCCTGCCGGAGGTGAAGCTGGGGGCGACCCGCTTTCGCTTCCTGGTCGAGGCGGCCTGGCGGGGGGAGGAGCGACTGGCCTTCCATGGGCCGGTGCGCCTCACCTGGCGGGGGGCGCCGGACTTGCGGGTGGGGGAGCGGCGGGCCTTGGGCGTGCGGCTCAAACCACCCCACGGCTTCGCCAATGCCGGTGGTTTCGATTACGAACGGTGGCTGTTTCAGCAGGGCCTCCTCGCCACGGGCTATGTCCGCGAGGACGGTGACCTGGGGCTGCTGGCGCCGGGGCCAGGGTCCTTCGTCCTCGATCGCTGGCGCCAGTATCTGGGGGAGCACCTGGGGAGGCTGGTGGCGAACTCCCCGGCCCGGGGGGTGATGCTGGCCTTGGTCCTGGGCGAGCGCTCGGCGATCCCGACGGACCAGTGGACCCTGCTGACCCGCACCGGGGTCAATCACCTGGTGGCCATCTCCGGGCTGCATGTGGGCCTGGTGGCGGCGAGCGTTTTTTTTATCGTGCGCTGGGCCTGGTCGCGGCGGCCGGGTCTGGTGCTGCGGCTGGCGGCCCCCCGGGCCGGGGCTTTGGGCGGGCTGGCTGCGGCCCTGCTCTACAGCGCCCTGGCGGGTTTCGCCATCTCCACCCAGCGGGCCCTGATCATGCTGGCGGTGATCCTGGCCGCCCTGCTCTGGGGACGGACGCCCCGGCTCTGGACCGGGCTGGCCGTGGCCCTGGCCGGGGTCCTGCTGCTGGACCCGGTGGGGGCACTGAGCTATGGTCTCTGGCTGTCCTTCGGTGCCGTGGCCGCCCTGCTGCTGGGGCTGGGCCACCGCCTGCCGGCGGCGGACCCGTGGGGGCGCTGGGGTCGGGCTCAGTGGGTGGTCACCCTGGGCCTGCTGCCGCTCCTGCTGCTGCTCTTTGGCCGTGCCTCCCTGATCTCGCCGGCAGTGAATCTGCTGGCGGTCCCCCTCTTCAGTCTGCTGCTGATGCCCCTGGTGCTGATCTCGGCCCTCCTCGCCCTGGTCCCCCTGCCGGGGCTGGCGCTGCCCTGGCTCTGGACGGCCGGGCTGATGGCCTGGCTGCTGGAGGGTCTCGCGGCCCTGGCGGCCTGGCCCTGGGCGGCGGTAACGCTGGCGGCGCGACCTACCTGGGTCTGGGTGGCGGCCTTTGCCGGCGCCCTGCTGCCGCTCACCCCCCGGGGCTTGCCCGGTCGGTGGCTGGGCCTGCCCCTGCTCCTGCCCCTGGTACTGGTGCGTCCCCCGGCGCCCGCGCCCGGGGAGGCATGGTTCCAGCTCCTCGACGTGGGGCAGGGCCTGGCCGCCGTCGTCCGCACCGCCCGGCACCTGCTGGTCTTCGACACCGGACCCGCCTTCGCCGGTGGCTTCAACACCGGCGGGGCGGTGGTGGCGCCCTACCTGCGGGAGGTCGGCGTCGATCGGATCGACACCCTGATCCTGAGCCACGCGGATCAGGACCACGCCGGCGGCCTGGCCGGCCTGGCGGCGGAGGTGCCCATCCGCCGGCTCCTGACCGGGGAGCCCGCGGCCCCCGAAATCGGGCCAGCGGTAGGGGAGGGGGGGCCGCGACCCGAGGCCTGCCAGGCGGGCCAGGGCTGGGAGTGGGATGGCGTCGAATTCGCCGTCCTGCACCCCACCCGATTGGGGCTGGAAGGGAACGACGCCTCCTGCGTCTTGCGCGTGGCCACCGCCGGGGCCAGCCTGCTGCTGACCGGGGACCTCGGTCAGGCGGGGGAGCGGAGGCTGGTCCGGGAGCGGCCCCCGGCCGCTAGTCTGCTGGTGGCCGGCCACCACGGCAGCAACACCTCCACCAGCCGGGAATTGCTTCAGGCGGCGCGGCCCCAGTGGGTGCTCTACTCCAGCGGTTTCGCCAATCACTACGGCTTCCCCGCCGCGGCGGTGCGGGAGCGGGTGGCCGCCAGCGGGGCGGCGGAGCTGAACACGACGGAGACCGGCGCCATAGGCTTCGTCCTGTCGCCGACGGGTCTTCAGGGGCCTGACCTTTATCGCGTCCAGCACCGACATCTCTGGTCCCATCCCCTGGATGGGGCGGGTGGCGTGGATTCTCGGCCTTGACTGATCAAACCGTTCCGCGGTCGGTCGGGCGAAAAAGGACCTGGAGAAAGCCGAGGGATGGCTCGGCAAGTTGAAGAGTCGGTTTCCCCGTCGCCCTCGCCCGGCCCCTGATCGTGGTAGCGGGGTCTAAGTGTCACCCCCACGGTTCGGGTATCATGACGCCCTTGTTGCGAAGGGCCGGGAGGTGAGACTGCGGTGCTGGAGTTGATGGAGGCCGGCGGCTGGCTGATGTGGCCCATCCTGGCCTGTTCGGTGGTGGCCATGGCCATCGTCCTGGAGCGTCTCTGGAGCCTGCGCCGCCGCCGGGTCATGCCCGCCGGTCTCATGGCCCAGGTCTGGCAGTGGCAGCGGGAACAGGCCCTGACCCCGGAGCGCATCCGGGCCCTGGCCCGGAGCTCGCCCCTGGGGCGGCTGCTGAGCGCCGGCCTGGTCAACCGCCAGCACAGCCGGGAAGTGATGAAGGAGGCCCTCAACGACGTGGGGCGGCAGGTGGTGGCCGATCTGGAACGCTACCTCAACACCCTGGGCACCATCGCCGCCGTCTCCCCCCTGCTGGGCCTGCTCGGCACCGTCTTCGGCATGATCGACATCTTCACCGTCATCATCGACGCCGGGGTCGGAAACCCCGGGGTCCTCGCTGGTGGTATCTCCGAGGCCCTGATCACCACCGCCGCCGGCCTGACGGTGGCCATCCCCAGCCTGATGTTCCATCGCTACTTCAATGGCCTGGTCAGCCGCTACGCCCTGGCCATGGAGGAAGAGGCGCTGAACCTGGTGGAGGTCATCAAGGGCGAGCGCGAGGCCCCGCCGGAGGGGCTGGCGTGAACCTGCGCCCCCAGCGCACCGAGCCGCCGGAGATCAATCTGGCGCCACTGATCGACGTCGTCTTCCTGCTGCTGATCTTTTTCATGGTCACCACCAGCTTCCGGGACGAGGTCGGCATCAAGATCCGGCTCCCGGAGGCCGCCGGGGAGGCGGCGGCGGAGGCCCAGCCCCTGACCCTCACTATCGACGCTGAGGGCTATTACTATGTCAACGATCTTCAGGTGGCCGATCGGCAACCGGCGACCCTGAGCAAGGCCTTGGCGGCCGCCATGGTGGAATTGCTCAGCCGCGGTTCCGCGACGACGGCGGTGCAAGCTCAGGGGTCCGCCGCCGGGGACCCGCGGGAGCCGGCGGGGCTTGGCGGCAACCCTGGACAACCTGGCCAAGTCCCGAGTGGCGACCGGGGATCCGCGGCGTCGGGGGCGGCGATCCCCGCGCCCGGGGATTTGCCCCTGGTCCTCAAGGCCGATGCCCGCACCCCCCACCAGGCGGTGATGACGGCCATGGACGTGGCCAGCCGCCTGGGGCTGACGCGCCTATCCTTCGCCGCCAGCCGTTCCCAGGAACAGCCATGAGTCATTACGAAGCCCTGGCCTCCGGATCGGCGCGGGCCATCTACGTCCGCCTGATCGGTTATGCCAAGCCCTACTGGCGCATGTTCGCCGTCTCCGCCGTCGGCATGGTCTTTTACGCCCTGACCGAACCCCTCTTCGCCGCCATGATGAAGCCCCTGCTGGATGGGACCTTCATCGACCGGGACATCAGCGTAGTGCAGTCAATGCCCCTGATCCTGATGGGGATCTTCCTGGTGCGGGGGATCGCCGGCTTCATCAACACCTATTGCCTGCAATGGGTGGGCCAGCGCGTGGTGGCTGACCTGCGCCGGGAGATGTTCGATCATCTGCTGCGCTCGCCGGCGCGCTACTTCGACGGCCAGACCACCGGCCAGCTCCTGGCCAAGCTAACCTACAACGTGGAGAACGTGGCCGACGCCGCCACCAGCGCCGTCACCACCCTGATCCGCGACGGTATCACCGTCATCGGCCTGGTGGCCTACATGCTCTACGTCAACGTCATGCTGTCGGCCATCTTCCTGCTGGTGGGCCCGGCCATGGCGGTATCCATCCGCTTCGCCAGCCGGCTGTTCCGCCGCCACTCCAAGCGCATCCAGGACCGGGTCGGGGAGCTCACCCACGTCGCCCAGGAGGCCATCGACGGCCAGCGGGTGGTCAAGGCCTTCGGCGGTCAGGCCCGGGCCCTGGAGCGCTTCACCTTCGTCAACGAGAAGACCCGCTCGCTACAGATGAAGATGGTGGCCACCAACGCCATCAGCGTGCCCCTGGTGCAACTGGTGGCGGCCATCGCCATCGCCGTCATCATCTACCTCTCGACCCTCCAGGGCCTGCGCGAGGACATCTCGGTGGGCACCTTCATGTCCTTCATCCTGGCCATGGGCCTGCTGTTGCAGCCGATCAAGAGCCTGACCTCGATCAACAAGCAGTTGCAGCGGGGCATCATTGCCGCCGACAGCCTCTTCGAGCTCATCGATTCGCCCCCCGAGTTCGACAGCGGGACCCGCACCCTGGCCCGCGCCCGGGGGCGGGTGGAGATCCGCGACCTGACTCACGAGTACGACCGCGACAAGGGGCCGGTGCTCCAGGACCTGAACCTGGTCATCGAGCCGGGGGAGACCCTGGCCCTGGTCGGGCGCTCGGGAAGCGGCAAGTCCACCCTCGCCAACCTGCTGCCGCGCTTCTACGACCCCCTGGCCGGGGACATCCTCATCGACGGCATCTCCAGCCGTGACCTGACCCTGGCCAGCCTGCGCGCCCAGATCTCCCTGGTGACCCAGGATGTGGTGCTGTTCAACGACACCATCCGCAACAACATCGCCTATGGCTATCCGGGGGAACTGGACGAGGCGACCCTGGAGCGGGTGGCGGAGGCCGCCCATGCCCTGGACTTCATCCGCGACCTGCCCCAGGGCTTCGACACCCTGATCGGCGACCGCGGCGTGCTGCTCTCCGGTGGCCAGCGCCAGCGCCTGGCCATCGCCCGCGCCATGCTCAAGGACGCCCCCATCCTCATCCTCGACGAGGCGACCTCGGCCCTGGACAGCGAGGCGGAGCGCCATATCCAGGCCGCCCTGGAGCAACTGATGACCAACCGCACCACCCTGGTTATCGCCCATCGGCTCTCGACCATCGAGCGGGCGAACCGCATCCTGGTCCTGGACCGGGGGCGGATGGTCGAGATCGGCACCCACGCCGAGCTGCTGGCCCGGGATGGCCATTACGCCCGGTTGCATCGCATGCAGTTCAACGAGGCCCCGGCGGAGGCCTCGCCTTGAGCCTGCTGTTCACCGAGGCACTGACGGAGATCTCGCCTTGAGTATGCGGTTCTACACGGCACCGGCGGAGATCTGGCCTTGAGCATGCGGTTCAACGCGGCCCAGGCGGAGACCTCGCCTTGAGCCTGAGGCCTCGGGATGGCCCTGAGTGCCACCCATGACGAGCACGGACCTGTGGTACGGCGGTCACCGGCTCTCCTGGCTGGCCTGGCTCCTGGTGCCCCTGGCCGGCCTCTTCCGGTTGGTGGTCATGGCGCGGCGCCGGGCCTATGCCCAGGGCTGGCTGGCCAGCGAGCGGCTGACGGTGCCGGTGATCGTGGTCGGCAATCTCAGCGTCGGTGGCACCGGCAAGACCCCCCTGGTGCTGTGGCTGGTGGACTGGCTGCGGGGCCAGGGCTGGCGGCCGGGGATCATCCTGCGCGGCTACGGCGGCCAGGCCCGGGACTGGCCCCAGGCGGTGCAGGCCACCAGCGATCCCAGGCTGGTGGGGGACGAGGCGGTGCTGCTGGCACGCAAGGCCGGGGTGCCGGTGGTGGCGGGTCCGGACCGGGTCGCGGCGGGCCGGCTGCTGCTGGCGGGCAATGCCTGCGATATTTTGGTCAGTGACGACGGTCTTCAGCACTACCGGCTCCAGCGCGATCTGGAGATCCTGGTCATCGACGGCGAGCGCGGCTTTGGCAATGGCTTCTGCCTGCCCGCCGGGCCCCTGCGCGAACCCCGCGCCCGGGCGCGGGAGATCCCCCTGCGGGTCTGTACCGGGGGCCCGTGCCCGGGGGCCGAGCCTGTGACCCTGCGGGCGGGGGACCTGGTGAGCCTGCGCCTTCCCGCGCGCACTCAGCCCTTGAGCAGCCTCAAGGGGCGGCGGGTGACGGCCATCGCCGGGATCGGTAATCCCGAGCGCTTTTTTGCCCTGCTACGCCAGGCCGGGCTCTTTGTGGACGCGCGCCCCTATCCGGATCATCATGCCTATACCGCCGCCGAGGCCGCCGCCTGGCCGCCGGGGCCCCTGATCATGACCGAAAAGGACGCGGTCAAGTGCCTGACCTTCGCTGGGGACAACCACTGGTATCTGCCGGTGGCGGCGGTTCCCAGCGAGGCCTTCGAACGTCAACTGTCCCAAGCCATTTCCGCGCTGAGCCATGGATAAGAAACTCCTCGAGATCCTCGTCTGCCCCCTGTGCAAGGGCCCTCTCTACTTCGACAAGGCCGCCGCCGAACTGATCTGCCGGGCGGATCGCCTGGCCTACCCGATCCGCGACGACATCCCGGTGATGCTGGAGGAAGAGGCGCGGGTCCTGCCGCCGGACGAGGAGGTGCCCAAGGCGTGAGCGGGGCAGGCCCGGACTTCCGCATCATCATTCCGGCGCGCTACGGCGCCACCCGCCTGCCGGGTAAGCCCTTATTGACCATCGAGGGCAAGCCGCTGATCCAGTGGGTCTGCGAACAGGCCAGCCGGACGGGGGCCACAGAGATCCTGGTCGCCACCGACGACGAGCGCATCGCCGCCGCCTGTCGTGGCTTTGGGGCACCCGTCGTCATGACCCGCGCCGATCATCCCAGCGGCAGCGACCGGCTGGCGGAGGTCATTCGCCTCCTGGGCTGGCCCGGTGAGACCCTGGTGGTGAACCTCCAGGGCGACGAGCCCTGCATGCCGCCGGCCCTGGTCGATCAGGTGGCCGCTAGCCTCGCCGCTCACCCGGGGGTGGGCATGGCCACCCTGGCCTATCCGATCACCACCGCCGAGACCCTCTTCGACCCCCAGGTTGTCAAGGTCGTGACCGATGCCCGAGGACGGGCCCTCTACTTCTCCCGCGCCCCCATCCCCTGGCATCGCGAGGCCTTCGCAGGTGGCCAGCCCTGCCTGCCGCCGGGGGTGACTTACCTGCGGCATATCGGGCTCTACGCCTATCGGGCGGAATTTCTCCAGCGTTATGTCACCTGGCCAGCGGCGCCACCGGAACGGGCGGAATCCCTGGAGCAGTTGCGCGTCCTCTGGCAGGGGGAGGCCATCCAGGTCGATATCGCCGCTGAGATCCCCGGTCCCGGGGTGGACACGGCGGCGGACCTGGGGCGGGCGCGAGACTTTATCCGGTCCTTTCCACCCCGCCGGTAACCGAGGGACGTCTGGTGTAGTATGGTGAATACCTGCCCCGGTTGCGGGTGGCCATAACCACGAGAGGACAATGATGAAGTCGATCTACGGTATGTCGGCGGCCAGTCTGCTCGCCATGCTCTGTGCCGGAACCCTCAGCGCCGCTGGTGGTTCCGGTGGCTCTTCTCCCTATCCCCCGATGCCCGATATGTCCCAGATGCCGCAGATGCCCGGCTTCGGTGGGCCGGGGATGAACTTCCCCGGTGGCGGTCGGGGCGGCCCACCACCGGGTCCGGGGTCGGCGCGGCCAGGGACCTCGGGCTCCGCCGCGTCCACGGCGCCGGGCTACGCGCCTCCCGCCGGTCAGGGTTATGCGCCACCCCCGGGGCAGTACGCTCCCCCTCCCGGTCAGGGTTATGCCCCTCCCCCGGCGCAGTACGCGCCGCCCCACGGTCAGGGTTATGCGCCACCCCCGGCGCAGTTCGCGCCGTCCCCCGCTCAGGGCTATGCGCTGCCGCCCGCTCAGGCCCCGACCCCGGCGGCCGCGCCCCCCGCGGCTCCTCCGCCTGGCTATGGCGCTGGGCCGGGCCAGCCTCCCGCCCCAGGTGCCTATCCTCCCGGCGCGGCCCCTTATCCACCCGCAGGCCCTGACTATCCCGCCGCTCCCCGGGGCTATCCCGCCGCCCCGCCCGGCTACCCCCCGCCGGCCGAGGCCCCTGGCGCGCCACCGGCCCCGGGTGCCCCACCCGGAGCCGGGTCCGCTTCTAGTGGCTACCCACCCCCGGGCGGCGCCTATGGCGCCCCGCCCGGCTACCCGCCCCCTCCCGGACCTCCCGGGGAGGAACCCACGGGTGAGGACGGCAAGGGTAAGGGCGGTTTTAACCCCATGAATATGATGAACAAGATGCCCAATCCCATGAACATGTTCGGGGGCAATAAGGATTAAGCAAAAAAGCAAAAGCCTAGGCCAGGGATGCCTAGGCTTTGCCCCGAGCCGGTAGCGAGCGATGTGGTGGCAAAGCCTGGGCGGCATGCTGGGCCTCTTCCTGCTGGCCTGGCTCTTCAGTGAGAACCGCCGGGCGGTGCGCCCGGGTCCGGCCCTGGTGGCTCTGGGCCTGCAATTGCTGATCACGCTGGTTCTGCTGGAGGTACCCCTGTTCCGGCAGTTTTTCGCGCTGCTGAACCAGATGGTCACCAGCCTGGAGACGGCGACACGGGCGGGGACCAGCTTCGTCTTCGGTTATCTGGGCGGTGGTGACGCGCCCTTTACGGTCAAGCCCGAGGGCAACACCTTCATCTTCGCCCTCCAGGCCCTGCCCATGGTGCTGGTGATCAGCGCCCTGTCCGCCTTGCTCTTCTATTGGCGGGTGCTGCCCGCGGTGGTGCGCGCCTTTGCCTGGCTGCTGCGCAGGACCCTGGGTCTGGGTGGGCCCGCCGGGGTGGGGGTGGCGGCCAATGTCTTCCTAGGCCATATCGAATCCCCCCTCCTGATCCGGCCCTATCTTGGGCGGCTCTCGCGCAGCGACCTCTTTCTCGTCATGACGGCCGGCATGGCGACCGTGGCGGGCACGGTCATGGTCATCTACGCCAGCATCCTGGCGACGGTCATCCCCGATGCCTTGGGACAATTGCTGACCGCCTCCCTGATCAGCGCCCCGGCGGCGGTCATGGTGGCGCGCATCATGGTGCCGGTGACCGAGACGGACGGGGCGGATGGGCACTGGGAGCCCCCCCGGCAAGCGACCAGCAGCCTGGATGCCATCGCCCGGGGGACCCGGGACGGGGTGACCCTGCTGGTCAACATCGTCGCCATGCTGGTGGTCCTGGTCGCCCTGGTGTCCCTGGTCAACCAGGCTCTAGGGCTGCTACCCGCCCCGGGTGGCGCGGCACTCAGTCTGGAGCGCCTGCTCGGCTGGGTCATGGCCCCCCTGACCTGGCTGATGGGCATCCCCGCCAGCGAGGCAGTGACGGCGGGCAGCCTGATGGGCGTCAAGACCATCCTCAACGAGTTCCTGGCCTATCTGCAATTGGCCGCCCTGCCGGCTGAGGCCCTCAGCGAGCGTTCCCGGCTGATCATGACCTATGCCCTGTGCGGCTTCGCCAACCTCGGCAGCCTGGGCATCCTGATCGGCGGCATGGGGGCCATGGCCCCCGAACGTCGGGCCGAGATCACCGCTCTGGGTCCCAGGTCCATCGTTGCCGGCACCCTGGCCACCACCTTCACCGGCGCCGTGGTCGGGCTGGTCAGCTTGATGCCTAAGTGAGGGGCTCTCATGTTGAGGGGGCCTTGTGTTACCGGGATCAGGCAAGTTGCGCTCCCGGCGCGGGAAAAGGTGTTAATGACCAAACGCCCCATCCTTATCATCAGTCATTCCCAGGAGGTTTTATGAGCGAAAGTTATGAGGTTCAGTTTCCCGCCGGCAAGCGGGTTGATGTCCGGGTCGGCGACTTTGTCATTCACACCGATCAGTCCATCAAGCGCGGGGGAGAGGCCAGCGCCCCGGAGCCCTTCGATCTCTTCCTGAGCTCCATGGCGGCCTGCGCCGGGATCTTCGCCCTCAACTTCTGCACCTCCCGTGACCTGCCGACCGCCGGCCTGGGCCTGAGCATGGACTGGGAGGTGGACCCGACCAACCCGGCCAACGCCAGCGTGCGCTATCTGCTGCGCCTGCCCGAGGGCTTCCCGGACAAGTACCGGAGCAGCATCATCAAGGCCATCGACCTTTGCGCGGTCAAGAAGTACGTCCAGAACGCCCCCAGTTTCCAGATCGATATCGTCGAATAAGGGCGGCTCTTCGTGCCCTGGGCGGGGATAGGGACATCGCTGATCTGCTGCTGGCTTTCCGATCCTCTCGGGCAACGACCGGAATCCGAAATGCCTTAGGTATAAAAACTGCCGGCTCAGGCACGGAGTTTCAACCCTCCCGGAACGAGGCGTTCCGGTGAGGGCTAAAGGCTGGCGTGCGCCCCCTTACTGGCAGGCCTCGCATTCAGGATCGAGGAGCGAACAGGCCTTGGGCGGGGTAGGGATGAAGGTGCAAATCTCATCAACCTCCCCAATGGCCTGGCCTAGGGGTCGATTCGGGCGTTGTTCGCCAGGCCGGCCGGGGGGCTGTTCGTTGCTCTGGCCGTTGAGCTGGCCGTTTTTCTGGCCATTCAGGTGACCATTGAGGTGACCCGTGAGTTGAGCGACCGTCGCACTGGCTAGCTGGATGCCGGCGATGGGACCGGGGCGCTGACTCTTGCCGGGGGTGGCCATGGTCGATTTCTCCACATGGGTGGCGCCCATGGAGCGCAGGTAATAGGTGGTCTTGAGCCCCCGCACCCAGGCCAGCTTGTAGAGGTTGTCCAGCTTCTTGCCGTTGGGCTCCTTCATGTAGAGGTTGAGGCTCTGGGCCTGGTCGAGCCACTTCTGGCGGCGGCTGCCGGCCTCCACCAGCCAGCGGGGGTCGATCTCGAAGGCGGTGGCGTAGAGGTCCTTGAGCTCCTGGGGGATGCGCTCGATGGGCTGGACCGAGCCGTCGTAGTACTTGAGGTCGTTGACCATGACCGGGTCCCACAGGCCCAGGGCCTTGAGATCGCGCACCAGGTAGGGATTGACCACGGTGAACTCGCCGGACAGGTTCGACTTGACGAACAGGTTCTGGTAGGTGGGTTCGATGGACTGGCTGACGCCGACGATGTTGGAGATGGTCGCGGTGGGGGCGATGGCCATGCAGTTGGAGTTGCGCATGCCCACCGCCTGCACCCGGGCGCGCAGGGCGTCCCAGTCCAGGGTGCTGCCCTGGTCCATCTGCAGGAAGCCACCGCGGCCCTTTTCCAGCAGGGCGATGGAATCCAGGGGCAGGATGCCCTGGCTCCACAGGCTGCCCTCGAAGCTGGCGTAGCGGCCGCGCTCCTGGGCCAGGTCGGTGGAGGCCTGGATGGCGTGGTAGGCGATGGCCTCCATGCTCTGGTCGGCGAACTGCACCGCCGCCTGGCTGGCGTAGGGCAGGCGCAGCTTGTAGAGGGCGTCCTGGAAGCCCATCAGGCCCAGGCCCACCGGGCGATGACGCAGGTTGGAGCGCCGCGCCTGGGGGACGTTGTAGAAGTTGTAGTCGATGACGTTGTCCAGCATGCGCATGGCGGTGGCCACGGTGCGCTGGAGCTTGGCCAGGTCCAGACCCTGGTCCGTGACGTGGGCGGCCAGGTTGACCGAGCCCAGGTTACAGACGGCGATCTCCTGATCGTTGGTGTGCAGGGTGATCTCGGTGCAGAGGTTGGAGCTGTGCACCCGGCCGGCGTGCTGGTTGGTGTAGCGCAGGTTGCAGGGGTCCTTGAAGGCGATCCAGGGGTGGCCGGTCTCGAAAAGCATGGCCAACATCTTGCGCCACAGGTCCACCGCCTTGAGCTTCTTGTGCACCTTCAGCTCGCCGCGGGCGGCGCGTTCCTCATAGGCGACGTAGGCGTCCTCGAAGGCCTGGCCGGTGAGATCGTGGAGGTCCGCGGTCTCGTCGGGGGAGAAGAGGGTCCAGTCCCCTTCCTCGGCGACCCGCTTCATGAACAGGTCTGGCACCCAGTTGGCGGTGTTCATATCGTGGGTGCGCCGGCGCTCGTCGCCCACGTTCTTACGCAGCTCCAGAAACTCCTCGATATCGATGTGCCAG
>ERZ1645187.2639-NODE-2639-length-15592-cov-8.412306_pt1 | contig 15592 bp, 14 predicted proteins | sample MGYA00575352_ERZ1645187 | MGnify/ENA primary metagenome ERZ1645187 (study PRJEB40837, sample SAMN11349314) | freshwater sediment metagenome | isolation source: river sediment | host: Sediment | place: India: Wazaribad , New Delhi | collected 2017-02-21 ... | reverse complement strand
CCCGCGCCCGCGCGGCCTCGGCCTCGGCGCGGATCGCCGCAACCCCGTCCTCGCCCGCCGCCAAAGCCTCCTCCGCCGTGGCCACCCGCGCGCGCGCCGCGGCCACTGCCTCGGGCACCACCGCGCCCGTGCCCTCGGGCAGCCGGTCATGGATCAACGACACCGCGCCGATCTCGAGCCCCTCGCCGCTGACCCGCAGGCTCGCCATATCGCTGCCCGCGGGCAGGCCGGTCACAAGATATTCGACGGGCTCGGCGGCCGAAACCTCGAGCGCGCGCGTCACCTCCGCCCCCCAGGGGTAGAGCGTCACCGCGACCGGCGCCGCGGCTTTCTCGAGCGGCGCGGCAAACAGCGCGGCCGGCGCGGCGCACAGGCACAGCGCGGCGATCAGGGAAACAGGTTTCATGGGGTCCTCCCGGAAAATCTCCGCGAAGGCTCCGCCCTTGCCCGCCCAAAAGCAAGAGGGCGCCGATCACGGCGCCCTCAAATTCCGGTCAGCTCAGGGCCGGATCAGCCCTTCTTGAGGCAGCGCTGGCCGAGCACTTCGGCGATCTGCACCGCGTTCAGCGCCGCGCCCTTGCGCAGGTTGTCCGACACGCACCAGATGTTCAGCCCGTTCTCGATCGTGCTGTCCTGACGGATCCGCGAGATATAGGTCGCATATTCGCCCACGCATTCGATCGGCGTGATGTAGCCACCGGCCTCACGCTTGTCGACGACGAGGATGCCGGGCGCCTCACGCAGGATCTCGGTCGCCTCTTCCCAGTCGAGGAATTCCTCGAACTCGATGTTGATCGCTTCCGAGTGGCCCACGAACACCGGCACGCGCACGCAGGTCGCGGTCAGCTTGATCGACGGGTCGAGGATCTTCTTAGTCTCGGCGACCATCTTCCACTCTTCCTTGGTCTCGCCCGAGTCCAGGAACACGTCGATATGCGGGATCACGTTGAAGGCGATCTGCTTGGGGTAGACCTTCGGCTCGACCTCCTGACCGGGGACATACATGCCCTTGGTCTGGTTCCACAGCTCGTCCATCGCTTCCTTGCCGGTGCCCGAGACCGATTGATAGGTCGAGACGACGACGCGCTTGATCTTCGCGCGGTCATGCAGGGGCTTGAGCGCCACGACCATCTGCGCGGTCGAGCAGTTCGGGTTCGCGATGATGTTCTTGTTCTTGTAACGCACGACATCGTCGGCGTTCACTTCCGGAACGATCAGCGGGATCTCGGGGTCATAGCGGTAGAGCGAGGAGTTGTCGATCACCACGCAGCCCTGGCTCGCGGCCTTGGGCGCATAGACCTTCGTCGCATCCGAGCCGATCGCGAAGAGCGCGATATCCCAGCCGGTGAAATCGAAGGTGTCGAGATCCTTGGTGGTCAAAGTCTTGTCGCCAAAGCTGACCTCAGTGCCCAGCGATTTGCGCGACGCCAGCGCCGCGATTTCATCAACCGGGAACTCGCGCTCGGCGAGAATGTTCAGCATTTCCTTGCCAACGTTGCCCGTGGCACCGACGACGACGACTTTGTAGCCCATCTAAGGCCTCCTTCTCGAAAGAACGAGGCCGCTTAGCGGAAATGCGCCGATTTGGAAAGGGATTCTCTAAGATTTCGCCAAGGTGATGCGCGAATCCCGCGCCATCAGATCGGCCACCATCGCGGCCTCGGCGGCGAAATCATGCGGGGTCTGTTCGGCCGTGCGCCGCCCCGAGAGCGAGAGCGAGGCCATGAAATCGAAGCCGTAAAGCCGCAGCCCCGCCAGCGGCGCGCGCGCGAAGAGATCGATCAGCATCGCGCCGGTGGTGGGTTGCGCGCCGAGCCGCGCCTTGAGCGCCGCGTAATCGGCCAGCGGGTGCAGATAGAACCCCGGGCTCGAGGCCGTCGCCCAATCGAGGCGCTTGCGCTTGTGGCTCATCCACAGATAGCGCCCCGCCCCGATCCGCGCGCGATCCTCCCCGCCCAGCCGGGTCGCGAGCGCGAGCCAATCGGTGCGCGCCCCGTGGCTCGCCGCCGCCGGCATCGGCGCGAGGTTGATGCGGATCACCAGATCATGGCCATCGATCTCGGCGCCGAACCCGGTCTCGGAAAGCGCGCGCGCATTGCCCACCAGCGCCACCCGCCGCCCGGCGAGATCTTGCAAGAGCGTCCCCTGCGGCACCGAAAGCGCCGCGATCGGCCCCTCGCGGCGCAGCAACCGCGCAAGATAAAACCCCGCCCGGCTCACGCCAGAAGCTCGCGGTAAAGCGCGACAAGCGCCTCCGCCTCGCCCTCGATGCGAAACCGCTCCAAGACCCGCGCCCGCGCCGCCTCGGCGGCCGACGCGCGCCGCGCGCCATCGTCGAGAAACGGCGCCACCGCCGCCGCCAGCGCCCCGATATCGTCGGGCGCGACCAGCGCGCCGGTCTCGGGCGTCACGATCTCCTCAAACGCGCCGACCCGCGTCGCCACCACCGGCACCCCGCAGGCCATCGCCTCGATCGGCGTCAGCCCGAACCCCTCCCAGCGCTGCGGCGCCACATAGAGATCGAGCACCCGATACCAATCGGCCATCTTGTCGACGCTGACCTCGGGCAGAAACAGGATCCGCCCGCCCAGCCCCGCCTGCGCCACCCGCGCCTTCAGCCCCTCGAGAAAGGCGCCGTGGCTCTCGGTCGCGCGCCCCATGACGAGCGCGGTCACGCCGGGGCGCTGCGGCAAAAGCCCGATCATCGCCTCGACAAAGGCGTCGGTGCCCTTTTGCGCGCGGATCCGGCCATAGCAGCCCACCAGCACCCCCTCGGGCAGCCCCAGCCGCGCGCGCAGCGCCGCGCGGTGGCTCGGCGGCGCAAAGCCCGCCGTGTCGATGCCGTGCAGGATCACCCGCGCCGGGCGCTCGAGGTAACCCGCCGTGCGCGCGCTCGTCGCGACCACCGCATCCATCTTTGAAATCAACCACTTGGTATAGCCGGTGTGGCGGCGCTGGCTGGCCGAGGTGAAGACGAATTTGAGATCCATCCGCGCCAGCGTCTTCAGCGCGAGCCCGAGCAACATCTCGGTGTTGCGCCGCGCATGCCAGACCCGGCGGCGCCGCGGCAGGAACGGCACCCGCCAGAGCGGCACATGCGGCACCGAAGGCGGCAGCCCCGGCCCCGTCGCCGCGATGCCGATCAGCCTGGCCTGGAGCGGCACGAGGCGCACCACCGTCGCGGTGACGCCGGAGAGCCGGCGCTTGAGGTTCGGGGCGATGACATCGATCTGGGTCATGGGCGTGTTCTAGCGCGCGGCGTCGGGTTTGTCTCGGGCGAAGAGATAGACCGCAAGGCCGAGACAAACCGGCACGAGGAAGAACAGAAAGAGCCGCCCGAAGGCCTCGGCCGGGGGCAGATGCGCCGCCGCCTCATAGACGGGCCGCGAGCCGAAGCTCGCCGCCGCGACCCCGGTGATCGAGAACATGTTGAGGAGCGTGACCCCGCGCCCCACAAGATGCGGGGGGAAGAACGCGCGTCCATGCGCCATCAAGACCGGGAAGGTCGCGCCAAAGAAGCCGATCACCGCAAAGACCGCCGTCGCCTGCCACAGCCCCATCCCCGGCGCGAGCCACAAGACCGCGATCGCCCCGGCGAGCACCATATTGCCCAGGAGCGCCACCCGTTTGTGGCTGCCGAAGATCTTGTCGGCCGGGCCATAGGCGAAATTCCCCGCGATCATCGCGAGCCCCATCACCAGCGTCACCTGCCCGATCAGCGCCGCATCCGCGCCATGCACCGCGTCGAGATAGGGCCCCGCCCAGAGCCCCCGGATCCCCGCCGCGGCGGTGTAATTCGCCGCCGTCATCGGCAGGAGCATCCAGAACCCCGGCAGCCGCAGGATATCGAGCACCGAGCCGCGCGGGCCGGCATGGGCGACGCGCTCGGGGTCGCGGGTTAAGGTCAGGATCGCGAGCGCGACCACCGCCGTCACCACCGCCAGCCCCCACAGCGTGCCGCGCCAGCCAAAGGCCTCGACCGTCGCCGCCAAAGGCGCCGCGCCGGCGAGATTGCCGAGGCTGCCGGTGCCGAGCATCGCGCCCGCCAGCGTGCCGAACATCGCCGGCGCGAAGCTGCGCGCGAAGATGTAATAGCCCGCCATCAAGACCGGCGAGCAGCCGACCCCGATCAGCATCATCGCGACATGCACCCCCCAGGGCCCCTCGGCCATGGCGAAAGCCGCCGCCCCGCCCGCCCCGCCGAGCGCCAGCAGCCACCCCGCCGTGCGCCGCGGCCCGATCCGGTCGAGCGCCTCGCCCACCGGGATCTGCATCACCCCGAAGGCGACATACCAAAGCCCCAGCGACACCGCGAGATCGCCCGCATCGGCGCCGAGCTCGGCCTTGAGGGTCGGCGTCAGAACCGCGAGGCAGGCGCGGTAGAACTGGCTGAGCACATAGCCCAGCACCAGAAAAGCAATCGACAGGCGCATGATCCCCCCGTGAAGGCCCCGAAGCTGACAGAGACCGCGGGCGCGCGCAAGGCCTTGCGGCGGCGGCGCGCGCCGGGCAGGCTAGGCCAAAAGGAGGGCGCGATGGACCCGACCCGTATGATGTTGCGGCTTTATTTCGGGCCGCTGATGTTTGGCCCGGGCAAGGCCGACCTGCTCGAGGGGATCGCGGCGGAGGGCTCGATCTCGGCCGCCGGGCGGCGGATGGGGATGAGCTACAAACGCGCCTGGAGCCTCGTCGAGGAGATGAACGCGGGCTTTGCCGCGCCCTTGGTCGCGAGCGCGCGCGGCGGCGCGCGCGGCGGCGGCGCGCATCTGACCGAGGCGGGCGCGGAGGTGCTCGCGGCCTATCGGCGGCTCGAGGCGCGCCTTGCGACCGAGGGGGCGGCGGAGATCGGGGCGATCGGGCGCCACATCCGCCCGGATATGTCCGACGAGAAATAACGCTTGCCCGGTTCGCGCCGCGCCTGTTATGTCCGACGAAACACAACGGAGCCCCCGATGCGCGCCCTTCTCCTCGCCCTCACCCTGCTCACCCCCGCGGCCGCCGAGGCCGAAGAGGTGGTGATCTTCGCCGCCGCCTCGATGAAAACCGCGCTCGATGCCGTCGCGGCCGAGTGGCAGGAGAAGACCGGCAACACCGCCGTGATCTCCTATGCCGGCAGCTCGAAACTCGCCCAGCAGATCCTCGCCGGCGCGCCGGCCGATCTCTTCATCTCGGCCGCGCCGAACTGGATGGATGCGGTGGCCGAGGGCGGCGCGCTGGCGCCGGGCTCGCGGCGCGATCTCCTGGGCAACCGGCTCGTGCTCGTCGGCCATGCCGCGGGCGAGGTCGCGCTCGCCGATCTGCCCGCGCGGCTCGGGCAAGAACATCTCGCGATGGCGCTGGTCGATTCGGTGCCTGCGGGCCAATATGGCAAGGCGGCTTTCGAGAGCCTGGGGCTGTGGGGCGCGCTCGCGCCGCAGGTCGCGCAGGCCGATAACGTGCGCGCGGCGCTGGCGCTCGTGGCGAGCGGCGAGGCGCCCTATGGCGTCGTCTACGCCACCGACGCCGCCGCCGAGCCGCGCGTGCATCTCGCCGCGACCTTCCCCGCCGAGAGCCACCCGCCGATCACCTACCCCGCCGCCCGCCTCGCCGCCGCGCCCCACCCGCAGGCCGCCGCCGCGTTCGAGCAGTTCCTGACCGGCCCCGAGGCTGCCAACGTCTTCAAATCGCAAGGTTTCACGGTTCTCACGGAGGAATGATGGGGCTAACCCCCGAGGAACTCACCGCGCTTTTGCTCTCGCTCAAGGTGGGGGCGGTGGCGGTCGTCTGCGCGCTGCCGCCGGGGGTGGCGGTGGCGCTGTGGCTGGCGCGCGGGCGCGGCCCCTTGCGCGGCGCGGTCAACCTGCTCGTGCATCTGCCGCTGATCCTGCCGCCGGTGGTGACCGGCTATTTCCTGCTGCTCGCCTTTGGCCGCAAGGGGCCGGTCGGCGCCTTTCTCGAAGAGACCTTCGGCCTCGTCTTCGCCTTCCGCTGGACGGGCGCGGCGCTCGCGGCGGGGGTGATGGGCTTTCCGCTGATGGTCCGCGCGATCCGCCTCGCGATCGAGGCGGTGGACCCGCGCCTCGAGGAGGCCGCGCGCACGCTCGGCGCCCGCCCGCTCGCGGTCTTCGCGACCGTCACGCTGCCGCTGATCGCGCCCGGGGTGATCGCCGGCGCGATCCTCGCCTTCGCCAAGGCGATGGGCGAGTTTGGCGCGACGATCACCTTCGTCTCGAACATCCCCGGCCAGACCCAGACCCTGCCCTCGGCGATCTACACCGCCCTTCAGGTGCCCGGCCCCGAGGCCAGCGCCGCCGCCGCCCGGCTCGCCCTGATCTCGGTCGCGGTGGCAACCGGCGCGCTGCTCGCCTCGGAATTCATCGCGCGCCGGGTCGCGGCGCGGATCCGGGGGGCATGATGCTCGAGGTTGCCCTCTCCCATCCGCTCGGCGCGCTGCGGCTTGATCTGCGCTTTGCCGCGCCGCCCGGCGTCACCGCGCTCTTCGGCCCCTCTGGCGCGGGCAAAACCAGCGTGATCAACGCGGTCGCCGGGCTTTTGCGCCCCGAGACCGGGCGTATTGCTTGCGCGGGCGAGGTGCTTCTCGATACCGCGCGCGGGCTCTGCCTGCCGCCCGAGGCGCGCCGCGTGGGCTATGTGTTTCAGGACGCGCGGCTCTTCCCACATCTCGACGTGCGCGCGAACCTGACCTATGGAGCGCGCTTTGCGCCGCGCGGCGCCACCGGGCCGGGGTTTGACCAGATCGTCGCGCTGCTCGGCCTCGAGGCGCTTCTCGCCCGCCGCCCCGCCGCGCTCTCGGGCGGCGAAAAGGCGCGCGTGGCGATCGGGCGCGCGCTGCTCTCGAAGCCGCGCATCCTGCTCCTCGACGAACCCCTCGCCGCGCTCGACGCCCCGCGCCGGGCCGAGATCTTGCCGTTTCTCGAGCGCCTCGGCGAGGCGGGCCTGCCGGTCCTCTACGTCAGCCATTCCGCGGCCGAGGTCGCGCGGCTCGCGCAAACCGTGCTCATCATGGCTGAGGGCCGCGCCCGCGCGATCGGCCCGACGGCAGAGGTTTTCGCCGACCCGGGGCTCGCCGGGCTCTTCGGCGCCGATCAGGCGGGCGCCGTTCTGCCCGCCCGCGTCGCCGAGACCGCGCCCGACGGGCTCACCCGCCTCGAGACCGAGGCCGGCCCCCTCTTCATCGCCGATCTCGCCGCCCCGCCCGGCACCGAGGTCCGCCTGCGCATCCACGCCAGCGACGTGATGATCGCGCGCACCCGCCCCGAGCAGATCTCGGCGCTCAACATCCTGCCCGGCGTGATCGAACGGATCGAGGCGGAGCCGGGCGGGCGCGCCTGGGCGCAGATCCGGCTCGGGCAAAGCGCGATCCTCGCGCGGCTCACCCAACGCTCGGTCGCGGCCCTCGGCCTCGCGCCCGGGGTGGCCTGTCATGCGATCCTGAAATCGGTGGTGCTGGCGCGCGACGAGCTTTCGCTGCGCGCCTGAAAAAGGCGCGCGGGGGGCCCGCGCGCCGCGTCTCTCGGGCCGGGATCAGGCCTCGACCGTCTCGACCGCGGTCACCTTCGCCGGGCCGGTGATCTCGATGCGCCGCGGCTTGAGCGCCTCGGGCACCTCATGGACGAGCTCGATATGGAGCATCCCGTCGGCATGGCTCGCGCCGGTGACCTTCACATGATCGGCCAGCGCAAAGCGGCGCTCGAACGCGCGCGTCGCGATGCCGCGATGCAGATAGCTGCGCGGGGTCACATCCTCGGCCTTGCGGCCCGCGACGATGAGCGCCCCCTCGCGCAGCTCGACGCTCAGCTCATCAGAGCCAAAGCCCGCGACGGCGACCGAGATCCGATAGGCGTTCTCGTCGGTTTTCTCAATGTTATAAGGGGGATAGGTCGGCTGGGCCAGATCGGCGGCCAGCGCCCGGTCCATCAGATCGGCGACCCGGTCGAAGCCCACGGTCGCGCGGTAAAGCGGCGAAAGATCGAAATTGCGCATGTCATCCTCACTTGAGCGATGGAAAGCCCGCCCCTCCGGGCGCGGCGCCGGGGCCCGTTGTGGCGCCCCGATGAGGAAGAGTTGGGGAGCGCAAAAGCCGGTTTCAAGCCCTGCATCCGCCTCAGGGGCGGACGAATTTCGCCCCGCCCTGGCGGGAGAATTGCGCGGCCTGCGGCGCGGCGCGGGCGTTCAGCGCGGCCTTCAGATCCGCGACCCGGCCCACCAGCGTGCCGAGCGACACCGGGCTCTTGTTGTATTCGGCCTTGGCCGAGATCACCGAGACGATCTGCGGCGCCCCCGCCCGGATCGCGAAAACCGGCGCCCCGGAGGAGCCGAAATCCACCGAACAATCCATCAAGACGACATCGGCGGGCCGCTCGAGCACGGTGCAGGATTTTTGCAGCGACGGCGCCTCGGCGCGGTCATGGGCATAGGAGACCACCTCGACATGCTCGCCCGGCGCGGGCGGGCCATCGAGGCCGAAGGGGCGCAGCTGCGGCAGCCGGATCGGCTGATCGAGCTCGATCAGCGCCAGATCCCAGGCGACACGGTCGATCTTGTCGGCGCCCTGATATTGATAGGAGGGATGCGCCACCGCGCGCCGCGCGCCCCGATAGGCCACCGCCCGGCCGTTGCGCCAGCCCGCGCGGAACTGGATCTGATCGGTCGGGATCATCTTGCCCGAGAGGCTGTCGAAGAGGCAATGCGCCGCGGTCAGCACGAGATCGGGGCCGATCAGCGTGCCGGTGCAGAAGCTCGCGCCGAGCTCGAGCCGCCCCACCGCCTCCCAGCCGCGGCTGTCCGAGCCGGTCTCGAGCGTTTCGAGCCGCGTCGGCGCCTCCTGGGCGAGGCCGGGCAGCGCGAGCAGGATCAGGGCGAGGGCAAGGCGCAGCATCGGAACTCCTTCTGGATGCCCCGAGGCTAACGCGCCCCTGCGGCGAGATTAAGGCAGATCCGCGAGCGCGCGCGGCTTCGGCCCGCCGGTCGCCCAATCGAGAAGCTCGACCGTATGCACCACCGGCACGGCCGTGCCCGAGCCGATCTGGATCATGCAGCCGATATTCCCCGCCGCGATCACCTGCGGGCGCCGCGCCTCGAGGGTGGCGACCTTGCGCGCCTTCAGCTCGGCCGAAATCTCGGGCTGCAGCAGGTTATACGTCCCCGCCGATCCGCAGCACAGATGGCTGTCGGCGGGCTCCACCACCTCGAAACCCACCCGTTTCAACAGATCCTTCGGCGCGGTCTTGACCTGCTGGCCGTGTTGCAGCGAACAGGCCGCGTGATAGGCCACCCGCAGCCCCTTCGGCGCGCCCTCGGGCAGGCCGATCTGCTGGAGAAACTCGGAGATATCGAGCGCGAGCCCCGCCACCTCGGCCGCCTCCGCGGCGAGCGGCCCGGTGCGGAACATATGCCCGTAATCCTTGACCGTGGTGCCGCAGCCCGAGGTGTTGATGATCACCGCATCGAGCGGCCCGGCGGCCAGATAGGCGCGGATATTGCGCGCGGCCTGGGCGTGGCTCTCGCTCGCGCGCCCCATATGATGCGAAAGCGCGCCGCAGCACCCCAAATTCTTGGGGATCACCACCTCGCAGCCAAGCCGCCGCAGGAGCCGGATCGTGGCGTCGTTGATATCGGGATCGAGCGCGCGCTGCGCACAGCCGATCTGCAAGGCGACCCGGTGCCGCCGCTCGCCGATCGCGGCGAAGACCTGCGGGCGGTCGCTCTCGGAAGGTTTGGGCAGCACTGGCGGCGCCATCGCCACCATCGCCTTGAGCCGCGCATCGGGCAGAAGCCGCGCGAAGGGCCGCACGAGCCGCGCGCCGCGCATCGCCAGCCGGAACCGCCCCGGATAGGGCACGATCTTGGCCAGCGCAAAGCGCAACAGCCGCTCGAGTAGCGGCCGCCGATAGGTCTTCTCGACATGGGCGCGGGCGTGGTCGATCAGATGCATGTAATGCACCCCCGAGGGGCAGGTCGTCATGCAGGCCAGACAGCTCAGGCAGCGGTCGATATGGCGCACGGTCTCCCGATCGGCCGGCCGGCCCGTCTCGAGCATCTCCTTGATCAGGTAAATGCGCCCGCGCGGGCTGTCGAGCTCATCGCCAAGCACTTGATAAGACGGGCAAGTCGCCGTGCAGAACCCGCAATGCACACAGGCGCGCAGGATCTCGTTGGCGCGCGCAAGGCCGGGGTCGGCGAGCTGGTCCTGGGTGAAATTCGTCTGCATCAGAGCGCGCCTTCCGGGGTGAAAATGCCGCGCGGGTCAAAGCGCGCCCGCAGCGCGCGGCTGAGCGCGGCGACGGCGGCGGGTTCGGGTTCAAAGCGCGGCGCGGCCCCGCGCAGACAGCTCGCGTGGCCGCTGTAGGGCGCCGCGAGCGCGCGCAGATCGGCGCCCTCGGGCATCCGCGCCCAGACGAGACCGCCGCCCCAATCGAGCACCACCTCGCCGCCCGCCGCGGTGATCCGCGCCACGACCTCGGGCGCCTGCGAGGGCCGGATCGAGAGCCGCCAGAGATCGCCCGCGCGGCCATGGAAAGGCCGCACCTCGGCGAGGTCCGCCCAGAGCCCCGCGCCCTCGATCTGCCGCGCGCCAAACGGCGCCAGAAGCGCGGTCAGCCGCTCGGCCCGATAGGCGACCGAGCGCGCCAGCCCCTCGACCCGCACGATCGCGCCGACCCCGGGCAACCAGCCCGCCCCCGAGACATCGAAGGGCGAGCCCAGCGCCGCCGCCAGCGCCGCCACCGCCGCGCCCGGCGCCAGATCCATCGCCACCGTCGCCTGCGCCGGCGCCGCGGGCAGGAGCTTGAACGCAACCTCGCTCAAGACGCCGAGCGCGCCATGGCTGCCCGCAATCAGCTTCACCAGATCATAGCCGGTGACGTTCTTCATCACCCGCCCGCCGTTCTTGACCACCGTGCCGGTGCCGTCGACAAAGCGCACCCCGATCAGGCTGTCGCGGCAGGCGCCGGCCTGCACGCGCCGCGGCCCGGAGACATTCGCCGCCACCACGCCGCCGATCGTGCTCTCGCCCGCAAGGCCCAGAAGCCCGCCCCAGCGCGCCGGCTCAAAGGGCAGCCGCTGCCCCTCCGCCGCGAGCGCCGCCTCGATCTCGGCCAGGGGCGTGCCCGCCCCGGCGATCAGCGTGAGCGCGCCCGGCTCATAAAGCGAGATCCCCGAAATCGCGACCTCGAGCCCCGCCGCCGCGCCGCCCCGCGTGCCGCCACCGCGGACCGCAAGCGGCGCTCGCGCCCCGCGGATCGCCTCGGCCAGATCCGCCTCACAGGTCACCCGCATCACATCGCCCCCCGCCGCGCCGCGCTCACATGCAGCGGAAACACCTTGGCCGGGTTCAACAGCCAGCCCGGGTCGAACACATCCTTCACCCGCATCTGCGCCTCCAGATCCTCGGGCGCGAATTGCACCTCCATCAGATCGCGCTTCTCGATCCCCACGCCATGCTCGCCGGTCAGACAGCCGCCCACCGCCACACAGAGCTTGAGGATCTCCGCGCCAAGCGCCTCGCAGCGCTCCTGCTCGCCGGGCGCGTTGGCGTTGTAGAGGATCAGCGGGTGCATATTGCCATCGCCGGCGTGAAAAACATTCGCAACTTCAAGCCCATACTCGCGCGAGAGCGCCCCGATCCGGCGCAAGACCTCGGGCAGGCTCGAGACCGGGATCGTGCCGTCGAGACACATGTAATCGCCCATCTGCCCCATCGCGCCGAAGGCCGATTTGCGGCCAAGCCAGATCCTGCGCGCTTCCTCGGCGTCGCGCGCCTCGCGGAATTCGACCGGGTCATGGCGCGCCGCGATCTCGCGGATCAGCCCGAGCTGCTCGGCGATCTCGGCCTCCGAACCCTCACATTCGACGATCAAAAGCGCCTCGCAATCGGGGTAGCCCGCGTGGCAAAAGGCCTCCGTCGCGACGATGCAGGGCCGGTCCATGAACTCGATCGCGACCGGCAAAACGCCCGCGCGGATGATATCGGCGACACAGGCGCCCGCGATCTCATTGGCGGAAAACCCGATCAGAACCGGCCGCGCGCCCTCAGGTTTGGGCAAGATCCTGAGCCAGGCCTCGGTCACCACGCCGAGCTGCCCCTCCGAGCCGCAGATCAGCCCGAGCAGATCGAGCCCCCCCGCATCCGCATAGGGCCCGCCGATCTCGACCACCTCGCCCGCCATGGTGACGAGCGTCACGCCCAGCAGGTTGTTCGTCGTCACCCCATATTTCAGACAATGCGCGCCCCCCGAGTTCATCGCGATATTCCCCGCGATCGCGCAGGCGAGCTGGCTCGAGGGGTCGGGCGCGTAAAACCACCCCTCGCCCTCGATCGCGCCGGTGACCGAGAGGTTCGTGCGCCCCGCCTCGACCCGGATCACCCGGTCGGCATAATCGACCTCGAGCACCCGGTTCATCCGCGCGAGCCCCAGAACGACCGAATCCGCCGAGGGCATCGCGCCGCCCGCAAGGCTCGTGCCCGCGCCGCGCGGCACCACCGGCACGCCCTCCGCCGCACAGATCTTCAGCACCGCCGCAACCTGCGCCGTGGTGCGCGGCAAGACCACCGCCATCGGCGCGCAGCGATAGGCCGAAAGCGCATCGCATTCATAAGCGCGCGTGGCCTCCGGCGCGTCGATCACCGCATCGGCGGGCAAAGCGGCGCGCAGCCGCGCCACGATCTCGGCCTTGCGCGCCAGAACGCGCGCGTTGGGGCTGGGCATATCCATGGTTTTCCTCCCGTCCGGTCAGAAATTATAACCAATCATGCCATCTGGCAAGCGCGACGGCGCTCGGCTAGGCTCACACCATGATCGAGACCTTCCATATCGGCCCGCTCGGGCCCCTTGACCTGACCGCGCTGGTCACCCTCGTCGGCGCCTGGCTGCTGATCGGGCACCTGACCGAGCACCCGCCCGCCCATCGCCCCTCGGTCGGCAAGCTGATGGAGGGCTACCGCCGGGAATGGATGCGCCAGCTCGTCACCCGCCAGCCGCGGATCTTCGACAGCGCGATGATCGACGGGCTGCGCCAATCGACGACCTTCTTCGCCTCGACCGCGCTGATCGCGATCGGCGGCGGCCTCGCGCTGATCGGCAACCCCGAACAACTCACCGATCTCGCACAGGAATTCGCGCTCGCCTCGGGGCCGAAACTGCTTTGGGAGACGCGGATCCTCACCGCGGTTCTGTTCGGGGCGAATGCGTTCTTGAAATTCGTCTGGTCGCACCGGCTGTTTTCCTATGCCGCAATCGCGATGGCGGCGGTGCCCAATGATGCCACCGACCCGCTCGCCTACCCGCGCGCCGCCCAAGCCGCGCGCCTCAACATCAATGCTGCGAAAAGCTTCAACCGCGGCCTGCGCGCGGTCTATTTCGCGCTGGCCTCTCTCGCCTGGCTGCTCGGGCCCTGGGCGCTGATCGGGGCGAGCCTGTTCACCTTCGGGATGCTCTGGCGGCGCGAATTCGCCTCGGTGGCACGGCAGGCGCTTCTCGAAAACCCGCCCGCCTGAGAGACCTGTCGGACGCCTCCGGCGGGGGCGTATTTAGGCCAAGAAGAAACCCCTCACGCTTCTTCTTGGACCAAATACGCAAATCCGCCCTCAGACCCGCCGCAGCCGCCGCCCTTCGCGCGCCCAGGCCGCCACCGCGAGCCCCGCCGCGATCACGAGCCACGCCCATTCCGGCAGAAGCGGGCTGCGCCGCACCTCGAGCAGATCGGAGGCGCCGCGCGGGGTGATCCCGATCCAGCCGGCCCCCGCCGAGACCCGCCCCGGGCGCACCTCCCGCAGGCTCGGCACCCCGTCCTCGAGCCAGCTCACCCCGCCGCCCGAGGCCCTGACCGCCGCCGCCATCGGCGCCCCCGAGGGGATCGGGTTTTCAAATTCGCGCGGGCTCGCCGGGCCGAGCGCCACGACGCGCTCGAGATCGCCCTCCTTGAGCCGGTAGAGCCCCGGCCCCGGCGCCACCCAGGTCGCGCTGAACCGCCCCGCGCCCGCCTCGCGCAGCGCGAGCTCGACCATCTTGCCATCCGGCCCCGTCACCGTCACCGGCGCGGCGGTGGGCGCCATCGTGCGCCGCACCACGGTCAGCGCGAGGCTGCCCGGCTCGAGCTCGGCATAAAGCGCTTCCTCCTCGAGATCGGGCTCTTTCATCTCCCAATGCGCGATGCGGCGCAGCAGTTCGAGCTGCGGCCCGCCGCCCTCATAGCCGCGGTCCCACAGCCAGGGATGATCGGAGGCCAGAAGCGCCACCCGCCCCTTGCCCGCGCGTGCGAGCACCAGAAGCGGCGCCTCGCGCGCGCCTTTCAGCACCACCTCGCCGCTCGGCGCGGTGAGCTCGATCTGGCGCAGCCAGCGGCCCCAATGCGCGCCCTCCGCCGCCCCCGAAACCGGCGGCGCGCCGGTCAGCCCCGCGGTGACCGGGTGGCGCAGGCCAAGCTCGGTCGGGCGCGGCAGATAGGGCTCGGAGAACACCCGCCCGGTGGGCCGCGCGGGCAGGATCGCGGCGAGATCGGTCTGCCAGAGGCTCTCGACGGTGGCGAATTCCGGCCCCGCCGAGACCAGGATCGCGCCGCCGTTCTCGACGTAACGCGTTATATTCTCGAAGTAATTTGCGGGCAGGATGCCGCGCTCGCCGTAGCGGTCGAAGATGATCAGGTCGAATTGGTCGATCTTGTCGATAAAGAGCTCGCGCGTCGGGAAGGCGATCAGCGAGAGCTCGGAGACCGGCACGCCATCTTGCTTTTCCGGCGGGCGCAGGATGGTGAAATGCACCAGATCGACGCCCGGGTCGGATTTCAAGAGGTTGCGCCAGGTGCGCTCGCCCGGGTGCGGCTCGCCCGAGACGAGGAGCACGCGCAGCCGATCGCGCACGCCGTTGATCTGCACCACCGCGGAATTGTTGGCCTCGGTCAGCTCGCCCGGCGCGGCGGCGACGGTGAATTGCACGACGTTCTGCCCGCCATGCTCGAGCGTCAGCGGCAGCTCGAGATCGCGGCCGGTCTCGACCTCATAGTCCTGCGGCGCGGCGCCATCGATCGCGATCGAGATCTGCGCGCGGGCGGGGATGCGCGCCGGGCGCGGCCCGAGATCCTCGATGCGCAGCCGGATCGAGAGCTCCTCGCCGATGATGCCGAAGGCGGGGGCGGTTTCGATGACGAGGCGGCGATCCCAATCGGCGCGGTGGCCGGTGAGCAGGATCTGCAGCGGCGCGGGCAGGTCGGGGGCGAGGGCGGCGTCATGGGCCTGGCCATCGGTGAGCGCGATCACCCCGGCGACGCGGCCGCGCGGCTCGGCGGCCAGCGCCTCGGCGAGCGCGGCGCCAAGGCGCGTGCCGGTGTTCTCCGGCCCATCGCTGAGCGTGACGCGGCGCAGCTCGAGCCCCGGGCGCGCGGCGATCTGCGCGCTCAGATCGGCGAGCGCGGCATCGGTCTGCGCGGGGCGGTCGGTGAGGCTTTGCGAGGCCGTGCGGTCATCGAGCAGCACCACGATATCCTTGAGCGCCGCGCGATCCTCGCGCAGCGCCGCGGGCCCCGCGAGCGCCGCCAGAAGCGCCATCGCGGCGAGCGCGCGCAGGCTCGCGCCCGGCTGGCGCCGCCAGACCGCGAG
>ERZ1645187.2638-NODE-2638-length-15598-cov-42.820562_pt1 | contig 15598 bp, 13 predicted proteins | sample MGYA00575352_ERZ1645187 | MGnify/ENA primary metagenome ERZ1645187 (study PRJEB40837, sample SAMN11349314) | freshwater sediment metagenome | isolation source: river sediment | host: Sediment | place: India: Wazaribad , New Delhi | collected 2017-02-21 ... | reverse complement strand
CACATCCACGGTTGATCGCCAAATCGCCCAACTGGGGAATTTTGCCGCGACACTTCTGAGGAAAATCTCGGCGCCATTGACAGCGCCGGCCGGCCTCGATGGTCTGGGTCAGCAGCCATTCGACGCCTTCCTCGCCGATGCGCTTGCGCCAGCGCGTCAGCGAGGAGGGATCGATCGGAGGCACGTGCTGGAAGAAGATCTCGCCGGTGAAGTGCTGGAAATACGGGTTCTCCACCCAGCGCGCGACCACCACCCCGTCGGACAAAGCGAAGGCGTGCTGGAGATAGAGCAATCCCGCCACCAACCGTGGCGGCGTCGCCGGTCTGCCGGTCGTCGAGGGGAAGAACCCGCTCCATTGGCGCTCGAACACGTCCCAGTCGATCAGGCCGGCGAGCTTCACCAGTTCGTGGCGCATGTCGATCATGTCGACGAGGCGCGGACGAAGGAGGTCGTCTTGTTCGGCAGGACGCGGGCGGTGCTTCATGGGGGCGGCCAAATCGCAGGGTTACGGGCCCTACAGTATAAAATCCTGCGGAACACCGCCACCAAACTCGACGCTTTCTCACATAATATCAACAGGATGCGCGTTGTTCAGGGGCGACTATGTGGCCTTCGTGATCGACGTTTATGCCCGCCGCATCGTCGGCTGGCGCGTGAGCCGGACAGCCCACGCCAGCTTCGTGCTGGATGCTCTGGAGCAAGCGCTGCATGAACGACGGCCCGCCAGCAAAGGCGGCCTCGTCCATCACTCAGATCGCGGATCGCAATACGTCAGCATCCGCTACACCGAGCGCCTGGCGCAAGCCGGGATCGAGCCGTCCGTCGGCAGCGTCGGCGACAGCTACGACAATGCTCTCGCCGAGACGATCAACGGCCTCTACAAGGCAGAGGTCATCCATCGGCGCGGGCCATGGCGGAGCTACGAAGCCGTCGAGTTCGCGACGCTCGAATGGGTCGACTGGTTCAACCATCGCCGGCTGCTGGAGCCTATCGGCAACATCCCGCCGGCCGAAGCCGAGGAACGCTACTACGCCGTGCTCGACGAGCAGAAGCTGGCGGCGTGACTCAAACGAAACGGCCTCCGGCAAACCCGGGGCGGTTCACCGCTCCAGGAAGGTGCGGTGCATTGCATCGCGCAAGGGGCCGATGAGATATTCGACGACTGTGCGATCGCCAGCTATGGCGATCACTTCAGCAGGCATGCCCGGACGCAGACGCGGTCTCAATTCGGCGGGAATGTTCATGCGGTTGATGGAAATCGTCGCCAGATAGTAAGGCTGGTTATGCTCGTCGGAGAGTCGATCTGCCGACAAGGTCTCCACCCGCCCCGACATGAAAGGTAGAGTCCGCATATGGAAGGCGGGAAAGCGCACTTCCGCTGTTTGGCCGATAAAAATGGTGTCGATGTCGTTGGGCGAGAAATGCGCGCTGACGATCAGGTTCTCGTCCTCGGGAACGATCTCCATTAACGGCTCGCCCGCCCGCACCACCTGCCCCAGCGTCGTCAGCTTGACGTTCTGCACGATGCCGGCGCGCGTCGACTTGACGACGACACGCCTGAGGATGTCCGCCGCCGCGCGGCCGCGCTCGGCATAATCAACGAGTTTTTGCCGCACTTCCACTAGCGATATCGACACTTCTTCGCTGAATTTCTGACGCGTCTGGCGCATCTGCTCTTCAATCTCTCCGATGGTGGAGCTGATGCGCGCGGTGTCGGCGACGTTGCGCCCGATCACGCCTTCGAGCCGGGCGCGCTCGCGCTCCATCGAGAACACGCGATTGGAGGCGACAAGCTGCTTCTTGTGAAGTTCGCGCAAGCCAGTCAGTTCGCGCTGAATGAATTTGACCTGTTCGTGCGCGGACTTGTTCTCAATCTCCAATCCTTCCAGCTCCTTGCGATGCTGGTCGATGCGCGATTGTTGAATCAGAATCTGCCCGCGCAGCGAATTGCGCCGCTCCCTGAACTGACTTTCCTCGTCTGCGACCACGTTGCCTATCGAGTGGAGCAACTCCAGATCCTCAACCGCGCTCCAGTTGATCGCGTCGGCGTTGTCGCGCTCGGCGATAAGGCGGGCTTCGCGCGCATGAGCGTAGGCCATCTGCCGCGCGATCACATTGGCGTTGACCTCCGCTTGCACGGGTTCAAGGCGTGCAAGAACCTGGTCAGCGGTGACCCGATCGCCCTCACGCACGAGAATTTCGCGCACGATGCCGCCCTCCAGATGTTGAACGACCTTTCGGTTTGTCTCGACCGACACTGTGCCCGGCGCGACGACGCCCTTGTCGATCTTGGCAAGGGCCGACCACCCACCGATGACGCCAAACGTCATAAGGATGATGCCAAGACCGATCGAGGCGAACAGTTTGCCTTGCCGGAGATGCTTGCCTGCGGACGTCATGCGACTCCTCCCGCGCTCGCCACCGCCTGCGGCCCGGCCGGCCGGTGAAGACTCAAGACGTTTTCGACCGGCCCGAACTTGGCCACCACGCCCTCTTGAAGCACCAGAACCTTGTCCATCACGGCGAAAATGCTCTTGGTGTGCGAGATCACGACCACGGTCTTTCTACTTTTCTTTAGCTGCGCGATGCAGTTGAGGAGCGCGCCTTCCGCGGCGACGTCGAGATTGGAATTCGGCTCGTCGAGAACGATGAGTTCAGGCAAGCCAAACACCGCGCGCGCAAGAGCAAGACGCTGACGCTGGCCGCCAGAGAGGCTGGCGCCGCTCTCGCCGATCTGCGTGTTGTATCCGTCCGCGAAGTCTTGAATCATTTCATGGCAACCTGCCAGCATGGCTGCGGCCACGATATCTTTGGGATCGGCCTCTCTAAAGCGCGCGATGTTTTGCGCGACAGTGCCGCCGAACAGCTCGATGTCCTGCGGCAGATAACCGATATGGTCGCCGAGCTTTTCCGGATTCCAGTGCGAAAGCTCATTGCCGTCGAGGCGCACAGAGCCGTTAAGGATCGGCCAGACGCCGACCAATGCGCGCGCGAGGCTTGACTTGCCTGAAGCGCTCGGACCGATGAGCGCCAACGCATCCCCCGCGCTCAGGGCGAAACTGATGCCACGCAGCACGGGCTGACGTTGCGCGCCCGGAGGCGTGACGACGAGGTTCTGCACGTCGAGTCTGCCGACGGGCGGAGGCAAATCCATGCGGTCGGACTCTGCCGACGTCGCGCCGAACAGCTCGTTGACACGGCGATACGCCCCAAGCGCCGAGGCGAGTCCCTTCCATGTTCCCACGACCTGTTCGATAGGCTGAAGCGCGCGCCCGACAAAGATAGAGCCGGCGATGATCGAACCGGGCGAAATCTCCTGTTGAATGACCAGATAGGCACCCACGCCGAGCACGCCCGACTGAAGGAACATGCGGAAGAATTTGGTGAAGGACATGATCAGGCCGGATCGATCGCTCGCGACCGCCTGTGCGCCCAGCACCTCGGAATGGTGCGTCAGCCATTGTTGGCGCAAGGCGCTGACCATGCCCATCGCCTGCATCACCTCGGCGTTGCGAAGCGAGGTCTGTACGCTCTTGCTGGCGCGCATATTGGCGCCGGTCGCCTGATTGAGCTGATGTTTCGTAAGGCGTTCGTTGGCGAGCGTCAGAAGCAACGTCACAAGCGAACCGCCCAGCGCGATCCAACCGTACCACGGATGCAGCACAAAGCAGGCGAACACGAAAAGCGGAAACCACGGCGCGTCGCAAAGCGCGATCAGCCCCGAGCCAGAGATGTAATCGCGGATCGTGTCAACGTCGCGCAGGCAGAATTCGAAATTGCCCTGCGGCGCGCGCAAATGCCCGCGATGCACGGCCACGAACGCCTCGTCGGCGATGGCTTCATCCAAAGTCAATCCCACACGAACCAGGACGCGGGAGCGAACGAATTCAAGCAACGCGTAAATTAGAAGCAGGAAGCCCATGATCAGCGTGAGCGCAAGCAGCGTCGACTGGCTACGCGTCGCCACCACGCGATCATAGATCTGCAACATGTACAGAGGGCTCGCGAACATCAGCATATTGATGAAAAAGCTGAAGAAAATCGCAGCGCCGACCAGAGGGAAAATCCTCCTCAGCTCCCGAATATAGGGATTGGGAGATTGGGAGCGGGGTACATATGACATGGCGTTTTCCGTAGACAGAGCTTCTTAGGATTCAAACAGGTCATGCAGAAATTCAGACGACCCAAATATCTGTATTTTACTTCCATCGACATATGTTAAAGATATATTTTCCAAAACAGAATGGTCTTTATATGATGTATCTATTTCAAATGTCTTGTTGTGATACGAGGCGTTTGTAAGCAGTTTTTCTGCATATATTTTGCCGATGACACCATTAAATTCGACATAATTCACTACGTCGACAAGATGAATTCCTTCCGACGCCTTTATTATCTTGCCGTCGCTTTCCGTGATTTCAGTGAAATAAACAGGTTTGACGTCCTGTTTCGCCAATTCATGCTTGGAAGGCTTTTGTTCGGAAGGCGTTTCATTCGCCGCGACAGCGGACGCCTCTGTATGGGGCGCGGACGCCTTGGCGATATCGGCACCGGCGAGAGATGCGTAATCGATGGCAATCCCCTTGGCCTTGACCTCCGCTTCTTCGGAAGCGGCGGAAGAAGCGGCGATCTTGCCGTATGTTTCGACGGTGGCCTTCACGGGCACGTAATGGAAGGTGGGAGCGTCGCGCGGAAGCGTGTCCGCGCCGCTTCTGACGGCCGGGCGTGGTTCGATCGCGGGCTCGGGTTCTGCGTTAGGCGTATCGAGCTGGGGGACAATCTCGGAATGCGTCTCGGCATGCGGCGAACTCGCCCTCGGAGAAACCATATCGGTCTTGTCGGCGTTGCGAATGATGAAAGCGGCGACGTCGTCATGAGCGATCGCGACATGGGCGCCGTCTTCCGCGGCGAGCGGGTTTGCGATCCAGCGCAGAGGCGCATCGCCGGAGTCATGCGCGATGGGCGTGGCGGCGAACTCGACAGAAATGGCGCTCAGAACCGCGGCCGCCACCTTGCTCGCTTGCACGCTGAGAGCGCTCGCCTGCACCGCGAGATCATTATGCAGATTGGACGCAGCCGTCCCCGTCCCCGAATGCGCGTGCGCGGCATTGTCGGCGCGCGCACTCTCCCGCGACGACATGCGGGACTGTTCTGCGGCTTCGGCGGGAGGCGTTGAAAAGAAATAGGCGAGCCCGACGATGACGCCGAGCAGGGCGGAGGGATGCCACAACGTCAGGCCGGCGCTGCGCTCGGGGAGCGTGGAGCGGCGCAGCTCCTCGCGATCCAAGATGTCGGCGATCAGCTTGCGAATGTCGAGGCCACGCACGACGCCGCCAAGCACCGCGCTGGCGACAACATAATAGCTGTCGATGCGTGCGAAATGAACGAGCGGTTCGCCCTCCGGCTCGCGGCAGAACACGAACCAGGGATCGCCTTCGTCAGAAAGACCACGCTCGACGCTGATCAACATGCCCGCACGGCCCAAAGCAGCCTGTACGCGATAGAATTCGGCGATCTCTTGCTGCGTCCAATCGCGGGAAGGCCGTGGCGCGACCTGCTTGGGGCGCGTGAAGGGAAGCACCGCGGCGACTTTCAGCATCTCATCCTCCGCCGAAGCATTGATTGCGAACACGACAAAGCGCCCTTGGGCGAGGCCGGTCTCTAGTTTTCGTTCGCCGCGCAAGTGTCGGGGAAGAGAATGGAATAGGTGATGGGGTCGTAATATTTCAGGAGCGTCTTGACGAAGTCGCGCACGTCAAGCTTCAGCGCCAAAGCCCAAGCCGCATAACGGTCCGGAGGGACACGGCCACGACCGGTCTCGATCTGAGATACGAAAGTATAATATTCGGCCCCGACCTGTGCCGCCATGTCTCGCTGAGAAAGCCCGGCGGCCTCGCGCAACTCGCGCAGCCAGCGCCCGCCTTCGCGCCGCAGATCCTGCACGTCGCTGCTCACTCTACGTTGCGGATTTCCGTACATGGTGAACCTCTGGCTTCATCCCCTTATGAGGAGCAGGACTATTCGGACATCCTCATCTGATCGGAAGCCCTTAAGCGGAAACCGGGAGCAGACGAACCGCTCCCGGTTGATGTCGTGGTGGCGCGGCGGCAGCCGCCGCGCCATGGAAGATCACGCGAGGTTTTCGTTGGCGACGAGGTTGGCGCCGTTCAAACCCGCCAGCTTGATGACCATGTCCGCCCCGGCCTCGAAACTGCCGGTATGGTTGGCGTCCACATAGACATAGGTGTCGGTGCCATTCGTCGTGTAAGCGACGTTGTGAACCACGCCATTGTCGAAGAAGTTCGTGGCGTTGGCGGCCGTCACCGAACCGTCGGCGGTGTAGTTGGCGTTGGCGTACAGGTTCGCGTTGGCCTTCGTGACGCCCAACGCCGTGAAGTCGAGCTTGTCGTCGATCGCAGTGCTGAAATTCTGGATCACGTCGATCGCGCCGGCCTTGGAATCACCCGCGGCTTTGAAGACGACCGTGTTCGCGGTCGGTCCGCCGAGGATGATCGTGTCCGCCTGCGCCGTCTGAATGATCTTGATCGGCACCATGGTCGCGCCGACGCCCGACAGGTTGAGATTGACGCCCTTGGTGAGAGCGGAAGCATCGACCGTATCGAGACCGAACGCCGGACCGAGCGAGAGCGAAAGCGCGGCGTCGCCCTTCAGTGTCAACTGGTTCATATCCGTCGCGGTCAGGAACTCCACATTGGGGCCCGTTCCGCTCGAAGTCAGCGTCAACTGGTCGACGTTGACGATGTTAAGCGTGCCGGAGGTGTCCTTGAGCGTCACGGACGCCGCATCGAAGCCGCCATTCGCTTGACCGGCGAAATCGATGATGTGGCTGGATCCGGCGCCGGAGTCGAGGACAACCCCGTTCACCGCATCGGCATCCACCTTCGTCAGCTGAATGTTGTTGTCCTTGACGATCACGTTCGCCAGAGCGTTGTTCGCGTTCATGTCGCTCATGTCGAGCACAGACGCCACGCCGTCGTTCAACAGCGTCATCGTCTCGAAGCCGGAAATGCCCTTCACGACCGTGCCATTCGCGAAAAGCGAGATGGAATCGTTGGCGTCAGCGCCGCCCGAAACCTTGTCAGTCGCGGAAAGCGTTCCGACGCTGATGGTCACATTGTCCGCGCCCTTGTCGCTGCCGACATAGGAGGTGTCGCCGCCCGCCGTGTTGATCGACACATTCAGTTTGCCGGTCATCGTGTTGGTGACCGAGGCGTTGGCGAGCGCGCCGTTAACCGAGAGATCGGTCGCGCCGGCGAAGTTCACCGCCACCTTGGACGAAGGAGTGGCGATCGTGCCGACGGTGTTCGTGCCGCTGATCGGGTTCGCCGCTGACGACGTGAACGTAGCGCTGGTGAGACCGCCGCCTTTAACCGTGACGTTCGTGCCGTTGAGGCCGGCAAGATCGATATTGGCCGCCGTGTAAACAGCGAGATGGTTCACTGTGACCGCACCTCCACTAGTGTTGGCGATTTTGACGGCGGTGTCCGTGGCGACCGTGACGGCGCCCGTAATCCCGTCAAGCGTCAGAGTGGCGAGGCCGGTAGCCGCCGAGAAATTGCCGCCAGGCGGCACGAACGAGTGGAGCACGACGTTCTCGACATTCGAGATCATCGGCACAGCGGCCGCGCCGTAAAGATGCAGCGTGTCGACGCCCGCGCCGCCATCGACCTTGTCGGTCGCTTGCACGGTCTTCGTACCGGCGCTGTCGTCGCCATTAATGATGTCGTCGCCGGCACCGCCGACCAGATTGTCGACGCCGGCGGTGAAAACCAGCGTGACGGGCGGCTTGCTATTGAGATAGTCGGTCGTCTCCTGCTTGGCGGCGGTCAGCGAGGCCGCTGTCGCGTCGACACCGTTGATCACTTCCTTGGCGGCGGCCATGTAAGCGTCGGACAGAGGCGCAGCGCCCTGGCCGGCGGCCGAGGTGCGAACAGTAAAGTCAAGGCCGGCGTCGATCTTGTTCTTCAGGATCGCCGCGTCGGTCGCCGACAGCGGGTCGCCGCTCGTGCCAGCCGCGTTGGCGATCACGTAAACAGCCTTGCCGACCGAGAAGGCGCCGCTCAGAATCTGGTTGGTCCAGTAAGCCTTGCCGGCGTCGTCGGGCGCGCGGTTGAAGAGGTTATGATAGACGCTGTCGATGAAGGCGCTGAGATTGGCCTGATCGACGGGATCCTTCGGATTGAAGGGCGAGTTCAGGAAGGGATAGAGCGCCAGAGTCTCCTTCTGGGGCACGAAATCAGAGGCGATCTGGATCAGCGCGGTCTCCACCGGCACCTTCGCCGCGACATAAGTATCGTAGCTGTTGGTCCAGAACTGGTATCCGCCGCCATCGCCGGCCCGGCCGAAGTACGCAATGTACATCAGCTCAATCTGCTGAGCTTCGCTCAGACCCGAAATGAAGCTTGCCATTTTCTATCCCTCTCCACATTAGGGTAAAAGATTCCATGTCCACCACTTGAGGAGGGCATTGAGAATCTTCGATAATTAAACGCCTATAGCGCCGTACAGCGTTTTACATACTTGACCATATTTTTTGAGGCAAGTAGTCATTTGACGACTATGATGACCAATACGGGATCATTTAGTCTCGTGTTTGGAGCGAAATCACGATAAATTTCTTTTTTTGCCACTATCACGCATTCGAAACGATACATTGTCGTGATTTTTTGATCTGCACATGGCCGCCATCGCGGCGTAAAGAAGAAATTATCACGATTAGATCACGGAATTTTTTTTAAGGATTTTTTGGACCTCAGGATGTGAAGGGGGATAGGATGGCTACGGGTGACGCCGATCTTGCACTTATCGGCGTGTTTCGGCTGCTGACGCCGAACAGGGAGGAGGTTCGCCTTCCCAGCAAGAAGTCGCGAGCTATTCTGGCGATGCTCGCTTTGGCCAAAGACGGCGTTCGTTCGCGCAACTGGCTTCAGTCAAAACTGTGGAGCCGTAGCGCGCGCACTGAAGCTCAAGCCAATTTGCGCCGCGAACTGACGGTGCTGCGCGCCGTTCTGGCGGCGTGCCAACTCGACATTTTGGAGATCCGCCGGGATCAATTGAGACTGCGTCTCGACCGATGCAAGGTGGATGTCCTTGAACCTCACGCTGACACCAGCGCGCTGCTCGAAGGGCTGGATATTCCCGATGAGCCGGAGTTTGCGGCGTGGTTACGTGCGGCGCGCAGCGCGCCAACCGCGCACTTCCCGCCGGACCCGCCTCCGCGTGATAGGGCTCGGCCTGATCACGGCGAACCCTACACAGACGGACGCCTACTCTTGGCCGTTTCGGTGGATACGCTCGGCGGCGAGCTCGACATATGGGTCACACATTTCGCTCAATGCATCATTGAACATGCAAATGAAAGCGGCGTCATCAGGGTGACGCTGCCGGGCGTTGGCGTCTCGCGCGAGACGCCAGACGCGATTCTGTCGGCAATAATTGGCCGCGACGACCAGATCGTGCATGTAGCGGTTCAGCTTGCAGCGCCATTGGGCGAAGTTCTCTTTGCTACGTCGAAGCGGATCGCATCGCCTCCTGGTTCAAGCAACACCATCGCTCTCGCTTTGGAGGAGCTCACCGTCATCGCCGTGGCTAACGTCTTACGCGCTGCGATCGACAGAAAAATTTGCGCCGAGGGCCGGCACTACGTCTATCGTCTTCTCGCAGCGATCAGCGGTATGTTCAGCCTCGACGTGAAGCGGGTGCGCGCCAGCCGGCAAGAGCTGCATCAATTGCGCAGCGCCGCCCTGCCCGCGGGGCTCGTGAACGCATGGCTGGCGTTCTACGGCGTATGGGAGGAAGATTTTCTCGACAATGTGGACCGGGGCCCCGCGCATATTGAGACGCACACTATTGTACGCACCGCGCTGACGGAGAACCCGTCAAATCCTCTGATCCTGTCCTTGGGCGCCTATGTCCACGCATTTGTTCTGGGGGATTTGACCACCAGCGAAGACCTTATCGAACGCGCAGAATTTGTCGGCGCGCGAGGGATTTTCTACTTTATTGCAAAATCCCAGATTGAATGTGCGCGGGGGCGTCTTGATGAGGCGCTCAAGTCGGCGCTCTTGGCGGAACGGTTTGGACGCAGCACGTCGTTCAGATATCTGAATCTCAACGCGCTATGCATCATTGAATCGCTCCGAGGAAATCTGGACGCCGCGATCTCGTTTGGCTTCCGGTCGCTCGATTCAGAACCGGTGGGCGCCACATCTCATTTACCGTCCACGCTTCGCTTTCTCGCCGCTGCGCTGGCTCATGACGGCGCAATTGCCCAGGCGCGCGACATTGTAAATCAGCTTGATCCGCAGAGACGCGATGCGCTCTACGCGCCATGCAAGGCGTTAAGCTTTGATGCTGTGCGGTTTTTGGAACAAGGATTTCGGCTCTTGTAGTGAACCGCCCCGGGTTTGCCAGAGTGAACCGCCCCGGGTTTGCCAGAGTGAACCGCCCCGGGTTTGCCGGAGGCCGTTTCGTTTGAGTCACGCCGCCAGCTTCTGCTCGTCGAGCGTACGCCTCCGGCGTGGGCCGCCTTGCGGATGCAGGGCGTGATCGTTGAGGACTGTCCATATTGACGTCAATAAGGACAGTGCGTTGCAGAAGCTTGAGATCGTTGAGACCGGGCGTCGGCGACGCTGGAGCGCGGAGGCGAAGGAACGGATCGTCCTGGAAAGTTTCTCCGCGCCGCGCCGCATTTCGGCGACGGCGCGCGAGCATGGCATCACGCGCTCGCAGTTGATTGGATGGCGTCGCGCGTTTCTGGCCGAGCAGGCGGCGCTGGCCGGCGCCGGAGCGGCGTTCGTTCCAGCGGTGATCACTGCGGACGCCGCGACGGAGACGCTCGCCGCGCCGGTCGAGACCACCGCGCCGGTGACGCCGGGGGCGGCGGCGCCATCTGCGCCGCCAACATCGCGGATGGAGATCGCGTTGGCGAGCGGCCGGCGCATCAGCGTCGAGGGAGCGGTCGACGTCGAAATGGTGTTGCGCGTCGCGCGCGGCCTTGAGAGATTGCGATGATCCCGGTTCCGAGCGGCGTTCGGGTCTGGATCGCGACGGGCCACACCGACATGCGACGCGGCATGCAGGGTTTGGCGTTGCAGGTGCAGGAAGGTTTGAAGCGTGATCCTCACGCGGGCGATCTGTACGTCTTCCGGGGTCGCCGCGGCGACCTGGTCAAAATCCTCTGGCATGACGGCGTCGGGCTATCGCTTTACGCCAAGCGTCTCGACCGCGGGCGGTTCATCTGGCCATCGACGTCGGACGGCGCGGTGTCGATCTCGGCGGCGCAGATGGCTTACATGCTCGAGGGAATCGACTGGCGCAATCCGCAACGGACATGGCGTCCGACGCGGGCGGGATGAGCGAAAAAAGGTGGGGGCGCACGCATTTTGGGGCGCCACAAATCGCGTTGTCCGTGATTCACTGCGTCTTATGGATGCCGCCCACGCCGCGATCGTCGAGGAGAACGCTGCCCTGAAGGCGGAGCTGGCGGTCGCACGCGCCAAGGCGTCGGAAGACGCGGCGCTGATCGCGGCGCAGAAGCTGCGCATCGCCAAGCTCGAGCGTCAGATTTACGGCCAGCGCTCGGAGCGTTCGGCACGATTGATCGAGCAGCTGGCGCTCACCTTCGAAGAGCTTGAGGCGAACGCCACGGAAGACGAGCTGGCGGCCGAGCGGGCGGTGGCGCAGGCTACGACCGTGCGCGCCTTCACGCGCCGCGCCGCCGAACGAAACACCTTCCCCGATCATCTGCCGCGCGAACGCGTCGTGCTTGATCCGCCGACGACCTGCGATTGTTGCGGGAGCCATCGCTTGCGCAAGCTCGGCGAGGACGTGACCCGCACGCTGGAGACGCAGCCGCGCCAGTGGAAGGTGATCGAGACGGTGCGGGAGAAGTTCTCCTGCCGGGACTGCGAGAAGATCAGCCAGACGCCGGCGCCGTTCCACCCGATCCCACGGGCGTGGGCGGGCCCGAGCCTGCTGGCGATGATCTGTTTCGAGAAGTTCGGCCAGCATCAGCCCCTGAACCGTCAGGCGGAGCGCTATGCGCTGGAGGGCGCGCCGATCGCGCTGTCGACGATGGCCGACGCGGTGGGCGCTGTCTGCGTCGCGCTCGATCCGCTGCGCCGGCTCGTCGAGGCGCATGTGATGGCGGCCGAGCGGTTGCACGGCGACGACACGACCGTGCCGGTGCTGGCGAAGGTGTCAACGGCGGCGGAATTTCCGGCCAGGGGGGCGGCGTAAAACGAGGCCAGTGGAGGCGCGATCGCCGTCATGCGCAGGGGCCCGATCGGGCCCCTGCGCCGGCCCGCGGCGACGATGTGGCTTGGGTTAGCCGGGGCCGATTTCCCCGGTCTGCGGATCGGCGTCGGGCTCGGGCTCCGTCGTGGCGTCGCGTCGGCGCGTGCGTGATTGTCTGAGCCGATAACTGTCGCCGTTCATCTCGAGAATGTGGACATGATGGGTGAGGCGATCGAGCAACGCTCCGGTCAGTCGCTGATTGCCGAACACGCTGGTCCACTCGTCGAAGGGCAGGTTCGACGTCACCAGCGTCGAGGCGCGCTCGTGCCGGCGGCTGAACACCTCGAACAGCAGCTCGGCGCCCGTCTGCGACAGGGGCACGTAGCCCAACTCGTCGACGATCAGCAGCTTGACCGCGTCCAGCTGACCCTGAAGCCTCAGCAAGCGCTTCTCGTCGCGCGCCTCCATGAGTTGGTGGACGAGCGCCGCCGCCGTGGTGAACAAGACCGACAGGCCCTTCTGGCAGGCGGCGAGCCCGAGCGCCAAAGCGACATGGGTCTTGCCGGTTCCGCTGTTGCCGACCGCGATGACGTTGTCGCGGGTGGCGACAAATTCGCAGCGCGCGAGCTCCAGCGTCAGCGGCTTGTTGAGCGAAGGGATGGCGGCGAAGTTGAACGTGTCGAAGCTCTTCACCGCCGGAAAGCGGGCGGCGCGAATGCGGCGCTCGACCGTGCGGCGTTCGCGATCGATCAACTCGAGCTCGACGAGGCGCAGCAGATAGCGCACGTGATCGTGCCCGTCGCGCGCCGCCTCGGTCGCCACCTTTTCGTATTCCCGCAGCACCGTCGGCAGCTTGAGCTGGCGCAGATGGTGGGCGAGCAGCACCCGCGGCGGCGCGGGGGGAGAAACGGATGTCGACACGCTCATGCCGCCGTCCCCGACAGCAGCGCGAGATAGTCGGCCGGCCGCGTCGTCGTCACGCAGGCGGGCGGCAGAAACGGATAGGCCGACAGATCGAGCCGCGCCGGTCGCCGTTCGGCGCGCGCATGCGCGATCTGCTTGACGGCGTCGAAGCCGATCGCGCCCAGGCGGATCGCCTCCTGCGCCGCGGCGGCCACCAGCGTCTCGTCATAGACTTCGCTCAGGCGCAGAACCTGGATGAACTCCCGCTTGCCGCGCTTGCCCATCCGCGCCTCCATCAGTCTGCGCAGTTCCGCGAGCGCCTGCGGCAAGACCCAGCCCTGCAACGGCGCGGCCTGATCGAGCGCGCCGGGCTTGATCTCGAGCAGGGCGAGGTAATGGCGCGGATCGAACACGAAATCCCGGCGCCCGTAGCTGCGGCGGTGGCGGGCGATCTCGACGCCGTCGCAAAAAATCGCCACCTCGTCGACAAAGCCCTTCACCAGCACGTCGCGGTAGCCGTAGCGCGTAGGGACGGAGTAGTCGTTCGTGCGATAGCGAACCAGCGCCTGCGACGACACGCGCGTGGGCGCCTTGCCGCAGGCCTCGAACGACGCGGCGGGAAGCGATCGAAACGCCGCCAGATCCGCGGCCAGGCGCGCGCCGACCGTTTGCTCGCATCCCCCCGCGCGGTCCTGCTGACGACCCAGGCAGCATTCAAGAAGCCGCGCATTCAGCGCCTCGATCGACGGCGCATGCGGGACCGGCGTCAGGTAGTTGAGCCGCATGAACTTCACCAGACCCTCGACCTTGCCCTTGTCATTGCCCTTCCCGGGGCGGCCGAAACGGTCGACGAACAGGAAATGGCTGACCAGTTCGGTGAAGGCCTGCGTGCGTCGGCGCGTCCCATCCCCCAGGATCTTCGCCACAGCCAGTTTGGTGTTGTCGTAGAGAATCGATAGCGGCACGCCGCCGAAGAAGGCGAAGGCGCAGACGTGTCCGTCGAGAAACGCCTCCGTCGTCTCCGCCGCATAGGCCTTCAGGAAGCAGGCGTCGGACTGCGGCAGGTCGAAGCAGAACACGTGCAGCTTCATTCGCACGCCGCCGATTACCGCCACGCATTCCCCGAAATCCGCCTGAGCATGGCCGGGCGGATGCGCCAGTGGCACGAACACTTCCCGCGAGCTCGTTCGCGAAAGTCGGACATAGTCTTTCACCGTCGTGTAGCCGCCGCCAAATCCGTGCTCGTCCCGAAGCCGCTCGAAAATCCGCTTGGCCGTGTGACGCTGCTTCGCCGGCGCCGAGCGATCCGCCTCCAGAATCGCCTCGATCACCGGCGCAAAAGCTCCGAGCCTGGGACGCGTCGGCGCCGCCGTGCGCACATAGCCCGGCGGCGCGGAGTACCGGCACATCTTCGCCACCGTGTCGCGGCTCACACCAAAAACCCGAGCCGCCTCCCGGCGGCTGTGGCCCTCAACAAAAACAAACCGCCGAACCGCCGCGTAGACCTCCACTGCAAACATCCTCGCCGCCTCTCCGAACCAAAATCCGAAGAGCATCGGTCCAAATCTGGCCGGGTTTTACGCCGCCCCGCGAGCGCCCAACGCGCCGCCTCCGTGGCCGACTATTGCGCCGCCGCGTACACCTCGAAGTTCTCGGCGAAGACGCGCGCGATCTCGGGCTTCAGCGCCATATCCCGCTTGGTCCTCGCCGACACCTTCGCGGGGTCGACCTGCTTGGCGACATGCGCGTGGTAGGTCGACGGGGCGATCGGCAGCACCTTGCAGATCGGCTCGACCCCGTAGACCTTCCGATGATCGTCGATGAAGGCGATCATCGCCTGAACGGGCGGTCGAGCTCCGCCTGGGCAAAATACGCCGACGCCTTCTTCAGGATCTCGTTCGCGTGACGCAGTTGTGAGTGGCGGATGAAAACTCCTCAGTTGTGTGGAGTGGGCCCCTCGGGCCGGACAGGTCTCAGGCCGCGGTTTTGACCCCCTCGCGGGCGTGGAGGTCCTCGAACTGCGCCGGGCTGAGATAGCCGAGCGCGGAATGCAGGCGACGGGAATTGTAGATCTCGTCGATGAAGTCGGGAAGATGCTCGGCGACGTCCTCGAAAGTCTCGAACGCCATCGGATAAACGGCCTCGACCTTCATCGTCTTCATGAAGCTCTCCGCCTTGGCGTTGTCGTAGGGATTGCCGCGACGGCCCATCGAGCCGACGAGGCCGTGCTCGACAAGGGCGGCGCGATAGCGCGTGGCGGCGTATTGCGATCCGCGATCCGAGTGAATCACGCAGCCCGCCGGCGGCTTTCGGCCTTCGACCGCCGCGTTCAGCGCGGCCATGGTCAAACGCACGTCGATCGACCGGCTCAGCGCGTAGCCCACGACGCGGCGCGACCACGCGTCGAGGATCACGGCGACATAGACGAAGCCGCCGA
>ERZ1645187.2637-NODE-2637-length-15600-cov-10.361531_pt1 | contig 15600 bp, 3 predicted proteins | sample MGYA00575352_ERZ1645187 | MGnify/ENA primary metagenome ERZ1645187 (study PRJEB40837, sample SAMN11349314) | freshwater sediment metagenome | isolation source: river sediment | host: Sediment | place: India: Wazaribad , New Delhi | collected 2017-02-21 ... | reverse complement strand
GCGCCGTGGCCGATTTCGCGGCGGTTGAGGCCGCCGAGGCGCTTGACTTCGCCCGTGGAGTAGGGCGGGAAGTTGTAGTGCAGCGTGAAGCGCTTGGTCGTTTCGCCGCCGGTGAGGCCGTCCATTTCCTGCTCGTCCTGGCCGGTGCCGAGGGTGACGACGGCCATGGCCTGCGTCTCGCCGCGGGAGAAGAGGGCGGAACCGTGCACGCGCGGGAGCAGGGCCACGTCGGCCAACAGCGGCCGGAGCTGGTCCATCGCGCGGCCGTCCATGCGCTTGCCCTTCTCAAGGACGCCCTTGCGGACGAGCTCGATCTCGACGACGTCGAACAGCATCTTGAACTTGTTTTCGGTCATGAGCTCTTCGCCGTAGGCTTCCTTCATCTTGGCGAAGGCGGCGTCGAAGACGGCGCGCATCTTGGTCTGGCGCTCGAGCTTCTTCACGGTGAAGAGAGCTTCTTCCAGATCCGCGCCGGCGATTTCGCGCAGCTTGGCGACCTGGCCGGCATCGGGGCCGGACTCGGCGAACGTCTTGGGAGCGAGGCCCATCTTGGCCCGCAGCTCGGTCTGGGCGTCGCAGATCTTGACGACGGCCTCGTGGCCGAACTTCATCGCGGCGACCATGTCGGCGTTGTTGATTTCAAGGGCGGAGCCTTCGATCATCATCGGCAGGTCGCGGCGGCCGACGTAGACGAGGTCGAGGTCGGAATCCTTCATCTGGCTATGCGACGGATTGAGGACGAATTGGCCGTTGAGGCGGCCGACGCGCACGGCGCCGAGCGGGCCGAGGAAGGGCAATTCGCTGAGCATGAGGGCCGCGGAGGCGGCGTTGATGCTGAGGATGTCGCTCTCGTTTTCGCCATCGACGGTCATGAGGGCGTTGTTGATCTGGACGTCGTTGAAGAATCCTTCGGCGAACAGGGGCCGGATGGGGCGGTCGGTGACGCGGGCCGTGAGGATTTCCTTCTCGGTGGGACGTCCCTCGCGCTTGAAGTACCCGCCGGGAAAGCGGCCGGCGGCGTAGAAGCGCTCGCGGTATTCGACCTGGAGCGGGAAGAAATCGATGCCTTCGCGCGGCTTGGCGGTGGTGGTGACGGCGGAAAAGACCATGGTCTCCCCGAGCTGGCAGGTGGCCTGGCCGGCCGCCTGGCGGGCCAACAAGCCCGTTTCGAACGTCATCGTTTTTTCGCCGAGGGCGACGCTGACGGATGTGGTGTTCTTCATTCTCTTGCTTTCCTTGCTTGCTGCTTCTCTTCTTCTGCTTTTTCTGTCTTGTTACGTGGGGCGCGCGGGAGCGCATCGCGGCGGAACGCGACGCGGCGCAATGAAGGAAGGAGTTGGACTCGTCCGTCAACGGCCGCGGGGCCGCCAGCGAGCGGGGGAGGGCCCCCGGGGAGGACTAGCGGCGCAGGCCGAGACGCTCGATGAGCTTCTGGTAGCGGGCCAGTTCCGTGCTGCGGAGGTAATCCAACAGGCGGCGGCGCTGGCTGACCATGACGATCAGTCCGCGGCGCGAGTTGTGATCGCCTTTGTGGGCCTGGAGATGCGCGGTCAGGTCCTGGATCCGCTTGGAAAGGAGGGCCACTTGGACCTCCACGGAACCGGTATCCTTCTCGTGCTGCTGATATTCTTGCTTGATCGTCGCCTTGACTGAGCTATCCATCATAACTGCTTGATCCAACTTTGCTTCTTTTTACGTTTGGTTGAAGCGCGGACTATACGAGGGGGGCGGGGCGGGATGCAAGGTCAATTTTCGATGCCCGCAGCGGGGAGGGGGGCGATCGGAAACGGTTCGGATCGGCATGGGCGGTATTAATGAAAAACGAACATTAAATGATTTGCGGCGTTCGGAGCAGATCGGATATTTTTTACATAAGTGTCGGGATAGGCACATGAACTACGGCCAGATTCCATTCAACGTTCGGAGTGCGGCGTCCTGCCGCGCGGGCGATTTAGAAAAAACAAGAGGGTAAACACATGAAGACGATGAAAATGTGGAAGTGGTGTGCGGGCGTCGCGCTGGCGGCGGTTTTGGCGGGCGGTTCTTCCGCTTTGGCCCAGATCGTCACGTTCGATTTCGCCGGGTTGGCCGGAAACGAGGCCACGGCGACCAACAACGCCAAAGACGCCAATCTGGATGACACCGTCATTTCCCGTTCGCCCACCATGCCGTCGGCGGCCAGCAACGGCGATCGATTCAATTCGACCAACTGGGCCATCGTTTCCATCGCCAATGCCGTTTCCGGCGGCAAGTACATGGAATTCACGATCACGCCCAAGGCGGGTTACCAGTTCAACGTCAGCTCCATTTATGTCCAATGGCAGCGCTCGTCGACCGGCAACCGGGGAGTTTCGCTCCGGAGTTCGCTGGATAGCTATGCCAGCGACATCGGGTCGGAATGGGCCCTGAACGACGTCACCACCACCCAGAACAACACCTGGACCTTCGACCAGGGCAACAGCGCCACGCCGGTCACCTATCGCCTGTATTCCTGGGCCGAGGCCATCACGGGCACGGGCGGACCGGGAGACGGCACGGGCAACGACATCGTCGTGAACGGCACCGTGTCTTCCGTCGGCGGCGCCTCGGCGCCCTCCGTGACGACGGTGGCGGCCAGCGCCATCGACACGACGACGGCCACCGCCAACGGCGACGTAACGGACGACGGCGGCGACACCGTGACGGAACGCGGCGTGTGCTACAAGACCTCCAGCGGCGTCGCGATCACGGACAATCCGACCGCGGCGGCGGCCGGCGGAACGGGCGAATTCTCCGTGGATCTGTCGAGCCTGGACGTCAACCAGATCTACTATTTCAAGGCCTATGCCATCAACGGCATCGACACAACGCTGGCCGACAACGAATTGAACTTCACGACCTTGGCGAACGTCCCGGCCGCCCCCACGGTGGGCAATGCGACGTATTCGACGCTGGACGTCGCGGTCAACGCCAACGGCAACCCGGCCTCGACGGAGTTTGCGATCCAGCGGACCAACGACAACTATTACCTGCAGGCGGACGGCTCGTTCGGCGCCTCGGAAGACTGGCAGACCGCGGCCGAGTGGGATACGACCACGGCCACCGGACTGACGCCCGAAACCGAATACGGCTTCCAGGTCAAGGCCCGCAACGGCGCGAGCGTGGAAACCGCGTTCGGCGCAGTGGCCAGCGAATCGACCTCGGCGGCTCCCACCGGCATCTGGATCAATCCGATGAGCGCCGGCACCCCGATGGGGACCTACTATCTGGGCGACACCATGGGCGAATGGTACGTGAACTTCGAAATCGGCCAAACCACCTGGGACTACGCCCAAGTCGGCATCGGCACCAGCCCGGCGGGAACCGACTACAATTGGGGCGTGGCCAATTGGTACGAGGATGGGGAAGGGTCCAACAAGCGCGTCCGCCGCGATCTGAGTGGCGTCCAGTTCACGTCCACGGCGAACTACTACGTCATCTGCCAGGCCAAGGCCACGTCCGGAGACGACTACACGTCGAAGTCGGGCAACGGGTGGGGCAATTCGCAGATCTATCCTCCGGCGGACCTGTCTTCGGCCTATTTTGCGGTCAGCGCCCTGAACGATCCGTCCGGCCAGACCGCCGAGGCGGACCAATCCTCCCAAATCAATCTGTTCTGGACCAACAACGCCCAGGACCACGCCGTGATGGTGGTGCACAAGCTGGCCACCGATTCCTGGACCGAGCCGACGCAAGGCCAGAGCTATTCCGCCTCCGACACCATCGGCGCGGGCACCGTCATCTATAAGGGCGGCGCCGAGGTGTTCTACGACACCGGCCTGCTGGCAGACACGACCTACGACTACAAGTTCTATTCCGTGAACAACGACTACTATTCCGCCGGCGTGACGGCGCAGGAAACCACCCTGCCCTGCGAGCCGGACGCGCCCACGGGCTTGGACGCCGTTCCGGACTACGTGAGCTTCGCGGCCAGTTGGAATGCCGCGGATCGCGCGACCGGCTATCGCCTCGACGTCAGCACGGAAGAGGAATTCGGCACGCCGATCTACGCCACGGACCTGTTCATTTCCGAATACGTCGAAGGCGCAAGCAACGAGAAGTACGTCGAAATCTTCAACGGCACCGGCGCCAGCGTCGATCTGGCGGACTACGCCTTGATGCTCTACGCCAACGGATCCGCCACCCCGACCGCCAGCAACACGCTTGCGGGCACGCTGGCCAACGGCGCCGTCGCCGTCTATCGGAATTCCTCCGCGACGAACCTGATCGGCTCGACCAGCAGTTCGGTCAACTACAACGGCGACGACGCGGTGGCCCTGCTGAAGAAGTCGACGGAAGCCTATGTGGACATCTTCGGACGCATCGGCGAAGATCCGGGCACCGCCTGGACGAGCGGATCCTTCTCGACCTTGGACAAGACGCTGGTCCGGAAAGCGACGGTGACCGGCGGCGTGACGAGCAACCCCGGCAGCGGATTCCCGACGCTGGCGACGGAGTGGGACCAGTACGCCATCAGCGACGAATCGCATTTGGATGCCCACGACTTCAATCCGGGCACGACCCCGTCCTTCGTTGCCGGCTTCGAGAATCTGGCGGTCGCGGGCACGAGCCAGTCGGTGACGGGCCTGACGGAAGGCGTCACCTACTACTTCCGCGTGCGCGCGGAAGGCGAGGGCGGCTGCCCGAGCGTCGATTCCGCCACGGCCAGCACGACCACGCTGGAACATCTCCGTCCGCAGGTCACCCCGGCGGTCGCCAACGTCCGCGAAGGCGGCGAAGGCCGGTTCTTCGTGCGCCTGAACCAGGATCCGGGCCAGGTCGTGGAAGTCGCCGTGAGCCACAGCTCGGGCGACGAAGACATCGCGATCGTCGGCACGACGACCACCCTGACCTTCCGGTCGTCGGACTGGAGCACCTGGCAGGCCGTGACGCTGACGGCGCCCGAAGATGCGAATGCCGCCAGCGAATCGGCCACGTTCCTGGTGGCGCTGGCCGGCGCGGACGACGTGTTCGCGGAAGCGGCCACGCTGGACGACGATATCGCCGACAATCTGGCCTCGGCGGCGGCGGGCGCCACGCTCTCCGCCTGGCGCGGCTATCGCCTGTCGCACCTGATCGACGGCGTGCACGCGGTCAGCACCAACTACGCCTTCACGACGTGGACCAGCGTGCCGCCGGGAACGATCACGCTGGATCTGCAGGCCACGTCGGTCGTGTCGCGCGTGCGCATCCTGACGTGGGATTGGAACTATCGCAACCACCAGTACACCATCGAATCGTCGCTGGACGGTTCCAGCTGGTCGATGCTGGCGGATGCCGGCACGGGCGAACACCGCGGCTGGGAAGATTGGGATGCCGCCGACGCGCAGATGCGCTACCTGCGGTTCACCGGGTTGACCAATTCCGTGAACGCGGGCGTCTGCGTGCCGGAACTGGAAGTGTACGGCGAACGCCTGCAGGCGCCGGCGCTGGAGTTCTCGACGGACAACGTGCTCGTCCGCGAAGCGGGCGAAGGCCGCCTGTTCATCCACATGACCGAAGCGCCGGAAGGCAACGTCACGGTCAACGTCTCGCTCAACCCCGGCGATGCCGACGTGGCGCTGCAGGGCGAAACGACCCTGGTCTTCAAGCCGACGAACTACGACACCTGGCAGTGGGTGACGCTGGCGGCCGGCTCCGACGCGAACGCCATCAACGAGACCGCGTCGCTGCAGATTTCCACGATCGGCGCGGCCGACCAATTCGTGGACGTCGAGGTTCTGGACGTCGACATCGGCGAGAACGTGGCGCTGGCTTCGGGCGGCGCGACGGTTTCGGGCGTGCGCGGTTACCGGACGGCCGATCTGATCGACGGCGTGCACATGCTCAGCACCAACTACGCCTTCACGACGTGGACCAGCGTGCCGCCGGGGACGATGACCGTGGACATGCAGACGGCGATGACCGTGTCGCGCGTGCGCATCCTGACGTGGGACTGGAACTACCGGGACCACCGCTACGTCATCGAATCCTCGGTGGACGGCTCCAGCTGGTCGACGCTGGCGGATGCCAGCACGGGCGCTCACCGCGGCTGGGAAGACTGGCCGGTGGCGGACGAATCGATCCGCTATCTGCGGTTCACCGGGTTGACCAATTCCGTGAACGCGGGCGTCTGCGTGCCGGAACTGGAAGTGTACGGCGAACGGCCCCTGCCGGAGCTGATCCAGCTGTCGAAGACCACCGTCAACGTCCGCGAAGACGGCGAAGGTCGGTTCTTCGTGCGCCTGGCCAGCGCGCCGGCGGCGAACGTCGTGATCAGCGTGGCCCGCGTGAGCGGGGATGAGAGCTTGGTGCTCGCGGACGGCTCGAGCTTGACCTTCAAGCCTTCGAACTGGAGCACGTGGCAGAAAGTGACGCTGACGCAGGCGAACGACGAAAACGCCGACGGCGAAACCGCGAGCCTCGAGGTTTCGATGCCGGGCGTGCTGCCGCGCACCGTGTCGGTGGTGGCCTTGGACGACGATATCGGCGAGAATCTGGCGCTGGCGTCGGAAGGCACGACGATGTCGGGCCGCAAGGCGTACTTCATGGGCTACGTGATCGACGGGACGCATACGGCGTTGAACCAGTACGGCTACACGATCTGGACGAACGAACCGCCCGGAACGATGACGCTGGACCTGCAGGAAGCGACGACGGTGTCGCGCGTGCGCCTCCTGAACTGGGACTGGACCTGCCGGTTCCACCGCTACGTGGTGGAAGGATCGGCGGACGGTTCGAGCTGGACGACGCTGGCGGACGCCAGCGGGGCGGACCGGCAGGGCTGGGACGACTGGGCGGTGGCGGACGAGACGGTCCGGTACGTGCGGTTCACGGGCCTGACGAACAGCGCGAACGTGGCGGTCTGCATCTCCGAACTGGAGGTCTACGGCACGCGCGCCGTGCGGCGGCGGAGCTTGGCCTCCAGCGGCGTCGCGGCGATCGCGGCGAGCGAACCGGTGGCGGTGGTGACCAGCGACGGGCTGGACGACGAAACCGGCTGGAACGCCGTCGATGGCGACGACGCGACGGCTTGGGTCGGCCAGAAGGCCGGCGGCGGATACGTCGTGGTCGAATACGCCCCGACGCTGAACCTGTCGGCGCTGGAAATCGACGTGGCGGAAGGCTCCTTGGCCGGCATCGAATACCTCTACAGCCTGGACGCCAAGGAATGGCAGCCGCTGCCGGAAGACATGGAGAAGAATCCCGTCGCCCTGAACTTCCTGTGGCTCGTGTTCCCGGACGACGGCACGGAGGCCGTGCCCAACGTGATCGAAATCCGGCCGAATCCGTAATCGCATCGGATTAGCCGATGCCCATCAGGCGGCGCGCATGCGCCGCCTGATTTTTTTATGCCCGGGCGGCTCACTCTGTCGCCATTTTTATGTCGGAATAATGGCGGCTTGATTCGACGCAATTTTGCGCGAAATGCCGGAATATTGACATGCCGTCATCTCACGAAACCCTAATAAACACCGTAATAAACCGACAATATTGCTCATGTGAAATTAACCCTACAAGGTTTGACGGGAAAGCGGTGTTTTTCGTGAAATACTCCTTACATGAAAACGTCTATTTCCAGTTTTTCGAACCTCTCGAATGGTGTCCGGACGCTCGGCGCGGCGCTTGTTTCCTTCGCGGTTTCCGCCGCGTCGGTTTGGGCGGCCCCCGCGGCGAAAGACGGCGACGGCACGATGTCCGTTGCGCCGGATGCGGTCTTGGCGGGCCACGCCGAGCATTTCGACTTCGCGTTTCGCAACTTGAATCGCGGTCCGTTCAACGCGGGTTCCCAACTGGAACTTTCCATCCCGGCGGGATGGACCGTTCCGCAAACCGCGGATGCCGGCGCACCCGGATATCTGGCCGTGGCTTCCACGGCGGGCGTGGCGTCCGCCGCGATCGCCTCCATCTCGGGCGCCGGTCCGTGGACCGTCCTGATCGATTTCACCGCGAATAAAGGGACGGCCAATGGATTCGACTTGGCGTATGCGGATGCCGCGCCATCGGCGGCGGGATCCCACCTGTTTGCGGTCCAAACCCGTCAGGCCGGCGGAACCTTCGATTCGATCGGAACGAGTCCGGCGGTGGTCGCGAGCAACGCTTTGGCGATCGTGACGCTCGGGCAACTGGTCCAGACCTGCGACGGCACGCCGCGCGCCGTGACGGTCGAGACGGTGCCGGAGGGCTTGGCCGTGGCGGTGACCTACGACGGTTCCGTGGCCGCGCCGGTCGCGACCGGCATCTATGCCGTGGTCGCCACGGTTGCGGAACCCGGCTACGAAGGTTCGGCCAGCGACTGGTTGGTGGTGCAAGAAGCCGGCGGCGGCGAACCGACGCGGGGTCTGGAAACCTTCGAAAATTTTGCCCCGGCGGGCAGCGGTTATGAAAGCGGAGTGTTCCGGGGACAGGACGGTTCCGTTTGGACCTATGCGCAGGCGCGCGGCGATTTGAGCATTTCCGGAAAATCGCCCACGCTGGCAAAGGCCAAAGGCGCCTTCATTCGCTCGGGCGCGATTCCGGGCGGAGTGGGAGAGATCTCGCTGAAATTCCGCAAGGCGGGCAACCAAAGCGTGGCCTGCGGCGTGTTCGTGAACGATGTCCGGATCGGCACGGTGTCCGGCGGCGACGGCTCGATCCAGACCTGGACCAGCGGGTTGGTGAACGTCGCCGGCGAATTCGTCCTGATGCTGACCAACAACGTCAACGGCGGAGCCATCACGATAGACGACGTCGAATGGACGGAATGCAAGCTGCCGGCGACGGTCGCGCTGGACGGCCTGGAGCAAACCTACGACGGCACGCCGCGAACGGTGACGGCGACGACGGAACCCACCGGCCTGGCGGTAGTCCTTACCTACGCCGGTGCGGAGGTCGCTCCAACGGATGCCGGTTCTTATGCGGTGGTGGCCACGGTCGTCGACGACGATTACGCCGGTTCCGCCACCGGCCTTCTCGCGGTGGCCCAGGCCGATCAGGCCATCGATTTCGCGCCCATCGCGGATCCGGCGGAATTCCAGACGCTGGAACTGGCCGCCGCCGCTTCCAGCGGGTTGCCGGTGGCCTTCGCGGTCGGCTTCGGCCCGGCGACGATCGCGGCGGACGGCGCGAGCGTTTCCTTCGCCGGTACGGGCCGCGTGTTGATCGTGGCCTCGCAAGCGGGCGACGGCAACTGGAACGCGGCGTCGGACATGGTGCGCGAATTCGAGGTGCTGCCGGCTTTGGCCATCAGTTCGGATCAGGTCAACGTCCGCGAGAACGGGGAAGGCCGCCTGTTCGTGAGGCTCAACGGCGCGCCGTCCGCGGACTTGACCGTGACCGTGGCGAAGGTGGCTGGGGACGACGATTTCGCGGTCAAGAACAGCCCGGTTTTGACCTTCGGTCCGGCGAACTGGGATTGGTGGCAAGCGGTGACGCTGGTGGCGGCGCACGACGAGGATGCCGTCGACGGCGGCGCGACGTTCCAGTTGTCCTTGCCGGGCTGCGAGCCGCAGCTGGCGTTGGCCAAGGAACTGGACGACGACGTCGGCGAAAATCTGGCGCTGGCGGCGAACGGGGCCGCGATTTCGGGCGGCGTGAATGCCGGTCAGTTGATCGACGGCGTCCACAAGAGTTTCTTCAACTACGGTTTCGCGGTTTGGGGCAACGAGCTTCAGGCAACGCTGACGCTGACGCTGGACGAGCCCAGCGCCGTGTCGCGGATCCGGGTGCTGAATTGGAATTGGCTATATCCCGTTTTCCACCGCTACCAGATCGAAGGTTCGGCGGATGGCACGAACTGGACGCGGCTGGTCGATGCCAGCGCGAACGATCGCCAGGGCTGGGACGAATGGGAAATTCCGGAGCAAACCCTGAACTATTTGCGTTTCGTCGCCCTGTCGAATACGGCGAATCCGCTGGTGTGCATCGCGGAATGGGAAGTCTGCGGCAAGCGCTTGCCGAAGCCGGCGGCGATCACCCTGCATGATCTCCGGCAGGTCTACGACGGCCAGCCCAAGGCCGTCTCGGTGGAAACCGATCCGCCGGCTTTGCCGGTCGCGGTCGTGTACGAAGACGCGGTCGCGCGCCGCAGCTTGGAAGCGGCCTCCGCAACGGCGACCGAACCGCCGGTGGCGGCCGGTATTTACTTCGTGCAGGCCGAAGTGGACGACGAAAACTACGACGGGTTCGCGGAAGACACGTTCGTCATCGAAAAGGCCGAACAAACCCTGTCGTTCCCGAATCCCGGACCTCAGACCCTCCAGAACAGCCCGTATTTGCAGGCCGAGGCGTCCAGCGGTTTGCCGGTCGCCTACGCGGTGGCGGCCGGTCCGGCCGTCCTCGATGAATTCGGCCTCCGCCTGTCGTTTACCGGGACGGGCACGGTGACCATCGTTGCGTCCCAGGCCGGCGACGCCAACTGGAATGCGGCGGAAGACGTGGCCGTGACCTTCGACGTGTCGTGCGCGGAAATCGGCCTGCAATTCAGCCAGACGAACGTCAACGTCCGCGAAGGGGGCGAAGGCCGCTTCTTCGTGCGCCTGGGCGCGGCGCCGACGGCGGACGTCGCGGTGACCGTCGCGCACATCGGCGGCAGCACGAACGTCGCGGTGGCGAGCGGCGCGTCCTTGACGTTCAAGCCCGCGAACTGGGACGTCTGGCAGCCGGTGACGTTGACCGCCGGCGAGGACGATAACGCCGTCGGCGAAACGGCGGAATTCCGCGTGGCCGGTCTGTGCCCGACGGGCCGCATCGTGACGGCGACCGTGCTGGACGACGACATCGGCGAGAATTTGGCGCTGGCGACCGGCGGGGCGACGATTTCGGGATCGCGCGGCTACCGCCTGGCGGACGCGATCGACGGCGTGCATGCGACGATGACCAACTACGCCTTTACGACCTGGGCGACCGTGCCGCCGGGTTCGATCAGCCTCGACCTGCAAACCACGGCGCTCGTGTCGCGCGTCCGGCTGATGACCTGGGATTGGACCTACCGCGATCACCGCTACGTCGTGGAGTCGTCGGTGGACGGCGAGACCTGGACGCTGTTGGCCGATGCCAGCGCCGGGGCCTACCGCGGCTGGGATGACTGGCCGGGTCCGGCGGAGCCGATTCGCTATCTGCGGTTCACGGGGCTGGAGAATTCCGTGAACTCGGCCGTGTGCGTGCCCGAATGGGAAGTATACGGCGAGCGGCCGGCGGCGCCCGCGCTGGAAACGTCGAAGACGAACGTCCTCGTGCGGGAGGGCGGCGAAGGCCGTTTCTTCGTGCGCTTGGCCCAGGAGCCGGTCTCGAACGTCGCGGTTCGCGTAGAGCAGATCGCCGGCGATGCCAGCCTGCAAATCCAGGACGGCGCCGCGTTGACCTTCAAGCCGTCGAATTGGAGCACGTGGCAACGGGTGACGCTGGTCCAGACCGACGACGCGAACGCCGACGTCGAGACCGCGATCTTCCGGGTTTCGACGCCGGGCATGCCCAGCATCGACGTTGCGGTCGCCGCCCTGGAAGACGACGTCGGCGAGAATCTGGCGCGGAGCGCCACGCTGACGGGCCGCCGGGCGTATTTCATGCCCTACGTGATCGACGGAACGAATACCGTCCTCAGCCAATACGGCTACACGATCTGGACCAACGAAGAACCCGGCAGCCTGACGCTGGATTTGGGCGCTGCGCGGGATGTCGCGCAAGTGCGCCTGTTGAATTGGGATTGGACCTATCGGACCCACCGGTACATCGTCGAAACGTCCGTGGACGGCGCCAACTGGACATTGCTGGCGGATGCGAGCACGGGCCTGCATCACGGCTGGGAAGAATGGCCGGCGACGGCCGGCGCCTTCCGCTACCTGCGGTTCACGGGTTTGTCCAACTCGGCCAACGCGGCGGTCTGCCTGGCCGAACTCGAGGTGTGGGGGACGCGTCCGGCGGCCCGGCGCAGCGTGGCGGCTGTTTCGTCGGTTTCGGAGGCATCTGCGGCATTCGGCGTCGGTCTGGTGGAACCTGAGCCCGTGTTGGTCCTGACCAGCGACGGTGCGGAAGACGAAACTGTCTGGAACGCGGTGGACGGCGACGACGAAACGGCATGGATTGGGCAGAAGGTCGGCGGCGGCTATATCGTCGTGGAATACCAGCCGGTCTTGGAGCTCTCCGCGCTGGAAGTGGTCATGGCCGAAGGATCGCTGACCAATGTCCAGTACCTTTACAGCGCCGATGCCCAGAACTGGCAGCCCTTGCCGGACGACTTGGACTCCAATCCAATATCGCTGAATTACTTGTGGCTGATTTTCCCGGACGACGGCACCGCCGCCGTGCCTCAAGTCCTGGAAATCGTGCCCAATCCGTAGATCGGCGTTCGTTGTCATCCGGCCGGGCGGTTTGCAGGAACCGTCCGGCCGGATTTTCGTTTCTGCCCTGCGATCACCCCACGGCCGCCGGTGTATCGCTTTACCGGCGATGCGCTTTTTTACCTATCCTTTGGTTTAAAATGAGAATAAACTTTATGCCGTTGGGATCGGAAATTCCGGAGAACGAACCGTTGGATGGTCATGGAACGTCGTTTTTCGCCGCGCATTTGGATTGGATGAATTAAAGGGGATTCTCATGAAAGCAAAGCAATCGGCAATGTGGACGAGATGTGCCATCGCGTCATGGACGTTGGGAATCTGCATATGTGCCCAATCGGCGCTCGCCGCGCCGACGCAGTGGACGGCGCTGTACAACCGCGGCCAACCCCTTGCCACCTACGTGGTGGGCGACGTTTTGGACTACCAATACGAATTCGCCATCAACACGGACACGACCGGCTGGGGCGCGGAATACGGCTTGGGCGCGACCACGGACGGTACGGACTGGTCATGGCGCGGGGCCGATTGGTCGCGCATGGATGGAGACAACCGCGTCTGGATTTCCCGACCGTTTGAGCACCAGTTCACTTCGGCCGGCGCTTGGTACTGCGCCGGCCGGTTCGTGAATGGCGGGGATACCTATTACGCCGCGACCGACTGGACCGCCAACAGCGGCGAACCCTTGGCGGCCGAAAGCTATGTTCAAGTCGATGAACTGGAAGCGCCGGGTTACGTGTGGGCGGATCGGGCACCCCTGAACCCCGCCACGCGGGCCCTCTTGAGTTGGACCACCATGGGCGACAAGAACGTGTTGATCACGATGGCGAGCGACCCTTGGCCGGATGGCAGCCCGGAGCAGGGGACGGCCTACAGCGCCGGCCAGACGTTCGGCAACCAGACCGTGATTGCGGGAAGCCAGAGCGGATTCGAACTGGAAGTGCCCGGCCTCGAGCCGGACCAGACTTACTTTTTCTTCTTCTACACGGAGAACAACTCGTACTATTCCGTGAGTCAGATGGCGCAGGTCTTCATGGGCCGGCCGCAGGCGCGCAACACCAACGGCGGTTCGCCGGAGGTGCCTACCGAGATCTTCCTCGGCGACGCCGGTTTGCCGTTCGGGTTGGATTCATGGGGAACCCTGGATGAAAATTGGGGCCGGGCGAGCTTGTGGATGAGCCACGGCGAAGGGTGGGAGAACGTCATCTGGGGCAATTGGACCGATTACGCTCCAGACGAGCACCGGACTCTCGCCTCGGGAGTGTTCAACGCGACCGGCACTTGGCATTGGTGCGTGCAGTTGGACTACGGTGGTTCGGACCCTCTTATGGATAGCTGGTGGTACATGAACGACAGCTCGGAATGGGCCGATTTGGAAAGAAATGGCAACGTGACCGAATCGGGCCTGACGGTATCCGTCCTGCCGATCAACGATCCGGCGGAAGTATTCGCAAATCCCGGTTATGAGAATCCGACCAGCCAGATCGATCTGTGGTGGATGATGAACGCGCAGAACAACGGCGTGATGGTCGTGCGCAAGCTCGCCACCGATGCTTGGACCGAGCCCACGCAGGGAACCATCTACAATGTCGGCGACAGCCTCGGCGCGGGAACGGTCGTTGCTGATGGGATGCAATGGGAATCCTCCCTGCTCGTGACCGATCTGGCTCCGGGAACGACCTATGACTTCAAGTTCTACTCGGTGAACGACTCTTCCATGTTCGACTACATGCCCGGATATGATGATGCCGTTGGCTTCTATTATTCCCCGGGCGTGACGGCCCAGGTGAGCACTGCGGCGGAGGGACCGGTGATCAGCGGATGCGACAACATCCAGGTGGTCTCGGCGGACGGTTTCGAGGTGACGGTGTTCTATGACATCATGGTTAGCGATATTGCCGATCCCGATCCGACGGTGATCATCGAGCCCCCATCCGGTTCGTTCTTGCCGATGGGGGATACTTTGGTAACGGTTACGGCCTGGAATGCTTTTGGCGTTACGAACACCTGCGAATTCACGGTGACCGTGGTGCCGGATACGGTGGCGCCGGCGATCAACGGGTGCAGCAACCATGTGGTAACGGCCAGCAATTCCTTCGGCCGGTCCGTTGCGTATTCCTGGTTGACCATTAGCGACAACGCCGATCCGAATCCGACGGTGGTTTTCGACCCGCCGTCCGGCTCGTTCTTCCCGATCGGCGATACGCCGGTGAGCATTGTCGCCTGGGACATGACGGGCCACACGAACACCTGCGAATTTACGATGACGGTGCTGCCGGATGCGGCCGCTCCGGCAATCAACGGATGCAGCAACCAGACGGTGACGGCCAGCAATCCCGCCGGCCGAGCCGTTGCCTATGCATGGTTGACCGTGAACGACGCCGCCGACCCGAATCCGACGGTGGTTTTCAACCCGCCGTCCGGCTCGCTCTTCCCGATCGGAGACACGCCGGTGACGGTGACGGCGTGGGATGCCTCGGGCAACACGAACACCTGTGGATTCACGATGACCGTGTTGCCGGATACGGAGGCTCCGACAATCGATGGATGTGGCGACCATGCCATGCCGGCCTACAATCCCGCCGGCAGAACGGTGTCCTACACCTGGCTGACGGTTAGCGACGCCGCCGATCCGTCACCGACGGCGGTTTTCGACCCGCCGGACGGCACGTTGCTCCCGCTCGGGGAAACGCCGGTGACGGTGACGGCGTGGGACGCGTCAGGCAACACGAACACCTGCCAATTCACGCTGACCCTGTCCATTCCGACGATTGCGGTATGGGGCGACAATGACAATGGCCAATGCGACGTGCCGGCGGGGCTCACGAACGTCACGGCGATTTCCGCCGGGGCTTGGCATAACGTCGCCCTGCGCGGGGACGGGACCGTGGCCGTGTGGGGAGCCACCCGCCTCGACTTTGATCAGCGTCACGTGCCGGCGGGATTGAGCAGCGTCGTCGCGATCGCCGCAGGCACGTTCCACACCTTGGCGCTTCGATCCAATGGGACGGTGGTGGCATGGGGTCAGAACGAGAATGGCCAGTGCAACGTGCCGGCCGGATTGAGCGGCGTGGCGGGGATTGCCGCGGGGTATGGCGAAAGTTTTGCCCTGCGGACGAATGGGACGGTGGTGGCGTGGGGCGCAAATCCGTTGGGCCAGTATCCCGTACCGACGGGGTTGAGCAACGTGGTGAAAATCGCGGCGGGAGCTTATCATGCTTTGGCGCTGAAGTCCGACGGGACGGTGGTGGCGTGGGGCGCCAAGAGGTTGTATGGCAAGTGCCTTGTG
>ERZ1645187.2635-NODE-2635-length-15609-cov-7.832776_pt1 | contig 15609 bp, 14 predicted proteins | sample MGYA00575352_ERZ1645187 | MGnify/ENA primary metagenome ERZ1645187 (study PRJEB40837, sample SAMN11349314) | freshwater sediment metagenome | isolation source: river sediment | host: Sediment | place: India: Wazaribad , New Delhi | collected 2017-02-21 ... | reverse complement strand
GTTGCCCGAACGGGACGGCATTGCCCGGGTGGGCCTACTGGACTTCCAATTGGCCCAGATGGGGCAGCCGGGCTATGATCTGGTTTCGCTGCTGCAGGACGCCCGTCGCGATGTTTCACGTGAAACGATATCCGCAATGATCCGTCGCTTTCAGGAGGCTACTGGCGCTGGACCCGAACTCGAGGCGTCTTACGCCGTTCTGGGCGCACAGCGGGCGCTGCGCATCCTGGGGGTTTTCGTGAGACTGGCGAAGGTGTCGGGCAAACCCGGCTACCTGCAGTTGCTTCCGCGGGTCTGGAAGCAGTTGCAGGAAAACCTGGCCCACCCGGTCAACGCCCCGCTTGAACGCCTGTGCGCCAGGCTCTTGCCCCGACCCACGCCGGAAACGCTTGCCCTGATAGGTTCACGATGCCCTTCCCCTTGATGATCTTTGCCGCCGGCTTCGGCACCCGGATGGGCGCCTTGACGGCGAACCAGCCGAAGCCCCTGATCAAGGTGGCGGGCCGGGCGCTCGTCGATCACGCGCTGGACCTGGCGGCGACAGCAGGTGCAAAGCCCGTGGTGGTGAACACCCATTATCTTGCCGGGCAGATTGCAGACCACCTTGCCAACCGCCCGGTGATCCTGTCCGAAGAACCCGGTCAGATCCTGGAAACCGGCGGCGGGCTGCGCAAGGCGCTACCTCATCTGGGCAAAGGACCGGTGATGACGTTGAACAGCGATGCGGTCTGGACCGGGGAAAATCCGCTGACCCAACTTGCCCGCCATTGGGACCCGGACCGGATGGAGGCGCTGTTGCTGCTTCTGCCGACCGATCAGGCAACGGGCCATTGCGGACAGGGCGATTTTCTCATGGCCGAAACAGGCGTTCTGTCGCGGGCGAAGGGGGCACCCGGCTTGGTCTATCTGGGGGCGCAGATCCTGCAAACCAAAGGGCTGCAGCAGATTGAGCAGGAAGTTTTCTCGTTGAACCTGCTGTGGGATGACATGATCGCACGGGGCAAGGTGCACGGTCTGGTCCATCGGGGCGGCTGGTGCGATGTGGGCCATCCCGCAGGAATAGCGCAGGCCGAAAAGCTGCTGGCCAACCATGTTTGACACCCCCGGCCCCCGTATTTTCGGCCTTGCACCCGGCACGGATTTCCCGGCCGAACTAGTGTCCGGGCTCATTGAGCGTATGGCCTCGCACCCGCCCGAGGCCATGGCCCGGGTGGAAGTCTATCTGAACACCACGCGTATGCGCCGCCGTGTTACCGATCTGTTCGCGGCAAGGGGCGCGCGGCTGTTGCCCCGGTTGCGGCTGGTGACTGAATTGGCCGACAGCACCGGCCTCGCTCTTCCTGCCGCCGTCCCCCCGCTGCGTCGCCGGCTGGAACTGGCGCAACTGATCGCTGCGCTCCTTGATGCCCAGCCAGAACTGGCCCCGCGCAATGCCCTCTATGATCTGGCTGACAGTCTGGCAGAGCTGATGGCGGAAATGCATGTCGAGGGACTGCACCCCTCGAAACTGGCTGCACTGGACGTGTCGAACCATGCCGCGCATTGGGCCCGGACCCAGGCCTTTCTGGGCATCGTGGCGCAGGTGTTCGACCAGACCGCCACACCCGACGCAGAGGCCCGGCAAGCCATGGCAGTCGGGCAACTGGCACAACGCTGGGCCACCAACCCGCCAACACACCCGATCCTGATCGCCGGCTCTACCGGTTCGCGCGGCACGACACTGCGGCTGATGGAGCTGGTTGCGGCGCTACCGCAAGGCGCGCTGGTGCTGCCGGGGTTCGATTTTGACACGCCAGAGCGGGTCTGGGACCAGATGGATGACGCTCTGACCGCCGAAGATCACCCCCAGTATCGCTTCCGCCGCATCCTTGACCGCCTGTCGCAGCAACCGGCCAGCGTGCAGCCCTGGCGCAACGCCCCTGCACCTTCACCTGCCCGGAATGCACTGGTCTCTCTGGCCCTTCGCCCGGCTCCGGTGACCGACCAATGGCTGACCGAAGGGCCACACCTGCCCGACCTCGGCGCCGCAACCGAAGCCCTGACGCTGATCGAGGCGCCCTCGACACGGGTCGAGGCCCTGTCGATCGCCCTGATCCTGCGAAAGGCCGTGGAAGACAGCAAGACGGCCGCCCTGATCTCGCCCGACCGGGTGCTGACCCGGCAGGTGACTGCGGCGCTGGACCGCTGGGGCATCTTGCCCGACGATTCGGCCGGTCGGCCACTCGCCCTGTCACCACCCGGCAGGTTCCTTCGCCAGATCGCGCGGGCCTTGGGCGGCAAGCTGACGGCCGATCAGCTTCTGGCGCTCCTCAAGCACCCGTTGACGGCCTCGGGCGGGGACAGGGGCACCCATCTGCGCCTGACACGCGATCTGGAACTGTCGATCCGCCGCCACGGCCCGGTATTCCCCACCGGGACAGCCCTCTTGCGCTGGGCCGAAAGCCGAAACGATCCGGCTGCCATAGCCTGGGCCGGGCTCCTTGGCACGATCATCGACAGGTTCGAACCGGTAGCCACGCAACCGCTTTCGGCCATGGTCGCGCTGCACCGCGATCTGTCAGAGGCGATTGCGCGCGGCGACGCACCCGAGGGCAGCGGCGGTCTCTGGCAGAAAGAAGCCGGCGAAAGCGCAGCCAAGCTGTTTGCCGAGCTGCAAGATGAGTCACCGCACGGCGGCAACTTTGATCCGGCGGCCTATTGCGACCTGTTCGAGGCAATCGTCGCAAAGGGCGAGGTTCGCGAAACCGTGCAGCCCCACCCGCGGGTGATGATCTGGGGCACGCTGGAAGCCCGGGTGCAAGGCGCCGATCTGGTGGTGCTGGGCGGGCTCAATGATGGCGTCTGGCCCAAGCTGCCCGATCCCGACCCCTGGCTGAACCGCAAGATGCGCAAGGACGCCGGCCTTTTGCTGCCCGAACGCCAGATCGGCCTTGCCGCGCATGATTTTCAACAGGCCATTGGCGCGCCACAGGTGGTTCTGACCCGCGCCACCCGAGACGCCGAGGCGCAGACCGTGCCTTCGCGCTGGTTGAACCGGTTGCAGAACCTGATGGCCGGTCTGCCACAAAGAAGCGGCGAAGAAGCGCTGAAGGCAATGCGCAGCCGGGGCGCTGCCTGGGTGCAATGGGCGCAGGCGATGGACCGCCCCGTCAAGGCCGAGCCGCCGGCTCCCCGCCCGGCCCCTCGTCCCCCGGTCGCCGCCCGTCCCGACCGGCTCTCGCTGACCGAGATCACCCGACTGATCCGCGACCCCTATGCCATCTACGCCCGCCATGTGCTGCGCCTGCGTCCGCTAGACCCCTTGCGCGCCGCCCCCGATCCGCGCGACCGCGGGTCCATCCTGCACGACATTCTGGAACAATTCGTCCGTAACCGTCCCGAAGGCGAAACCCGCGAGGCTGCCCGCGTGCGGCTTTTGTCCATTGCCGCTGATGTCCTGACCGAAGGCACACCCTTTCCAGCGGCACGGATGCTTTGGCTGTCGCGTCTGGCCCGCGCGACCGAACATTTCCTGACGCAAGACGCCAGGCATGGTGGCACGCCCGTGGTTCTTGAAAAACCCGGCGCCCTGCAGATCGACCTGCCCGATCTGCCACGCGGCTTTACCCTTGCCGGCAAACCCGACCGGATCGACGCCCTGCCCGACGGCCGGCTGCATCTGATCGATTACAAGACCGGCACACCTCCCTCGAAACCACAGCAGAACAGCTTTGAAAAACAGCTGCGTCTGACCGCCGCCATGGTCGAACGCGGCGGCTTTGCCGATCTGGGCCCGACCGAGGTTGCAAGTTTTGCCTATATCGGCCTTGGCAGTGGCGACAAGGTGGTCGAAAGCACCCGCGAAGAGGTGGATATCGACGGCGAATGGGAAAAGTTCCTTCGGCTGATCACCCGCTATGCCCAGCGCTCCACCGGCTATGCTGCCCGACGGGCGGTCTTTGCAGAACGGATCGAGGGCGACTATGATCACCTTGCGCGCTACGGCGAGTGGCAGATGACCGACCGCGCCACCCCCGAGGACGTGGGAGATGACACACCATGACTCTGCGCGATGACGCCACCGAACGGCAGGTTCAGGCCGCCGAGCCCTTTGCCAGCACCTGGGTTGCCGCCAATGCAGGCTCGGGCAAGACACGGGTGCTGATCGACCGGGTGGCGCGGCTTTTGCTCCGCGGGGTCGAACCGCAGCGCATCCTCTGTCTGACCTACACCAAGGCCGCCGCGACCGAGATGCAGAACCGCCTGTTCCAGCGGCTGGGCGGCTGGGCGATGCGCCCCGATGACGCCTTGCGCAAGGATCTGACCGATCTGGGCGAAGGACCGCAGTTCGGCCCCGAGGATCTTGCCCGCGCCCGGCGGCTCTTTGCCCGCGCCCTTGAAACGCCGGGCGGCCTTCGCATCCAGACCATCCACAGCTTTTGCGCCACGCTTCTGCGCCGCTTCCCGCTGGAGGCCGGCGTGTCGCCCGGATTTTCCGAACTGGACGACCGCGCCGCCCGCCTGTTGCGTGCCCAGATCATCGAGGAAATGGCCGAAACCCGCGCGCCCGAGGTGATGCGCGAGGTGGCGGCGGTCTATAGCGGCGAAGATTTCACCGCGCTGATGGAACAGGTCACAGGTGCCCGCCACAGCTTTGCCCGCCTGCCGATCGAGGCCGAACTGAAGGCAGCCTTTGGTCTGAAACCCGACGAAACCCTGCCCTCGGTGATTGGCCAATGCCTGTTGGGGGACGAGGCAGACCTGATCGCCGCATGCCTTCCCATCCTTCAGCGCGGCAAGAAGACCGATACCGACCTCGCCGCAGCCCTCGCCCGGATCGACTTTGCCACAGACGGAAGCAAGATCGTCAGGATGCTGGAAGAGGCCTGCCTGACCAAGGCCGGCACGGTGAAAAAGAACCTCCCGACCGGCGACACCGTCAAGGCGCTGGGCCCCCTGGCCAACCGCCTGGCCAGCCTGTTCGCTCGCATCGCCGAGACGCGAGAGAAGTTTGTCGCGCTGGACGCGGTTGCCCGGACACAGGCCCTGCACCGTTTTGCCGCCGCCTTCCTGCCGCTTTACGAACGCGCCAAGGCAGCGCGCGGTTGGCTTGACTTTGACGACCTGATCGCGCGCGCGCGCGGTCTGCTGACCGATCCCGGGGTGGCGGCCTGGGTCCTCTATCGATTGGATGGCGGGATCGACCACATTCTGGTGGATGAGGCGCAGGACACCTCACCCGACCAGTGGAAGGTGATCGAGCTTCTGGCGGCAGAATATACCGCGGGTGAAGGGGCCGGGGGCGACCGGGATCGCACGCTGTTCGTGGTCGGTGACAAGAAACAGTCGATCTATTCATTCCAGGGCGCCGATGTGGCCGCCTTTGACGAAAAGCACGCCCTGTTCCGGGACAGGTTCAGGGCGGCTGGCAAGCAGTTTCAGGACATGGAGCTGCAATATTCCTTCCGCTCTGCCGCGGCGGTCTTGCAGGTGGTGGACGCAACCTTTGCCGATGGCTTCCTTCAGGCGCTGGGTATCAACCCCGGTCATATCGCCTTCAAGAGTGGCCTTCCCGGCCGCGTCGATCTGTGGCCGCTGATCGAACCGGTGAAAGCCGAAGAGGACAAGAGTTGGGATGACCCCGTCGATCTGGTCAGCGAAACCCATCACACCGCGCAGCTTGCCGACAGGATCGCGGCAGAGATCGCCCGGTTGATCGCCTCGGGGACGCAAATTCCAGACGAGGACGGCACGCCGCGCCCGGTTCACGCCGGCGACTTCCTGATCCTTGTTCAGCGCCGGTCCGGGCTGTTTTCGGAAATCATCCGTGCCTGCAAGGCTCAGCGTCTGCCTATCGCCGGGGCCGACCGGCTCAAGCTGGCGGCGGAACTGGCGGTAAAGGATCTGGCGGCGCTTCTGTCGTTTCTGGCCACCCCCGAAGATGACCTTTCGCTGGCAGCCGTCCTGCGCTCGCCCCTGTGCGGATGGAGCGAGGATCAACTCTTTCGCCTTGCTCATGGCCGGAAGGGCTATCTCTGGGAGGAAATGCGTCACAAGGCGCCGAATAGTGACGCTTTCGCCATGTTGGCCGATCTGCGCGATCAGGCCGACTTTCTGCGGCCCTTCGACCTTCTGGATCGCGCGCTGACGCGGCATCAGGGCAGGGCCCGCCTTCTCGCCCGACTGGGAGATGAGGCCGAGGACGGGATTGACGAATTGCTCTCGCAGGCACTGGGCTATGAACAGACCGACGTGCCCAGCCTGACCGGCTTTCTGATCTGGATGGAAACCGACGACATTACGGTGAAGCGCCAGATGGAAGGCGCGGGCGACAAGATCCGGGTAATGACGGTGCATGGCGCAAAGGGGCTGGAAGCGCCGATTGTCATTCTGCCCGACACCACCGACCGCAACCCGCAGGACCGCGACGAAATCTATCGCCTCCCGCAGGGTCTGCCCGTGTGGAAAACCCCCGCCGATGCCTCGCCCCCCGCCATCCGCGAGACCCGCGCGCTGCGCAAGGCCGATCAAACCGCAGAAAGCGCGCGGCTTTTGTATGTTGCGCTCACCCGCGCACGCACCTGGCTGATCGTTGCCGGCGCGGGCGAGGCCAAGACAGCCACCGGCAAGCCACCCGAACCCAAGCCCCTGCAGGACTGGTGCTGGTATCGGCTGGTTGAGAAGGCGATGCTTGCGCTGGGTGCCGGGCCCGTTTCGGGCGGCGTGTTGCGCTGGGCCAATGGCGCTTGGCCAGCAGATCGGCAGATGGAACTGGCACCCGCAGTCCAAAGCACCACCTTGCCCGCCTGGGCGCTGACCCCGGCGGCCGAGGCTGCCCGCCCCGTGCAGCCCTTGTCGCCCTCTGACCTTGGCGGGGCCAAGGCCCTGCCCGGCGAGGGTCTGGACCTGTCCGAGGACGCAGCCAAGACCCGCGGCACGGCGATCCACCTCTTGCTGGAACACTTGCCGCAATCGCAGCCCGACGCATGGCCCCACATGGCCGAAGCGCTGATCACCGACGCCGCGCTGCGTGACGAGGCGCTGGCCGTTGCCCGGAAGGTGCTGGAAAACCCGGCACTCGCATGGCTGTTTACGCCCGACACACTGGCCGAGGTGCCCTTCGTCGCCCCCATAGGCACAAGCGTGCTCGTTGGAACGATCGACCGGCTTGTGGTGGGGCAGGACCGGGTGGTTGTGGTGGACTTCAAGTCGAACGCCCTGGTCCCCGATCACCCCGATCAGGTGCCCGAAGGCCTTTTGCGGCAGATGGGGGCATATGTCACCGCAATGCGGCAGATCTACCCCGACCGCCCGATCGAGGCCCAGATCCTCTGGACGGCGACAGCGCAACTGATGCCGCTTGATCCCGAAGTCGTGACTGCAGCCCTGCAGCGCGCCGCGATCCCTTGACCTTCCGGCCCCAGTTCCCTAGCTTTGGTTCCTGATATTTTTTCTCGGGAGTCCCGCCATGGGTGCCAATACCGTCGCCGTCACCGATGCAACCTTCGACGCCGAAGTGCGCAAGTCGGATATTCCCGTCGTGGTCGATTTCTGGGCCGAATGGTGCGGACCGTGCCGCCAGATCGGCCCGGCGCTTGAGGAGCTGGCTGCAGAATACGCCGGCAAGGTCAAGATCGTGAAGGTCAACGTCGACGAAAACCCCGACAGCCCGGCCGTGTTGGGCGTTCGCGGCATTCCGGCGCTGTTCCTGTTCAAGGATGGGCAGGTGGTGTCGAACAAGATCGGCGCGGCCCCCAAGGCGGCGCTGGCCAACTGGATTCAGTCGGCAATCTGATCGGCGGAAAACCTCATCCGGAAGGGCGGTCCATCGCGGCCGCCCTTTTGTTTTCCGATCCGCGCTTTCATATTGGCCCAAACGATGGAGAGACCCATGGCGGACGACAAATTCCCCGGCTGGCACGGCACGACCATTCTGGCGGTGCGGCGGGGCGGACAGGTTGTGGTGGCAGGCGATGGGCAGGTTTCGCTGGGCAATACCGTCATCAAGGGAACAGCCCGCAAGGTGCGCCGGCTGTCGCCCGGTGGTCACGGTGTGGTCTGCGGCTTTGCGGGATCAACGGCCGATGCCTTTACCCTGCTGGAAAGGCTGGAGAAAAAGCTGGAATCCGCCCCGGGTCAGTTGGCGCGTGCCTGTGTAGAGCTGGCCAAGGACTGGCGCATGGACAAATACCTGCGCAACCTCGAGGCCATGCTGATCGTCACCGATGGCGCCGATCTTTTCGTCATTACCGGCGCGGGCGATGTCCTGGAGCCGGAACATGACGTGGCTGCCATAGGATCGGGCGGAAATTTTGCGCTGGCCGCCGCGCGCGGGCTTATGCAAACCGATCTGCCCGCAGAAGAGATCGCCCGCAAGGCCATGGCGATTGCGGCTGATATCTGCGTGTACACCAATGGCAACCTGACGGTGGAGACCATCGCGAAATGACCAATCTGACCCCGCGCGAGATTGTTTCGGAACTGGATCGCCACATCATCGGCCAGCGCGAGGCCAAGCGCGCCGTCGCCGTGGCCCTGCGCAACCGCTGGCGCAGGAAGAATCTTGCCGATGACCTGCGGGACGAGGTTTACCCCAAGAACATCCTGATGATCGGGCCGACGGGGGTCGGCAAGACCGAGATTTCGCGCCGTCTGGCCAAACTGGCCAAGGCTCCCTTCCTGAAGGTCGAAGCGACAAAGTTCACCGAGGTCGGCTATGTCGGACGCGATGTTGACAGCATCATCCGCGATCTGGTGGATGCCGCGATGATCGACACCCGCGCCCGGATGCGCGACGACGTAAAGGCCCGCGCCCACAAGGCCGCCGAAGAACGTGTCATCGAGGCTCTGGCGGGCAAGGACGCCCGCGAACAGACCCGCGAGTTGTTTCGCGGCAAGCTGAAGCGCGGCGAGCTGGACAGCACCATGATCGAGATCGAGGTGCAGGACAGCGCCGCCCCTCAGGGCATGTTCGGCATGATGCCGGGCATGGAAAACCAGATGCAGGGGCTGAATGACCTGTTCAAGGCCTTTGGCGGGCGCACCAGCCGCAAGCGGGTGACGGTGGCTGACAGCTATGATCTTCTCATCGGGCAAGAGGCCGACAAGCTCTTGGATGACGAGGCGGTAAAGGCCGTCGCGCTGGAGGCGGTTCAGGAAAACGGCATTGTTTTCCTTGATGAAATCGACAAGATCTGCGCCCGGTCCGATGCGCGCGGCGCCGATGTTTCGCGCGAAGGCGTGCAGCGCGACCTCTTGCCCCTGATCGAGGGCACGACGGTGTCTACCAAATATGGCCCGGTGAAGACCGACCATATCCTGTTCATCGCCAGCGGAGCCTTCCACATCGCCAAACCCTCGGATCTTTTGCCAGAGCTGCAGGGGCGCCTGCCAATCCGGGTGGAACTCTCGCCGCTGAGCGAAGAAGATTTCGTGCGCATCCTGACGGAGACGGACAACGCCCTGACCCGGCAATACAAGGCCCTGATGGCGACCGAAGATGTGTCGGTGACCTTTACCGCCGATGGCATCGCCGCGCTTGCGCGGATCGCGGCAGAGGTCAACCGCAGCGTGGAAAACATCGGCGCCCGGCGGCTTTATACCGTGATGGAGCGGGTGTTCGAGGATCTGTCCTTTACCGCGCCAGATCGTGCGGGTGACAGCGTCACTGTCGACGCCGCCTTTGTCGAGGCGCATCTTGGGGCTCTTGCCCGCTCGGCCGACATCTCGCGTTACGTTCTTTAGGTAAGCCTTTTGCGGATCACCCTCGCCCTTGCCCTGAGCCTGCTTGTCGCCTGCACTCCGCGCGGCACCATCAGCTATGACCCATCGGCGGCAGCGGTGGGAGATGTGACCCCGGTGTTCATCGGCACGACGCGCGAGATGACGGCAGGCGGCTTTGGGCCGGAACGGTCAGAGGAAATGCGCTTTGCCCGTTATGACATCTCGATCCCGCCAAGACGCGAACCGGGCGAGATCAACTGGCCCAGCCGGTTTGAAAAACCTGACGCCACGCGGCATTTCCTGACGACAAAAGAAGTGCTCTATCCGCAGGATGACGCTTTCCGCGCCGATCTGAAGCGGCAATTGGCAGTCCATGGCAATGAAGCGGTGATCTTTGTTCACGGCTACAACAACAACTTTTCGGAAGGCCTGTATCGCATCGCGCAGTTTTCGCACGATCTGGAACTGCCGGGGGCTGTGGTGCACTATGCCTGGCCATCGGCGGCCAAGCCGCTTGGCTATGTCTATGACCGTGATTCAGCAATGTTCGCCCGCGACGGGCTGGAGGCGCTGATCAATGAAGTGGCCGCTGCCGGCGCGCGCCGCATTCTGCTGGTGGCACATTCCATGGGGTCAAACCTGGCCATGGAGGCCCTGCGCCAAAGCGCCATTCGCGGCAAGGGCCCGGCGCTTGACCGTCTGGCAGGGGTAATCCTGATTTCCCCGGACATCGACGTAGAGGTCTTTCGCTCGCAGGCCCGTGCGATGAAGGAGTTGCCGCAGCCCTTCCTGATCGTCGGCTCGGACCGCGACAGGATGCTGGGCCTGTCGGCGCGGCTGACGGGCCAGACCGAACGGCTGGGATCCTTGTCGGATGTGTCGAAAGTGGCCGACCTGAAAGTCACCTTTCTGGATGTCAGCGAGTTCAGTGAGGGGGCGGGGCATTTCACCTTGGGCGACAGCCCGGCCCTGATAAAGCTGATCGACAGCGTGGGCCAGATCGAAGGAGCGTTCGAGGATGACCGGGCGCGGCGCGTGGGTCTGGTCTCAGGTGTGGTGATGTCGGTGCAGAATGCCACGCAGATCGTGCTGACTCCGGTGGCCCAGATTGCGGCGGGCGTGAACCAGTAATCAGCGGCGACGCAGATAGACGTAATAGGCACCCGAACCGCCGTGGCGCAGATGGGCTTCGGCCACCTGCAAGACGGCCTGTCCCAAGGGCGGCAGACGCAACCAGTGCGGCACCTGATGGCGCAAAACACCCATGCGTTGGGGGATCGGGCCGATATCCTCGCCGCGTTTGCCCTTGCCGGTGATGACCAGCACCAGACGCAACCCATCGGACTGGGCATTCAGGACGAAACGGATCAGTTCGGGATGCGCCTCGGAAAGGGTCATGCCGTGCAGGTCAAGCCGGGCCTCGGGCATCAGCTTGCCCTTTGTCATCTTGCCGTGGGTCTTGGCATCCATCTGCAAGGGCGCGGCTGCGAGCGCTTCGGACGGCGAGGGCGTCAGATCGATCCGGGTTGTTGCCTTGGTCTTTTCGCCCAGACGGAACAGCGGCACGCGCGGGTGGGCATGGCCCTGAGGGTCGGGCGCCTCGGGGTGGAGGGGCACGGCATGGGCGGGCGTTTCGACCTCTTTCAGGAACAACTGGCGGCCCGGGTGCATGGGCCGGGCCGTGCGGGCAACGGCCGCCCAGACTTCCTGTTCCTCGGGGCGCAGCGACCGGCGGCGAACCATGGCTCAACCTTCCGGCAGCATGGCATAGGCGCGGTCGATGGGCAAAAGCACGATCATCCGCCCTCCATCCTTGACCGTTCCGGCGGCATTCCCAGCCGCATCGCCTGTGCCATAGAAGATATCCGCCCGCTGCATCCCCTTGATCGCCCCGCCGGTGTCCTGCGCGACCATCAGGCGACGCAAGGGATCGGCACCGTCTTTCTCGATCCAGACCGGGGCGCCAAGGGGGGTATAGTCAGGATCGATGGCGACAGAGCGGAGCGGGGTGATCGAACGGCCCATGGCCCCGATGGGCCCCTTGTCGGCCGGCAGTTCATCCAGCTTGCGGAAGAACACATAAGACGGGTTGTGGTTGAGCATGGCGCTGCCACTGCTGCCGCTCCGCCGGACCCAGGCCTTGATCTCCTGGGCGGAAACCTCATCTGGCGTATGGGTGCCACGGCGGATCATCTCGGCCCCGACCGACCGATAGGGATGCCCGTTCTTGCCGCCGTAGCCGACGCGCATCACCCGCCCGTCAGGAAGGCGGATGCGGCCCGAGCCCTGAACTTGCAGGAAATACAACTCCACCGGATCTTCCAGCCAGGCGAGTTCCAGCCCGCGGCCGCGCAGGGCGCCCGCCTCGATTGCAGCGCGGTCAAGATAGACCTGACCTTCGATCAATTCCGGCGGCTTGCGGTAGATCGGATAGGCGAAGCGCGAGGATCGGGTGAGCGAGCCGTTCAGTTCTGGTTCGTAATAGCCGGTGAACAGGGCCGGGGGCGTGCCGATGATGACGGGCTTGAAGAACAATTCAAAAAAAGCCTTGGCCGAGGCGTCAGAGGCCCCGGCGTCGGCGGCAAAGGCGCAGATCGGGCGCCAATCCGGATCTGTCAGCTTGTCGCAGGTTTCCAGAAAGGCCGTCAACGCCGCGCGGTGATCGTCTGTTTCCCAGCCATCCAAGGCCTCGAAATGCAGCATCTGTGCCGGGGCTTTGGTTGCCCCGGTCATGGCCAACGCCGCAAGGCAAAGGGCAAGAAGGGCACGCATCGCTCCGCGTCAGTCGCCGGTGGCCACAAGCTGCCAGTTCGGATCTTGCACACCCATCCGGCGGGCAAAGGTCCACGCTTCGCGTTGGCGTTTCACGCTGGTCGGGTGGCCATCGACCACCTCACCCGCCGCATTGCGAACGACCGAAGTCAACTCGCCCGTAAAGCGCACGGTGACTTCGGCTGTGCGGCTGGCGGCGTCATATTCGGCTTCTTCAATCGCCAATTCGCGCAGACCGACAAAATTCGCCTCAACCGTCAGGCCCTCGCGTTCACGGGCGTTTATGGCTTGGGTGAAACTGGCCTCGACCTCGTCGCTGAGGAAGGGGCGGATCGCGTCAATATCGCCACGCTCAAAGGCCATGAGGATCATCTCATAGGCCCCGCGGGCCCCCTTGAGGAAATCGGCAACCGAAAAACTGGGCTCGGCCTGTTTCATCTGCGCCAGCGCGCGGGCGGCGGCGGACCCCTCGGGAACGTGATCGATGATGTCACGATCAGGGCCGCCTTCGATAACTTCGAAGTTGCGCTTCACGCGCGTGGGCGCCTGATCTGCCGGCAGCGGCGGTTTTTCGAACCCCTCGCGCGAGCCAAGGACCGACCGCAGCTTCAGGATCAGAAAGACCGCAATTCCGGCCAGAACCAGAAGTTGCAAAAGCGAAGAGTTCATATCGACCTCGGATCAAATTGGCCCGATGGGTTGGTGGATCGGACGTTGCATGCCTATGTAGGGGCTGGTGCGGCGCAAGTCCAGTTTGCCGCGGATTTGAGGGCGATGATGAAGGCGATTGCGCTGTTTCTGGTTTGGCCGCTGATCGAGATCGGGCTTTTCGTGACCTTGGGGGCGGCCTTGGGTCTGTGGCTGACGATCGGCCTTGTGCTGGCTTCGGCCTTCCTTGGCGTGGCGATCTTGCGGCGGGGTGGCCGGATTGGTCGGCCAAGGGGCAATGCCGTGGTGCAAGTGACCGGGCTTGGTCTGTCGATGATCGCCGCGATCTTGTTGATTGTTCCGGGCTTTCTGTCCAGCTTTCTGGGTCTTTTGCTTCTTGTGCCATGGGTACAGCGGTTTGTGGTGCTGGTCTTGGGTCAACGGCTGGCGGCACAGGGCTTTGTCTTTCGGGGGCGGCAAACGACGGATGATGTGGTGGAAGGCAGCTTTGAAGAAGTGCGGCATCCTGTCGATCAGCGATTGCCGCCGTCAAAGTGGACGCAGGATTGAGACGCCATCACGGACCTGCTAGGACTGCTGCAAACCGGTTCAACAGGAGTGAAGGCGATGGCCGAAGAAAACGGCGCGACCCCGCAAGTAAAGATGTCTGTCCTGGCGCAGTTCGTGCGCGACATGTCGTTTGAAAACATCGTGGCCCAGAAGGGCATTTCAGGGACCGACGTGCAGCCGGACATCCAGGTTGCGGTCAGCCTTGATGCGCGCAAGCGGCAGGCGGACCATCAGTTCGAGGTCATCACGAAATACAAGGTCACCTCGAAGAACAAAGCCAATGGCGACACGCTGTTCCTTCTGGAGGTTGATTACGGCGGTGTTTTCCAGGTTGAGGGCGTGCCGGAAGAGCAGCTGCACCCCTTCCTGCTGATCGAATGCCCGCGCATGTTGTTCCCCTTTGTGCGGCGGATCATCTCGGACCTGACGCGGGATGGTGGTTTCCCGCCCCTGAACATCGACACGGTGGATTTCCTGGCCCTTTACCGGCAGGAAATGGTGCGGCGGGCACAGGCCCAGCAGGCCCAGACCCCGGCAAACTGAAGCCGCTTTGGGATGACAGACAAGAACCGGCCCTATGGGCCGGTTTTTTCATGTGCGCTTGGCCCAGATGGCGCCATCGCCCAGTTTTGCAACGAAAGCGGCATGGGCGGCGGCCTCGTCCTCGGTCAGGCGCGGGGGCAGGGGCTCGGGGCGGGGGCGAGGACGCCAGTCATCGACAACCCCCGTCGTGCCAGATGCGGATTTGGCGGGCTGGCTTGCCAGACCGAAATCGGGCTGCCGACCGCCGATCAGTTCCAGATAGACCTCGGCCAGGATTTCACTATCGAGAAGCGCGCCATGTTTTTCGCGGGCCGAGTTGTCAACGCCAAAGCGGCGACAAAGGGCGTCAAGCGAGGCAGGGGAACCGGGGAATTTCTGCCGCGCAATGGCGAGCGTGTCGATCGCGCGCGACCAGTCGATGGTCGGCAGACCAATAAGCTTCAGTTCGAAGTTCAGGAATTTGACGTCGAAAGCAGCGTTGTGGATGACCAGTTTGGCATCGCCGATAAAGTCGAGAAAGGCGCGGCCGATGGCCCGGAAAACCGGCTTGTCGCGCAGGAAGTCATCGCCAAGGCCGTGAACCTCGAACGCCTCTCGGGGCATCTGGCGTTCGGGGTTGATGTATTGGTGATAGGTCCGGCCAGTTGGCATGTGGTTGAACAGCTCCACCGCGCCGATTTCGACGATGCGGTGCCCTTCCGAGGGTTCAAAGCCGGTGGTTTCGGTATCGAGAACGATTTCACGCATGGTGTTGCGCCCGAATGTGGGAAATGAGGGCCTTCACATAGGCGCGTGTGCTGTCGATGGACAGGGTTTCCACGATATGCGTGGCGCGGGCGCGCTTTTCAGCGTCGGGCATCTGGCGGGCCAGAATCGTCTCTAACTGGCTTTCCGTCATGGTTCCCCGGGCAAGGACACGGGCCCTTTGAAGAGAGTGAGGGGCAGTGCAAAGCAGCGTTGCGTCCATCTGCGCCTCAGTGCCCTTTTCAAAGAGCAGGGGTATGTCGAGCACGACGATATCGGCGGTGGCTGCGTTGATGAAAGCGTCGCGATCCGCTGATACCAGCGGGTGCACAATGGATTCGATCCGGGCCAGAGCGGTTGCATCCCGCGCGATCCAGTCTTTCAGTGCCCCGCGGTCAAGGCCTTGAGGGGAGAGGGCCTGCGGGCACAAAGCGGCAATAGGGCCGACAGCTGCCCCCCCCACGCCATAAACCCGGTGCACCGCGGCGTCGGCATCCCAGACCGGCAGACCCTCGGCGGCGAACATGGCGGCGGTGGTGGATTTTCCCATGCCGATGGAGCCGGTGAGACCGAGAAGAAAGGCTGTCATGATTGCAGGACGGCCTGTCGGGTTTCCTCATCGACGGCGGG
>ERZ1645187.2634-NODE-2634-length-15609-cov-9.258133_pt1 | contig 15609 bp, 13 predicted proteins | sample MGYA00575352_ERZ1645187 | MGnify/ENA primary metagenome ERZ1645187 (study PRJEB40837, sample SAMN11349314) | freshwater sediment metagenome | isolation source: river sediment | host: Sediment | place: India: Wazaribad , New Delhi | collected 2017-02-21 ... | reverse complement strand
AGTTCGGTAATCCCGGACGGGCGCAAGCTCCCGTCGAGATCCGGTCCGATGAGCACGAAGTTCCAGTCCTCCCGCAACCGCGCCACCTGACCCAGAAGATCGTAATCAAACCAGTGCGCCAGCGCACCGTAATAACCTGCGATCGGCTTGCCGGCCGCCAGGATGCTTGCAAAATCCTTGTCTCGGTTGGCCGGATTCGGTTCGGGCGCCCGACTGAAATGGGCTGCGTCCACGGCATTGGGCAGATAGAGCGCATCCGGCCGCGTGGCGATCAACTCCGCGTGCAAGGTTCGGGCGACAGCCGCAACCACCTCGGATTCCCTCACGGCCCGCGCATGGAGGGCCCTCAGCCAACCTTGATCGTAGGGAAACACCGAGAGATCGTCTATCCAGTCGTAAACGACACGCACCCCAGGGCCGAAGTAATCCCGATAGCCATAGCTATAGGTAAAGGTCCAGAGGGTCAGCAGGGGCAGATCGCGCAACCAGGTTGGCGACCCCTGGAACAGATAGACGCCCGGCTCGATTTCGCGGACCAGATCAACCTCATCCACGGAGCTGCCCGTACAATCAAAAATCGCAACCTCGCCCCGAGCCGCCAGCGCCCTGGCCAGATGATGCGGGCGTTGAAAGAGCGGGATATTCCAGCCGATCGAGGGAGGAAAGAGGACGACGCCCGGAGCCCCCTCGCATCTTTGGCGGAGGGCCTCCAAGGCCCGCCGCCGTGGCACCGTCAGGGCCGACTTTTCACGATAGCGCTCCTTGTTTTCGTAATAGACCCGCAGATATTCCTCCTCGCCCAGCAGCTTGAAAGAGGCGCGCTGCCAATGATGGATGAAACTGTCGCGCGCCAGCTTGACCGCGAATCCGGCCGCCCGGACCCTATCATTGTAATCGTCGTCTTCGAACATGCCGATGCCAAAGCCTTCATCCAGGGGACCGACCGCCTGATACACGGCCCGCGGCATCACCACGCAGAAGAAGGCCAGCATACCGATATCGGCGAGCTGGCCGCGCTCTTGACGGCAATGGGCCGCCGCCCAAGTCGGCATGTCCGCAATCAGCTCGTAACCAACGGGGATCTGGGCCTCGTTGCCGATGGCATTGGTCACGGGACCGATCAGACCGAGCCGCGGGTCGCGCTGGAGATGCCGCACCAGGGTACTCAACCAGGCCCCCGAGACCACTGTGTCGTTGTTCAGCAGACAGAGAAAATCGCCCTCGGCGATCGCCAGGGCCTGATTGTTGGCCGCCGCAAAGCCCTTATTGACTGGGTTAAGGATGATCCGCACCCGCGGCTCCGAGGCCGCGATGCGGCGCAACAACTCCGGCGTGCCGTCATGGGAACCATTGTCCACGACAATCACCTCGAAATGCGGATAATCCGTATCCCCGAGCAGGCTCTCCAGACACTGGCGATTAAGATCCTGATTGTTAAAGGTCACGATCACCACCGAGACCAGCGGCACGCACGCGCGAATCGCCGCGTCCAGGTCCCGCTGGCGCAGTTCCCAGGTATTGGCGCGCGCAAACTCCCGCCGCCGCGCCTGGCGCGCGACCGAATCGCGACCGACCTCGCGCTCGATAGCAAAGGCAAAGGCCTCGGCGGTCTCCGCCAAGGCGATGTGGTCCAGTTCGGCGATCGGCTCCAGTTCGGGTAAGGGCACCGCCACCACCGGCTTACCAGCGGCCAGCATCTCGTAAACCTTCACCGGATTGGTCGCTTCGGTGAGCGGCAGACGCTTGAATGGGATAATGCAGCAATCCCAGTCGGCGATCAGCCCCGGCAGCAGGGTGTAGGGTTGCTCCCCCGGCAGGGTGACATTCGCCCTCCCCTCCAAGGAGGCGAGATCGGCGCTGAAGGTATTGCCGATCAGAACCAGGCGCCAATGGGGACGCAGCCCCGCGAGCCTGCCCACCAGATCGGCGTCGAACCAGTCGGCGATGGCGCCGTAATAACCCACGATCAGACGCTCGGGCGTCCGGTGCTCGGTTGGCGCGACCGCCGCGAAGTGCGGATAGTCCACCGCATTCCGGATCAAGCGGCTGCGCCGCGCCCGCGGGGCGACCTTATCCAGGAGCAGCCCCGAAGAGGCAATCACCTGATCCGCCGTCTCCAGCAACCGCGTCTCGGCGGCCAGCATGGCGGGGGCATTGGTGGAAAAGCCCGCGTGATCATCCATGCAGTCGTACACCACCAGGCATCCGCAGCGCTCGCGCAGCACCTCGGCCACCGGCCCCCAATAGGGCAGTTGCACCAGACAGACCCAGAGGGTCCGATCGGCGGCGGCAACGAGCGTAAGCAAGGCCGCGACCAGCCGCTCCACCTCGGCGACCGTGGGCAAATCGCGATAGACATTGGTCGTGGCGCGTCCAGGCAAGGTCACGCCCGTGACCCCGGTCTCGAGGTCGCGCCGTGCCAACTCCGCCCCAAAACTCAGTCCAACGTAGTAAACGCGATGACCCGCCCCCACGTATTGCCGCGCCAACTGCTGGGGGCGCTGAAACCGAAAATCCCAATCGATGATGGGCAGGCAGAGCAACTCGTAACCGGGCAGAACCGGCGCGGTCGCAGGTCTCACGCCTGGCGGCGAGTTCGCGGGGGACGCGAGTTCGCGGCTCGCCTCGTCGGACCGCCACGAGTCACTCGACGGCATGCTCACCATGGCCGTTCCCGGGGGCTGGCCGACTTGTTGGCCTTGCCAGGCCCTAAACTGGCGCAACAAGGCGGACACCTGATCGACTGCCAGGCGCGGTTTGGCCCGTAACAGCAGCCATTCCACGCTCCGGACGACACCATCGCCAACCCGCCAACGCCAGGATTCCAGGGTTGCCGCCATCAGGCCGTCGATCTCGTTCAACCAGCGCGACAACATCGCGATCTGGCTGGTCAGATCCGCAAGCCTGGCCTCCTTGATCGCCCCATCCGCCCGCTCCGCGGCTAGCACCTGATCCTGTTCGGCCGCACAGGCTTGCGCCAGCGCCAGATCGGCGGTCAAGGCCTCGATGCGAACCCTGAGCATCGTCGCCTCCTCTCCCGCCGCGGTCAAGGCCTGGTCCTTTTCGGCCGCGCGCGACTGCGCCAGCGCCAGATCAGCGGTCAAGGCCTGATATTGTTCGGCCAGGCTGGTCCGGGCCATGACCAATTCCTTGCTCAAGGCCTCGATACGCGCCGCCAGGGACGTCACCGCCTCCCGCTCCGCGGTCAAGGCCTGATCCAACTCGTCCGCGCGCGTCTGGCTGTGGGTCATTTCGTCTCGTAGGGCCGCTACTTCAAGGGTCATCGCCTCCGATGCAAGCTGGGCAGCGAGCAACTCACTCTGGGCCTGGTTCAAGGCCGCCGTGGTCGCCCGCGCCCCCACCCGCCGATTGCGCTCGGCCGCCAAGGCCTCCTCGGCACCCGCGCTGAGCACGGGGATCTCGGCCCAGGCCAGGGCGGACCCATCCTCCAGGCCACTGGCCAGCCGGTGTTGAGCCAGGTTCAGAAGGCCATCGTCCCCCCCAGCCGCTGCCCGCTGGTGCTGAAGCCGGCTCTCCACGAAGGCCAGGATCTCGCGTTGGGAAGGCAGGCGTAACCCACCCACCTCCGCGGCGCACAAGGAGTCATGAAGTTCGCGAACGACAGCCTCGGGGTTCGCGATGAGCCGCGCGTAGGAGACGACGCAACGGGGCAGACCCCTCGATGCCGCCAGGGCGCCCAGGGTATACCGCTCCCACAGGGCAATGCCGTGAGTCAGGCTCAAGCCATTGCGGGCCTGGAGCGACTGGGCCACCTCCAGGGGCGCGCGATGGGGCAAGACGCACACCGGCACCTCCATCAAGGGCCGCCAGACCGGCAGCGTCAGGCACAGCCTCGGGTCCTTGAGCACCCAGGGGCGGTGCGTATCCATCTGGAAAATGATGCGCTGGAGTTGCTGACGCAGTTCAGCCGTCAGACGCTCCGCGAGTTGCTCCGGCGTAAAGCCAGCGATCTCATCCCAGGTACAATCAAGCGCCGCCAGTAGCCTATCATTCAGTTGCGAGACATCCGTGCGCTCCCAAAAGCCCTTTTCGTTATCCGCCGCGGGCTCGCCGATCAAATGAGCGGGACCCATATCCGCGCCCATCATATTGATGAGCCGCGTAATCGCGGAGGTACCAGAACGGTGCATGCCAAGGACTAAAATCTGCATGGAAAAGGTTCCCGACGCTTTATCTGTGAAATAGACGCCCAGCTCACAGGGACCGAATCGAACCGTCGGCGGGGACCTGACGGCACGCGATCCAGTCATGATAAGCTTGGAGCACCTCCGCCACGCCCCCCGCGGCCCAGGTCACCCCTTCCTCGATCCACACCGCCCAATCGCACAAGCCCTGGATTGTACCGGGGCGTGAGACACCAGGATGATAGTCCGGTCGGAACGGATGCGCTCGTGCATCGCCCGGCTCGACTTGGCCTGAAAGGCCTCATCGCCAACCCCGAGTATTTCGTCGATCAGCAGGATATCCGGGTCCACCTGATAGGCGACGGCAAACCCCAGGCGGGCCCTCGTACCGGATGAGACCGCGATCCTGACGAATGATACCGGCGATCAGCCGTAGCAGGGTGCTTTTGCCAGCGGCATTGCGACCGATGATACCCAAGGTCTCCCCCTGATAGAGATCGGAGCTAATCTCCTGCAGGACCCAGAACCGCCGCCGCGGCCGCAAGCTCAGCGCGCCTTGCCAAAAGGCGACGCCTGGGCGATCGAGGGACAGGAGGGGTTGGGGAGGCGTCATCATGGTTCAGGGCACCAGCCGCGGGTAATCGTGATCAAAACGGCGGATCAGGGTAATCGCCAGGATCAGGAGGAGGCTAGCACCAACCGCCACCCAGCAGAGACGCGCCCAGTGTGGCCAGGCCCCATGCAGCAACAGACCGCGGAAATCCTCGATCAGGCCCGCCGTGGGGTTGAGGTAAAACAGACCCTGATAGGCTGGCGGGACATTCTTGGCCATAAAAAAGAGCCCGGACATGAAAAACAGCAGATTCAACAGATTATCCGCGAGAAAGCGCAGATCCGGCAGATAGGGCACTAGGGCCGCGAGCAGGCAGGCGAAGGCCGAGATCAAGAGAAACTGCACCAGCAGCAGGATCGGCAAGGCCAAATAAGTGATGCCGACCGGGTAACCCGACAGCCAGGGGAAGATCAGCAGCAGCACAAAGACCAAGGCGAATTTGGTCAAATCGGTGAGCAAGGTGGTCGCGGGAAAGACCAGCTTGGGCACATGCACCTGACCCATGAGTCCCTGCCCGGTCAGGATGGCGCCACCCGCGTTGGAAACCGATTGACGATACCAGTTCCAAATCGCTAAGCCAGTGAGCAGAAAGGCCACGAACCCCTCGACGGTTCCCTGCAACATGACCACAAACACCATATAAAAAAATCACATGGATAGGATCGGATCGATTACCCATCACAGATAGTTGATGTAGGTTTTGGATGCCTGGGCACGGAGATCGGGGTAGGTTTTATAGCTGATCAGATCCCTCATACGCCTATCAACGGACCAATGATGGAAAAGCCGCGCGTCTACGCCGCGTTGTCTTAGTACCGGCCCTCCCCCGCTATTCCCCAGGTCCTCACTCATCTCGCATCGCTCATCTCGACCACTAACAGATTATCTTATCATGACCGCCAAGCCGACTGTGATCACCATGCCATGCGGACAGATGCCTGACCGGCACTATGAACAAAGCACGCCTAAACTTGACCACCACATCAGTGACCAGGGGTATTTTTCCGCACCCCCTCATCATCACCGCGCTCTGTCTCGCCACGGCACTGCCCGTTCTGCTAACCGACCTCCCCCCATTGGTGGACTTTTTCGGGCACCTCGGACATTACCGCATCCAGACCGGGCTTGCGGACTCCCCCCTGCTGCAACGCCACTGGGACTACCAGTGGGGATTAGTGCCCAACCTGGGGTTCGACCTGATACTGGCACCGCTAGCCCCGCTGTTGGGCCTGGAGCGCGCGGCCTGGCTCATCACCCTGCTCATCCCTCCCCTCATGGCCTTTGGCTTCGCCCGCACGGCCAGGGCTGTCCAGGGTGAGCTACCCGTCACTTGGTTATTCACCCTGCCCTTGACCCTGGCCTACCCCTTTCAACTGGGTTTTCTCAACTACTGGTTGGGGGTAGCCATCGCCTTCCATCTCTTCCCGACTTGGTTACAGACCGCTAGTCATCTCCCCGGGCGCCGGGCGGCGATTTTTGTTCCAGCCAGCCTCTTGGCCTGGCTTATCCATGGCTATGGCTGGGGAATCCTGGTGGTGCTGTCGGTCGGCGCCGCCCTTGGCGGCGCCTGGCAAAGGGGTGACCGGGGTATAGCCACGGGATTATTTTGGCCATCACTCGGCTGTTGGCCCCTGTTGGCGCCTCTACTACCCATGGCCCTCTGGGGCAGGGGCCTCACCGGCGAAAGTTCGGGTTGGTTCGATCTTCAATCCAAGGTTACCGGGCTGACCATGGTCCTGCGCGACCAGTGGCCATTACTCGATTACAGCTCCCTTGCCATCATGATAATGCTCATCATGGCGGGGTTGTTGCTGGCCTACGTCCTCAAATCAGGACAGGTTTCCTGGCTGCCGGTCCTCGGCACCCCCGCGCTCCTCATGTTCGCGCTCATCCTCCTCATGCCCTCGCAACTGTCCGTCTCGGCCCTTGCCGACGTTCGGCTGTTGCCGGTCACCCTAGCGACCGCCCTGCTCGCCATTCGCCTCTCCCCGGGTCAGCACCGGCTAACGGGGATGCTGACCATGGCCGGGCTAGTGATTTTCCTGACCCGCACCTCCGTGGCAACTGCGGGCTTCATGACGCTTGACCGCGATATCGCCGCCCATCTCAAGGCCCTTGAAAAGATCACCCCGGGATCCCGCGTCGCCGTGCTCGTCAAAAATCCCTGCCGCGACCACCGTTTGGTTCACCGGCTCAATCATATCGATGCCATGGCCATCGTCCGCCGCGACGCCTTCACCAACAGCCAGTGGAACATCAAGGGGTCACACCGGGTGCTTCCCCTTGGCGGCGCCGGGACCCCTTTCAATGCCGATCCTTCACAATTCATTCCCGGCGAGGCTTGCAAGGCGCCACTCAAGCCCGATGAACAGATCGCCGCGCTCCAGCAGCGCATCGCCCAAATACCGCTAGACCGATTTGATTATCTTTGGGTCATCAACTTCGAGCCACGCCTCATTAGCCCCCCGCCCTGGCTGATAAGTCTGTATGCGGACGACCTCACCAGCCTTTATCGAATCGACCCGGCGCAGGCAAACCCATGACCAAGCCATGTTGACGACCTCTGGCCCCAGGCCAACCAGGCGTGCCGTCCTAGGCCTCATTTTGTTCTGCCTGTTTTGTCTTGGCACCCTTTATGGCCATTTCTGGCCCAACATGAACTGGCCCGACGAGATATTCCAGTCAGTCGAACAAGCCCACCGCTTTGTGTTCGGTTACGGCCTGATACCCTGGGAATACCGAGAAGGGCTCAGAAGCTATCTCTTTCCAGGCTTGCTAGCCATTCTTGTTTGGCTTGGCCAATGGCTAGGGGCAGGCAGCGCCGGTTACGGGCTGCTCGTGACCATGGCCCTGGTATTAGTGTCTCTCTATCCTCTTTGGGGCCTTCTCACCTTCCAGCCCTGGAAAATCCACGAACTCCTGCTCCTGTTCCTGGCCGTGGGATGCTGGTATGAAATCCTCTATTTCGCGCCCAAGGCCGCTACCGAGATCTTCTGCGCGCACCTCATCCTGGGCTCGGTCTTGTTCCTCTTCCGGCCAGGTGTAGCCACGACCAGACTCAGGGCCGTCATTTCCAGCCTCATCATCGGGCTGGCCGGCGGCATCCGGATTCAATATCTACCCGCGGTGGCAATAATTTGGCTCTGGGGCTGGGCTGTCCTCTCACGGCGAACCCTGGCGCTGATGACCGCGGGGCTGCTGGGCGGCCTCTTGCTCACGGGTTTGATTGATCTCCCCATCCATGGCGCCCTTTTTCATTCGCTGCGGATGAACATCGAAAAAAACCTTCTGGAGGACATTGCCAGCCAATGGGGGGTATCACCCTGGTACTATTATTTCAGCGAGCGGTTTGACGCCTTGGGCTGGTATCTTGTCCCGCTGCTGATATTCTCCTTGTTTGGCATCAAGCCCTTCCCGGTCTTGTTGGCTATCGGGCTCGCGACGCTTCTGCCCCACCTCCTGATTGGCCATAAGGAGTTCCGCTTCATCTTTCTGAGCTACTGGTGCCTCATGGCCTTGGCAGCGGTGGGCAGTATCCAGATCGTCCGGCTAATCGAGGGCTCATCCTGGCGGCAGCTCGCGACCCCGGCCTACGGCATCCTGGTCGCCTTCTGGGTGATATCCAACCTGCACCTTGGCCTTGCCTTCACGGGCTGGTTCGCCGAGCGCGATACCTTTCTGGCCTTGCGCGCCCTCAGCCGAGACCAGGGCATATGCGGACTCGCAACCGTCAATATCCCCTGGCACCGCTCGGGTGGCTATTATTACCTTCATCATCCGGTTCCCTATCTGGAACTAGCGGATATCGGCGCCTTGCCAGAGGAGGGCTTGGCCTACAACCGCCTGCTCATCGCCATCCAGCACCCGAAAAGGGGCATCCTCTTCCCGCAGGCACCGGATCGGCTGGGGATCTTTTACCGGGACAAGTGCTGGCATCATATCTGCCTATACCATTCAGACCAGGGCTGCGCCATTACGGAACCTATCCCTTACCACCGCTGACCCCCGGGCCGTTTGACGCCGCGCCTCCGCCTAGCGATTCCCCTCGGTAGCCAGCGACTGGAGTAATTGCGCAAAGGCCTGCCGCTCCTGGTCGAGCCCATGCCGCTGGGCCGTCGCGCGGCCCGCCGCCAGGAGCGCCTGGACCCGCTCCGCCGGGAGGGCGAGGGCCTGGTCAACCGCCGCCAGGAGCGCCTCCAGCCGATAAGGGGGTTGCCAACAGTTGGCTCCCGCCAGACAAAAAGAGCGGTTCCCAATGCAATCCGGACAGACCACCAAGGTCTCGAGGGCGAAGGCCTCCAGGGCCGGCAGATAAAACCCCTCCGTCGGATTGGGCAACAGCAGGGCCGTCCGTGACCGGGCTAGGCGCCGCAAAAATTCCCGGCGCGGTAAGGGGGTCATCAGTGTATCAAGGCGCCAGCCGGCTCGTTGCAACTTACCGCTCAGTTCCGCAGCGAGTACTGGTTGCTTGATGCCAACGATCATGACATCGACTTCTCGCGACTCCCATAGCGGGCTAGGTGGCAGATCGTCCAGATCGATGCCATTAGGAATAGTCATCAAGGGTCCATTTACCCGACCCGTTTCGCGCAAGGCCTGCTCCACCTCGGCACTGACGCAAATGCGCAGGGCCGGATGGTCAAGGAAGGCGTAGAGGGGCTCATCCGATTGAGCATGGCGCACATGCTGGATGAGATTGATGACCGGACAAGGCGGGTTTCGACGCTCCGCCTCTGCCAGCATCAACCAGTCCATCCCGGCCAAAAACAGAAGGTCAGCCCGGCGGGGATCCCAGTGAGACAGCATGTGCGCCCGCTGGTAGCGCCAGGGATTGGTGTCATCCCAGCGCGAAGTGGAGGAAAAGGCGATTTGGGGGTGGAATCCCGGGGTGTGACGAACATGCTCGAAATAGTGCCAGACCTTGAGATGACCGCCGGTGAAAAATTGATAATCCCGGTAGAACAACACTTCATGTCCCATTTTTGCCGCTCTGGCCCCATGGCTGCGCCACTCCCGAGCGTTCCGCCACCAGGAAAGCAATCGTTGTCTCAGGGTGTCAACCAAGTCGATAAATCCAGCCCGAAATCCGTCGCGAATTGTCGGATAGCCCCGTCATAAAGGGTGCGCAGTTCGGCCAAAAGGGCTGCCGGCGGCGGGGTGGGATCACCCGCGAAGATGACCTCCCGACTGCCGGCATGGCGCAGCGTCGCGGGATCGCAAGTCGCAACCCCCAGATGAGCGAAGCAGCGGTTGAGCATCTCCTCGGGTTCGCTCCTGATCTGCTCGTAACGCAGCACTAGGAGTTGCTCGGGGGGATAGAGCGACTGCCAATTACGTAGACAGGTACCGTAATCGCCACGCTGTCGGGAGCCTGACGAGTGAAAGTGCTCCATGAACCAGGCTTGCGGGGCCGTAGCGACCTCCAAGCCCGCCAGCCGGCAATCCATCTTGGCCGCTGACCAGGCCCGTTCAATCGGGTTGCGGATCAGGTAGATCAGCCGCAACTTGGGCACCAGCGCATGGATTTCGGCGATGGTCTCTGGCGGCAGGATACCGTAGGCGGGGGTGAATTCTCCCGCCACCGCCGAAGTGGCAGAGAAGGTAGCCAGGTAGGCATCAACCGCGGCGGCATCATGGGGAAAGTTCCAAAAATGCGGCTCCTTACCCAGTGGGAATGCCAACTCCGGGTGCTGACGCAATTGCTGATACAGCCAACTGGTGCCAGCCTTTTGCGCCCCAATGCCCAGAAAACTCAGCATGGTTCTCCCCTCTCTTTGGGCCCTTAAGGCTTAACGGCGGTCGGGGTTTGTGCCGGGGCCTGCTCCAGCTCGACTATCAGGGCCTGTAAGGCGGCCTGATCGAGTTGGGCCGCGGGACTCGGATCGAAGGCCTTCTGGGCCTCGGCCAGGCGGTTACGGAGATAGTTGGCGCGGATTTCCTGTTCCAATTCTTCCCTCACCTCCTCGAAGGGTTTGATGCCCGCGGGCCGGTGAGCCAGGCGCTGGATGAGATGATAGCCAAAGGGGGTCTCGACCGGCCCGCTGATGGCCCCATCCTCAAGCTGGGCCAGGGCCGCGACGAAGCGCGGATCAAGACCCTCGGGCTGGAGCCAACCCCCCAGGTCCCCGCCCGCGGGGGCGCTGGCGTCCTGGGAATGCCGGCGTGCCAGCTCGGCGAAATTGGCCCCGTTGTCCAACTCGGCCTTCAGCGCCGTGATCTTGGCCAACTGGGCCTCCCGTTCCGCCTCGCAAGGCACCTTCAGCAGGATATGCGCGGCTTGATATTCGCCCTGGGTCGCCAACTCGGCCTGGCGGACGGCATAATTTTCCCGCGCCAGAGCCGTGAGGTCCGGCAGGGGTATGCCCGCCTCGATATGCTCGCGCAAGGCCGCCACCAGGATCTTCTCCCGGGCCTCCGCCAGCCGCGCCTGGACGACGGGGGTCTGATCCAGCCCCAGGCGCTCAGCCTCGGCCGCCATGAGTTGCTTGCGCAGCAAGAGCTGCAAGATCGCCACCGCCCCGCCCTCGGTGGTGAGACGGGCCCGCTCGGCCGGAGGCATGTCCAGCCAGACAGGGGTGAAGGCGCTGGCGCGAACCGCTTGCCCTTGATCGCTCAACAAGATGGGATCTGCCTCCCCGGACCGCGCCCCGCCCGGGCCCAGCAGGGGGAAGACCAGTAGCATAGCCACAAAGGCTGAGGAACGTCGCTTCATCCTATTCTCCTCATCAACAAAATAATCACCCGCGATCAGCAAAAAGCCCGCGCGGGGCGGGCTTAAAGGAGCGGCAGCAGCTAAGGGGGACAAGACCCCATCGAACAACCGCTGCCTGCACGGGGCCCATCCCTGGGCCTCGGGCTTCCTAAGGAAGGGCTACAGCTCCAACGGTATTCGCTGGAGGATTACGCAACAGTGCACTCGGGAAGGAGACGGCCTCGTTGAGACCCGAATCAGCTACACGGGTGGTGAAGCCCCAGCTAGCGACCGGCAGCCCCGCGAAGGGTGAACCCGTCCATCCAAGCAAATTGCCCGGATAACGATTGGCGTCGCTAATCAGGCTGAGGTTGATCCAGCCGTTGGCGAAGTCCGTGTTGATGTTGTAACCATTAGGTGTGCGCAACGCCGATACGCCGTTAAAGGTGATGACGTTGGTTTCGAAACAGAGATTCAGGCCCCACCTGGCGGGTGAGAAGCGAGGCGTATTGGGATCCCAATTCTCTTCGCGGTCCCAAATATTCCAACTGATCGGGTCACAGGACAGGCCTTCATCATACCGCTCCGAAAAAGGCGAGGTTGAAACCCCATTTTGCATGGCACCAGAAGGACCACCGGCAACAGCAGCCACCTGCACAGGGATACCCGGAGTCCATTGGTAACGGCCTTGCAACGGATTGGTGCCGGGAGTTTCGGGGCCATCGACAAAGAACTTCTTGACGTCGGCCATGATGACGATGTCAGTGGCGGTATCCCAGGCCGCTTCATTTTGGAGGGCCGTCCACATATTGATGACATTGGTGGCCTGATGCAGGAAGGCCACGGCCTCGGCACCTACCCTCGGCAGATCACGGGTAGTCGCGATCGCGTCGTCTCCGACAACAAAATAGGCGGGGGTATTGGCGGAGGCCTGAGTGGGCAGGAAGAAACTGGCCAAATACCTTTGCTCAGCGGTTAGACCGGATTCGAGGGGAATATTGCCCGGGTGCATCTGGAGGGTGACCAGATTGATTGGCGGATCTCCAGGCACACCAGTCTCAGTGGCAAAATCGGGATATTGCGGCACATTACTGCGGGGGGTCGCTAGCGAGAAAGCTCCCGCATAAGGTGCTGAGGCTAACCCCGCCTGGAAGAAATCAGCCAGGGTATCCATGCCTTGCGCCGCATTCTGGCCTAAGGGCACGTTAAGGACGTTGAAAACCCCCTTGATGGCATTATTGGTGTATTCAGGATAACCACCCGTTGTCAGGTAACCATTAAGCGTGTTCGGATCTTCTACCGGTTCCTGATTAAGCAATTGGTCCCACGCATTGGGAGCCGTGTTAACGAAGCGGGCCGTCTCCATGGCGCAACTGTCAGGCTCCAAGCCTCTACCAGTGACTTCATCAAATGTCTTGGAGCCCATGACGATCGCGTTGACATAGCCCTCTTTAAGACGATCGGTCGTCTGGGGGCCCTCGTCGCCCGCAATGGCAGCCAAAAAGCCGGAAGTGGCGAGGACAGTGGGATTGGCGGCATCCCGGGAAATAGCGGGGATGGTGCAGCTTTCGTCGCCGGTGTAAATGACCGGGCCCTGACTGCCCCCATCGGCGATGGTGGCATTCCAGACGTCGAAGGGCGACAGAATGACAGTGAAGTCCCAAGAGCGGGAGTTACGATATTCGTGAATGCGCACCCGCATAGCGATGGTGCGGTCGCTGGTATTGGTGTAGTTGATCAGGGTCGCATTGCCGTTGTGGGTGGTGTAGTAATTAGAGAGACTATCACCTAGACCATCGGCGGAAAAGTGGACGGCATAGGCCGAGGGAGCGATCGCGGCGGTACCCAGTACTGCACCCACGCACATTGAGATTTTTTTCTTGGACAGGATTTTCATGATTACCTCCCCTCTAGGGGCTTGTTGAGAAAAAATTCTTGGCCGTGAAAAACCAAGCTACATGTCCAGGCAAACTTACTTACCCGGAACGAACCACCATTCACCCGCTGAACGTATCCAGGATTCCGAGAACACCGTCACTACCGGCACCGTCTTTTCGGTATCAGCCAGGAAGGCTTCAGCAAAAATTTTGATCTCGACTTGAGCTGTTTCTTCCGACTCCCTTTGTGCCGATACAATTTCCACGCGTTGCCAGTTTATCTTAGTTCCCCCGATTCTGGCAGCAAAATCTTTGGCCGTAAAGACAGCCCGGTAAGCGGGGGAGGCGTATTGATAGGCACGGTGAAAATCACGATCGATCAGGGCCACCCAACGGTCATGTGCTCTTTGCTTGAGAACCTCCAGCCCGAGGCTCGCATCGCTAACGGCTTGGCCCTCGGCTTGCGAGGGAGGAAGCGCCGACTCGGTGGTGGGGCTGGGTGAAACCGGGGGGGCAAGCGTGACCGCGGGAGACTCCTCCGTCGCGGCCGGCGCTGAGGATTCGGCGGCCAGGGCGTTGCCTGAAGGCCCTACCAACAACAGGATGAGTAGAGATACATACAAGTGGGTACTCGACACCATGGAGACTCCTAACCTTATCCTGGGATCACGCCGCGTCTCTTGCGAAAGCCGTAGACCTGGGCGGTAATAGCTAATAAGTACTGAATCGGTGTATTACGGGCTAAAGCTTAGCGATTGAGCCACAATCTGTCAAGGGCGATGTGGCACTTTTTTGACCCACTGATACCCTTTAGCTACAAAAATAATGTTTCATTTTCATGGAGTTAAAATAATCGGATCTGCAATGTCGCGATTTAGCAACAGAAACACTCCCAACAGACCCCGTTTGGCGAGCTTATACAACTTGTTGGTAAAGATGCTTGATGGCCCTCGCCCCCCCGCGAAGGGCGGGTAGTACTTACCGACATGCAGGACGCGCATGGGAAATTCAGGGATGGACCGACGGGCTGAGTTGAATCACTCCCGTGGGTCCTGACCCTCCCGAGGGTCTGGTAGGTCAGGGTGATCGCCGGCCTCCGGGGCCGAGGCACTCATTGACTCGATGCGGGCCTCCAGCAGGGCCAGCCGCTGTGCCAGGCGGCGGATGCGCTGCTCCTGACGGGACCGTTGCAGATCCATGTCCATCATTTTGACCAGCAGCAGGGCAAATCCCAGGATGACCGCCACGATGGGGGGGTAACTCACGCCCAGATAGGGGGCGATGAGGTCGGTGAGCCGGGGCCAGGTGCCGAGCAGGATGATGCCAGCGGCCAGGCCGATCCACCAGATGGCATGGGGGCCGTGGAGGTGGGCGCGACGTACCAGCCAGAGGATCATGCCGGCGAGTGACAAGCCAATCATGAGGGAGGTCAGTTGGTAAGTCATGCCGTCACCTCATTAGTCCTCGTCCAGGCAGGCACGATTACGTTGGCCACCTACCCCGGCCAGACTCAGCAGGCTGGTTTTGACCATGTAAGTCGCCACGGTCCACCAGGAGTTGAAGACCCGGGAGCGGCCGTGGTTACGATCCCGCATGGTGACGGGCACCTCCCGGATGCGCAGCCCCTGGCGGCGCAGGATGAGGAGGACGCCCACATCCTGATAGTCGAGCAGGGTGGCATCGGGGCGGATGAGGCGGTCCATGGCGACCCGGTTGTAGGCCCGAAAACCCGAGGTCAGGTCCTCCAGGGCAATGCCAGTGAGTCCGCGGAAATAGCGCCAGGCCAGCCGCCGGGCGCGACTCACCCGCAGGGGACAGGCGCCGATGACCACATCCGCCTCGCCGGCCAGCAGGGGCGCGATCAGCGCCTGGATATCGGTGGGATCGTGCTGACCATCGGCATCCAGGGTGATGGCCAGTTCCCAGCCCTGGCGATGGGCGTACCGCAGCCCGGTCTGCATGGCCCCCCAGGCCCCGAGATGCAGGGGCAAGCGCAGTACCCGGGACCCCGCGGCCGCCGCGATCGCCGCCGTGTCGTCCTGGCTGCCATCGTCGATGACGACGATGGGCGCCTGGTAGAGGCGGCGGGCCTCGGTGATGACCTGGGCGATGGAATGGGCCTCGTCGCGGGCGGGGATGAGTATCACGGGGCGCCGCCCTTGGCCCCGGCTGACCCAAGCCCTGACGCCGCTCTCAAGTCGGCCTCTCCCGGGGATCAGTTGCGGCTCTTATCCACCAGCTTGCCGGCCTTGATCCAGGGCATCATCTCCCGCAGGCGCTCGC
>ERZ1645187.2633-NODE-2633-length-15610-cov-20.302282_pt1 | contig 15610 bp, 11 predicted proteins | sample MGYA00575352_ERZ1645187 | MGnify/ENA primary metagenome ERZ1645187 (study PRJEB40837, sample SAMN11349314) | freshwater sediment metagenome | isolation source: river sediment | host: Sediment | place: India: Wazaribad , New Delhi | collected 2017-02-21 ... | reverse complement strand
AATTTCCACCCATGACTTTTGAACAACGCGCCGCACTGTCTGAAACCCATATTTTCAAAGCGGTATTCCCGAACACCACCAATCATTACGATACGCTGTTCGGAGGCACTGCCATGCAACTGATGGATGAAGTCGCCTTCATCACGGCCACCCGCTTTGCCCGGCAGAAAATGGTGACGGTCACCTCCGACCGCATCGACTTCAATGTACCTATTCCGAGCGGCACCATCATCGAATTGGTGGGAAAAGTCGTAAAGATGGGCAACACCAGCCTGGATATACAGGTGAATATTTTCATCGAACTGATGAATTCCGACAAAAGAGAACTGGCTATTTCTGGAATGTTTAAATTTGTAGCCATCGGCGAAGATAAAAAGCCGGTTAAAATCGATTTATCCAATATACCTGTTACATAATTTACTATGCAATCACTCCGAATAATCATCCTCACCGCCGTCCTCCTGATTTCATTTACCGGTCAGGCGCAGGACAAAGGCATGCTCTTTGAAAAATCAGACTGGGCCGGCATTCTGGCCAAAGCAAAGAAAGAAAAGAAGTACATTTTTCTCGATGCTTATGCCAGCTGGTGCGGTCCGTGCAAATGGATGTCGAAAGAAATATTTCCGCAGGAAAAAGTGGGCGAGTTCATGAATGCCCGTTTTGTGCATGCGAAGATAGACATGGAAAAAGGCGAAGGCATTGCACTGGCTCAGCAATATCAGGTGGGCAGCTACCCTACTTACCTGTTTTTCAATCCCGATGGCGAGCTGGTGCATCGCGGTCTGGGCTCCATGCCCGCGGAAGATTTTATCGCCCTTTGCAGCAACGCGCTGGACAGCAGCAAGCAATACATGACGCTGCGCAAGCAATACCTCGGCGGGCAGCGCGACTCCGCTTTTCTGCGGCAGTTCACCTATGTGGCATCCGATGCGCAGGACACGCTGACACAGGAAATCCTGAAAGCATATCTTATCACACAACACCAGGCGCTGAATGAAACCACCATACCGCTGATACATTACGTGACAGGCAGCATCGAAGATCCGGGCTTCAGTCTGATGGTGCAGTATCCTGAAAAATTTGAAGCCGTGCTGGGCAAAGAAACCTATGCATCTACCATGGAAGGATTGGTATGGTATGCTGCCCGCAAAGCCGGCAAGAAAGGCAGCGACACGGCTGCTTTCCGGAAAGTGATACAACACTATTTGCCGGAACAAACGGATTTACTGTGCGCACAATATCAACTGAGCCTGTTGAAGCGAAGCGAAAACTGGAAAGACTATCTGCCAAAAGCATTGGCGTTTGCCGATAAATTCTGTCAGGAGGACTGGCAGCGACTGAATGATATCGCCGCGACCTTATCCGAACAATATACCACCAAAGACACGCATGAAAAGGCATTGAAAATGGCATTGCGTTCCGTTGACCTGCATCCGGTGTACGACAACTACGACACCGCTGCGCAACTGTATTTCCAACTGAATGACCTGACCAATGCGAAAGTGTTCGCGGAAAAAGCCATTGCAGCCGGAAAGGCCGCCGGTACCACCACAACCGCTACGGAAAGTTTGTTGCAAAAAATCATTTCTGCAAAATAATACGCACCGACTCGCTCGTCGTCATATTGGAATTGAGGATAAACGTTCGCACATAGAAATTGTCATCTATGGCAATAGAGGCGGTATTCGGCGGAAGGCTGCCCAGATTTTCGGCAAACATGAGCAACTGATTATCGCCCTGCTCCAGTTCCAGGTCAATGCGGTATTTGGCCTTCTTCAGCAAAAAATGAGATAATATCCAGGTATCATTCCACTTCAGGGAAATGGTATCGCCGTCCTGTTTGTTGTTATCCCAGATATAAATAGTAATTTTTTCCTGTTTCACGGTCCATTCCTTGGAGGCCAGCACGGTGCGTTTTCCGGCTTCTTCCACGCGTTCCCGCTGCGCGGTCATCAGGCGCTGCGCCTGTTCCCGAAATGCGGTATCCGACGGCAATGGATACAGCAACAGGATGCTGGCTGGCGGCAGATTTGCCGTTTTGTTTTTGCCGCCTTTCTTTTGTTTCACGGGCTTCTCCGGCATCACCCATTCCAGCGCGCAAATCTCATTTTGTTCGCGCACCACGCTGAAATGTCCTTTCCAGTTTACGGATGCAAGACTGTTGCCTGCGGGTGCCACTTCCTGCACTTCCGCAATCTTCCATACATCCTGTTGTTGTTTCAGTTGCAGTAAAAAAGTCTGGCGAACCGTATCCGTTTCTACATACATACAAAGCTGCGCCTGTCCTTCCGCAAACTGTACTATTTCCGCTTTGACATCACTGCGCACCGACGACGAATGGTGCCAGCTGCCACGCCAGCCGCCGGAAAGTGAATCGGGCTGTTGCGCTCGCGAAGCGAGCGCAACCATCATCAGCAGTCCGTACAGCATTATCTTCATACTTGCTTTAATTGTTCGACGATACGCACACATTCCACCGCTTCCCTGACATCATGTACGCGCAATATCGCGGCACCTTTTTGCAGGGCAAAAGTATTTACCACCGACGTGGCATTCAGCGCTTCCTGCGGCGTGATGTCCAGGAATTTATACAACATACTTTTTCTCGACATGCCTGCCAGTACAGGCTTTCCGATTATCTGCAAGGCATCCATCTGCTGCAGTAACTGATAATTCTGTGTCAGGGTTTTGGAAAATCCGAATCCCGGATCGACAACGACATCATGCACACCGGCCAGCCGCGCCTTTTCCGTTTGCCGCGCCAGAAAGTCGATGATATCCGACATAAAATCGCGGTATTCCGTTTGCTGATGCATATCCGACATAGTGCCCTGATGGTGCATCAACATCAGCGGACATCGATAACGTGCCGCGACGGCAAAGATGCGTTCATCTTCCGTGCCACCCGATACATCATTCAGCAAAGAAGCTCCGGCTTCCAACGCCGCTTCTGCCACCTCACTGCGATAAGTGTCCACGCTGATGAGCAACTCTGGAAACCGCCGGCGCAACTGCGACACCACAGGCACCACGCGTTTTATTTCTTCTTCTGTACTGACCGGAGCCGCATTCTGGCGGGTGGACATGCCGCCGACATCCAGGATATCGGCACCTTCCGATACCATCTTCTCCGCTTGCGCCATCCACTGCGACTCGTCCGCATATCTGCCGCCATCAAAAAAGGAATCGGGCGTATGATTTAAAATACCCATCACCAGCGGACGGGTGAACAGCAGCAACTGACCGCGGACATTCCATGTGAAATTTTCCATAAAAATTGAAAGCCTGTGCTTTTGGGTTGAAAACAAAGGTAAAGTTATGTATTTTTAGCGTTTGATTAATTTTTTTGACGTGAACGAGCACACTTTACAACAATACGATTCCGCCTTTGCTGCCTGCAGAAACCTGTTTATCAAAAAAACCAAGGACTACGGCACCTCCTGGCGCATCCTGAGAGCGCGCTCCATTACGGATCAGATTTACATCAAAGCAAAGCGCATCCGCACCATCGACGAAGCCGGTGAACAGAAAATCGGCGACTCCATCGAGTCGGAATTTGTGGGCTGTGTCAACTACGGCATCATAGGACTGATTCAGCTGGAACTGGAAGCAAAAAAAGAAACGACCATCGAACTCGGAGAAACGACCGCTACTGCCCTTTACGATGCACAGCAGGCGGTCATCAGAAATCTGTTTATTGCCAAAAACCACGACTACGGTGAGGCCTGGCGGGACATGCGCATCAGTTCCTATACCGACCTGATTCTGTCGAAGCTGCACCGCATCAAACAAATTGAGGAAAATAAAGGCAAAACCATCGTATCCGAAGGCATCGACGCCAACTATATGGATATCGTGAATTATGCTATTTTTGCACTTATCAAATTCAGTGAAACTAACGACAGGTAGTTAGCTGTTTATGGTTCAACAAAAAACAACATCATCATGGATTTAATTACGCTTATCGGAATTTTCTTTGTCAGCGCACTGGTGCTTACCGTCATTGAGAAACTGGCTTTCAAAATGCCGAATCTCTCCATCACGTTCCTGCGCAACTTTGTAGGTATCTGGTTCATATTCTCAGGTGTGGTAAAAGCCATCGACCCGTCCGGCACTGCCATCAAAATGGAAGAATACTTTGAGATTTTCGAAAAATACGCGCCGTCGTTGAATTTCCTGTGGACTTTCAGCGCGGAACATGCACTGGCGGTTTCCATTTTCATGATTATTCTGGAAATCTATCTGGGTATCGCCTTATTACTCGGCACCTGGAAAAAACTGACGGTATGGCTGCTATTGCTACTGATTGCCTTCTTTACTTTCCTCACCGGTTTTTCCGCCAAAACAGGAAAAGTAACGGACTGTGGTTGCTTCGGCGACTTCCTGAAGCTCGCGCCTATTCAGTCTTTCTACAAAGATTTATTCCTGAGCGCACTGATTCTGGTGTTGCTGTTCGGACAGAAATCCATCAAGGAATTGTTTGGCAAAATACCGAACAGAGCTTTACTCGGCCTGCTGACAATTGCGGCTATCGCTTTTACCTACCGCAATGTGCATTTTGAACCTATCAAGGATTTCCGCCCTTATCTGGTGGGCACTTCCATTCCGGATTGCCTGAAACTGCCGCCTAACGCGAAGCCGTACAAATACGAAAACACTTTCATCTACAAGAATAACCAAAGCGGCGAAGTGAAAGAATTCAAAGGCACCTGGCCACAGGATCTGGACAACTGGACATTTGTAGACAGAAAAGATGTGATGATACAAAAAGGCGATGATCCGAAATGTAAGGATTTCGCGATTCGCGATGCCAACGGCAGCGACTATTCCTCTTCTTTCTTCGAAGAAGAAGCTTATATTTTCTTCATCATTATGCCGGAACTGAAAAAAGTAAACGACGCAGGATTTGAGAAAGTGAAAGTTGTGGCGGAAGCCGCGGAACAGGACGGACAATATGCATTTATCCTCACCGGCAGCCTCATCGATGATGTCAAAAAATATGAAACGGAAAAAGGCGCGGCATTTGAAGTGTACAACACGGATGCCACCCCGCTGAAGACTATCATGCGCGCGAATCCGGGCCTCCTGATTCTGAAAAAAGGTGTCATTGTGGGCAAGTACCACTACAACGAACTGGGCAGCTATGCCGACCTAAAAAAAAGTGTATTGAAATAAACAAAACCGTGCGGCATGTATAAATTCATTTTCCAGAAATTCTTCTACGGCATACTCGTACTGATTGGCGTGGTGTTCATCATCTTCGGATTGTTCAATATCCTGCCGGTCGATCCGGCGCGACTCACCCTCGGGCAGCGCGCTGATGTGGAATCCGTGGAAGCCATCAACAAGGAACTTGGACTGGACAAGCCGAAAGCCGTGCAGTTTGCCTTATACCTGAATGATTTATCGCCGGTGGCCGTGCATGAAAAAACCGCGGAAGCACAGAAAAAATACGGCTATTCGGCCTTATTTTCCGTGGGCAAAGAGAAAGCGCTGGTACTGAAAAAGCCGTATCTGCGCCGTTCCTATCAGACGAAGGAAGATGTACTGGAAATACTGAAACGAGCGTTACCACAAACCATCCTGCTGGCAGTGGCCGCCATGATACTGGCGAGTGTAATCGGTATCGTGCTGGGAGTAATTGCTGCCGTAAAACAGCATTCCTGGTTTGACACCATCGCCATGTCGGTGTCGGTGTTGGGTATTTCCGTTCCGTCCTATTTTGCGGCTATCGTGCTCGGCTATTTCTTCGGCATTGTGCTGCACGATATCACCGGACTCGATCAAACCGGCGGACTGACCATCATAGATGATTACGGCAATGAAGTGCTGGCCTATAAAAATCTGATTTTACCTTCTATCGCTTTAGGCTCCCGGCCGATTGGCATTATCTTCCAGCTGACGCGCAGCGCCATGCTGGACGTGCTGTCACAGGATTATATCCGAACGGCGCGCGCCAAAGGGCTCGCCTATCCGGCTGTCTTGTTCAAACACGCTTTGCGCAACGCGATGAATCCGGTGGTAACCACCATTTCCGGATGGTTCGCTTCCTTGTTGGCTGGCGCCTTCTTTGTGGAAGTTATTTTCGATATCAAAGGACTGGGCTATACAGCGGTAGATGCCCTGCAGAAATTCGATTTTCCGGTAGCCATGGGTACGGTACTCTTCACGGCTACGGTGTTTATCGTCATCAGCTTTCTGGTGGACATCCTGTATGCCGTTCTCGACCCGCGCATCCGCATTGGAAAAGGATAGTCAAGCGTTTTTCTGATTGGTTAAGTATTTACCACAAACAAGTAAGTGGTTCTTAATCATTGACGGACAAAACAATAAGCCAACAATAGAAATAGCATCTATCCCCTAAACAGAATCTGATTAAGCAGACAGATTTTATTATTGCTATCATTGAATCACACGAAGTCATCGCAGGCTTTTTACCGGTGCAATAATTGAAAGGAAATTTGGATAGAAAATAAAATCACACTTAAAAAATCCGACAGCCAATCAAACATTCAACATTGAAAAAAACTTGAGCGGCATGAATTTGACATGGCACAAAAAATCGTATCAAAAATTTAAACTGGAGTTTTATGGATAATGAACGTAAAAAATTAGTAGTATAATACAAAAAAATCCCGAATCTTAGATTCGGGATTTTTACTAAATATCTTGTTTCATTACTGACCTACAATACTGATATTGTCTAAGTTATACTGTGTTGTACTTTCAGGCGAGTAGCCTCCTGTGTATCTGAAAGCGAAATATACATTATTCCCAGTGATTGCTGCCAAAGAAATACTTGTTGAAGAAAAAGAAGTACCTGCTAATGGGGCATCATCAACAAGAAGACTCCAATTTGCAGCAGTTGGGTCACCGCTACCTGTATAATCTGTAGAGTATAATACTTCCATCTTGATAGTCCCGGTCACAAATGCAACATATCTTGAAAAACTCATTTTTTCATTGGTTGTTGCATCCAAATTGACTGCTGGTGTAATTAACCAACCGATATTAGATGGTTGTTGTGAACCAACATTTGAGCTAAACGCGGAGAATCTTGCATTTTTATTACTTGAACCGGTACTTGTCCAGTTTTTAGAACCTGCTGTTGCATAATTCGTCCAACCTGACAATGAAATTACTCCTGAACCAGGTGTTGTTTCAAAATTCTCGCTGAATATTACGGTAGGACATGCTGTTGTAGTGTTTGCCACCTCTGCAATATCTCTGATTGCAAGCTGTTTGGTTGTATTAAATACACTGTAAACACCAATAATACTTACTTTATCTGATGCCGCAGGTGTATTGGTACTTGCAAAAGTAGAGAAGTTACTGGTTCTTACAGCCAAAGTATTACCATCGCAATCGGTGATATTTCTGCTTAGTGACTGACCATTTACAATATCGGCATATGGCACTCCTGCTGAGCTGGCCTGAAATGAAACTGGATCTAATTGAACTAAGATAGACTGATCTGAAGTAAGATTTAACTCTGAAAAACTGCTTATCTTTCTTGGTGTGATGGGTGCTACCATTGGTCCTTTTACAATATATTTATCTGCTAATGCACTGGCAATATCTCCTACTGCGGGCTGAGAACCTGTATAATCAACGTAGCCACCTAATTGAAGGTTTTTGCCATATTGACCTAAAACCAAATCTTTACATTTTATGTACACTTTTCTACCAACCGGATAATCTGTGTACAAACCTGATTTATTTACAAGAATAGGAATGGCTCCTGTAGAATCCTGAATCACAAATTGTTTGTAAAAATTACCGCTTTTATCATCTGCTGTAACTACACCACTGATGATTAAATCATCTGTAATAGTAATAGGATTCCCACTGGAAAACAAGGCTCTTACCTGTGCGATGGTGGCATTAGCAATATTCGGATCTGTAGTTGTATGCGGTGGCTCATCAAATTTATCTTTTTTACATGATGTGATAGTTAATGTTGCAAGTGCTGCAAAAATCATTACTACGCTGCTGAATCTTTTTATCATTTTTATAAATTTATACTATGTTAATATTTATTTTAAAATCTGAAAGTAATATTCGTGTAGAAATTTATCCCGAATGCATAGGAATATTTTGGAGGGAATTTATTCGCATTCTTTTCTGCATAATCAAAACGCAATTGTTCTCTACCACTTACTATGAACTTCTTGTTATTAGTTAAGTTGCTGATTCCGGCATTTAATACCAAATAATATTTTCCGGCATTTTTACCGTCCATTTTCTTGAACGTAGATTTCAATCTCCATGAATAACCACCTGACACATCTAGTGTCCATTGTCCTTTCTTATTATATCTTTCCTGATTAACGATATCATACCATTGTTTGGATTGATATGGAACTAAGTCCGTTGCACGTTCAGTACGATGGGTTGGAGCATATTCTGAATAGAATCTGTCAAAGAAATTTACGTTAGCACTCACATACCAGTATTTTTTAGAACGATAATACATACCTAAAGTATAAGCTTGTTGAGGAATATTTGCCACATAAAAATCTTTACTATAAATCAATTCATTCACCAATACATTAGGTTGATTATCTATCGTTAAAACACCATTTTGGCGACTAGTGTAGTAATACTTACCTACAGATGCAGCTACACTTACGCTTATGCCTTTATAAACCTGCACTTCTGCTCCTAACTCTCCACCATAGTGTACTTTATCTATATTGGTAAGTGTGTAACTTGCTAAACCAAAATAGTCATCATCAAAATATACCAATACATTAGATCCATCCTGGAAATTAGTGTAGAAACCTGTTGCGCGTAATTTTACACGAGGTGAATTCCATACATATCCGGCTTCTACAGAGCCAATCTTTTCATTACCTGGATCGCTTGCCAGATTTCTTACACGCGGAGAGATAAAGATATTATCCCAGAACGGCGCTTTCGTTTGATAAGAGCCATTGGCATACAGGTAATGGCGTCCATTAATTTTATAGGTAATTCCTGCTTTTACCATAAAGTTGTTATAAGAAAACACTTTAGATTTTCCAGCTGAATTATCAATATCTAATCCATTCTTATAAATTCCCTGGCGCCATTGTGTTGTATTAGAGAATTGTGCACCTGCAAACCAATCGATATGTTTCAGTTGCTGATTGGCCTGGCCCCAGATATCTGTTTTATGTACTATAGAAGCATAGTTATAGCCATATTTATCACCAACAGTTACGACATGGTTAGGCATATTTACATCCGGATATGTTACAATAACATTTGAAGCTGTAGAATCTTCAGTAAAGCTATTTTGATCCAGATAAAAATCTCCCCCTAAAAGGTCTCTGACTTTTTTGTAGTTATTTACTTTCTGGTATTGGTATACCAAACCGGCTGTTAAATCTACATTTTTAACGTTAATATTGAATACTGAATTAAAATTAAAACGGTTATAATATTGCACATTGTCACCAAGTATATAGGTTGAGTTTTTTCCAGTAACTGTTCCGCCTTTTCCGTTTACATTCAGAATTGTAGTATTACCTGAATTTCTATTAACGTCATAGAGTCTATCCCAATTTACCTGCAATCTGTCCGGGTCATCTAAAATAGCCTGATACAATTCATCTCTCTGTCCCACCTGATCGCTGTCACTGAAATAGCTTGGCAAATATTTATAATAATCAGGTCGCGGATCATCTACATTTTGGTTTCTATCAAAACTAGAAACACTTCTTTCTCCGAATGAATACCCTGCAGATGTCATCCAATTAGACTTTTCCGTCGGTTGCCACTCATGCGTTAAAATGAACGTAGGTTGATGTCTGTATTCAACACGTGAATTTCTTATCTTTCCATTTTGATATCCCCAATTGGGATTATAATAATTAGTACCAGCTAAATTGAGTGCTTCTTGTGTCGCATTAGATGCCTTCCCCTGTTTTGTAGGTGCTCCAAAAATAGTTAATGCCAGCGATTGCTTTTTGAAGAACTTTTGTACAGAGGCGAAGTAAGATACGCTTTGCATAGATGTACCTTTCACATAACCGTTTTTAGCCCATCTGCCAAACAACGAAACAGCAACACTCCAGCCTTTTTTAGTAATACCTGATCCGTAAGTTATACCGCCACGTAAATCATACGTTCTGTTAGATGTACCAATCGTTGCACTCAACTGTTTGCGTTGCTTACCTGCTCGGGAATCTATGGCATACAAACCACCAATCCCACTGAACCCAAATGTTGCTGGTCTTAATCCCAAAACATTTTCTCTGTTTCTGGTTACATCGTTTAACCCTGCCCATAAATTAAAAGCACCGAATCCATTATCAATATACTCCGTTGGAATCCCATTCATATAAGTATCAAAATAATCATTATCATAGCCTCTTATTCTGAAACGTGAAATACTGAAATTAAAAGATGCTGCATTTAAAAACGGATCCCTGCCTGCCGTTAAAATCGGTGAAATTGCTTGATCTGCGGAACCTTCATCATTTGATTCTTCATCTTCTAATGTTATAGTTGGAACAATAAATTCGTCAACCCTTGTCTTGAGTGATGAAGTATCACTCATCATTCCACTTGTCTTTAAGGTATCATCTTGTTTGAAATTCACATTAGCGTTCATAGCTAATGAAAAAAAGAGACACATAAAAACAGATACTGATTTTTTAGTCATAAAATTTGGTATTGATTTTGTATACTAAGATTGTTTAACAATCATTTACAAAAGTAAAGATAAATATCAAATAAATGACGACGTTACAATTCTTATTTTCCACATCAAACAATCATAATTATTACTTATTTTTGGCTTATGAAAAAATCAATTTCACTAATACTCTCACTATTTTTAGTGACACTGGCATTTACACAACAGAAGCAATATAAAATCGTGGCGTTTGGTTTTTACAACCTCGAAAACTTCTATGATACTATTAATCAGCCGAATGTGGATGATGAAGAGTTCACGCCCGAAGGCAAAAACCACTATACCGGCAAGATTTTCTGGGACAAGGTAGACCACCTGGCGGAAGTTGTTTCACAGATTGGCACGGAGCAGACACCGGACGGACTGGCATTTTTCGGCGTGGCGGAGATTGAAAACCGCACGGTGCTGGAAACGCTGGCCAAACATCCGAAACTGGTCGCCCGCAACTATCAGGTGGTACATTACGACGGGCCGGATTACCGCGGTGTGGACTGCGGCTTTATGTATAATCCGAAATATTTTAATGTACTGGACAGCCGCTCCCTGCGCGTCAACCTGAAAGAAGTGAACAGCGATGGCCGCCCGACCCGTGATATCCTGTATGTCAAAGGCCTGCTTAACGGCAGCGATACGGTACACGTATTTGTGAACCACTGGCCGTCTCGCCGCGGTGGCGAGGAACTCACCGCGCCATACCGCAAATTCGCCGCCGGTGTGAGCAAGAAATTCATCGACTCGCTGATGGCTATCAATCCAAATACGAAGGTCATCAATATGGGCGACCTGAACGATAATCCAACCGACCCATCCATGACGAAAGTGCTGAACTGCGTAGACAAAAAAGAGAAATGCAAGGATGGCGGCCTCTTCAATCCGTGGGTGGATTTCTACAAAAAAGGCATCGGCACGCTGGGCTACAACGACGCATGGAGTTTATTCGACCAGATTGTCGTTTCCTGCGGCTGGCTGAACAACAATCAGGATGGCTATTTCTACCATAAGGCGCACATCTTCAACAAGGAATTTATGGTGCAGAAAACGGGCAAATACAAAGGCTATCCGAAACGCACCTGGGATTTCAACCTGTACAATGCCGGCTACAGCGACCACTTCCCTACTTACATTACCATTCTGAAGGAATTGAAATAAGCTGTCACTCAAGGCGCTATAAAATATTTATGTTTTTTTTGATTAATTGAATTTAAAATACTATATTTATATTCAATTACAAAATCAATACAGCATGAGATATTTATCCATTGTCCTTTTAGTGACTTTACTGGCTGCCTGCAGCAAAGAAAACATGCCGACGGACGGCAATACCGGAAATACGCCCAGAAAAATCACCTATTATTACAATGGAGACGGCAACAATATCATTGACGACTCGATGGTCATCTTTTTATTCAAGGATGAAAACAAGATATACTTCGACAGCATTATCCAAATTGAAGTCAATGGCACGACTAATGTGCTTCGTTTCAATTATTCCCGTTTTGATGAAGCGCAGATTATCTATAAAGAAACGCCTGTTGATTCTTCACAGAATATATGGGCGATGAAATTTAAGGATAATACCTTCGACAAAGAATATGGATTTTACAATATCTATACCCACACCTACACGGATGATTTTATCGGCACCTATTCATTGAACGAACAAAAGTTCGAAGGATATTCGAGCCAGGCTGCCGGTTCCGGAAGCGGATTAAGTTTCGGATGTACCTACGACACCGACAGTGCAGGGCAGCTTACCATGGAATTTTTCTATTCCGAATACAGTCCTGTAGAAAAGAAACACCAATCCACTTATCTCAACACAGCTAATAAAACACAACTATCTGTATTATCGGGCATTCCAGCTCATACCGATATGCTTTTCTATCCATATCCCGGTCTGAATATGCCGCTCGTGGATAAGAATATATTATGGAATTGGTTAACGGAAGAAACCAGCGATATGTACGAACAATTCCACTATACTTTTGACGGGAAGGACAGAGTTACCTATGTCTACGTAGACCTGATGCGCAAGGCCGTTCCGCCATTAGCAGATGAAGTACTTATCGCAAAAAAAGAAAGCATCCGCATCGAGTATTAATTGCTGCGGAGATGAGTAGTTACTGTCTGATGAAAGTGGTTACCGCGCTGTTTTCTTCAGATTCCACGCGAATGACATACATCCCTTTTTCCAGAAAGGAGGTCGCAATCACAGGACGCGCATTTCCTTTCCATGTTTCCATGTAGAGCACACGTCCCAGCATATCTGTAATCTGAATGGTGGTATTTTCCAGCACAAATGCGGCAGACAGTTCTATGGTCAGCGCATCTTGCACCGGATTCGGATATACTTCCAACGTAGCGGTTTGTTGGGTACGAATACCCGTATTCACACAGGAGGCAGCGGCGCCATCGGAACCAAATATCTTTTCTGCCCAATGCGGGAAGTCGATAAACGGATTTCTGTTACCCTGAATAGCAAATACGGAATCATTGCGCTTACGCTCAAAGGTACTCGGTGGATCCATTTTATGCCATTGCATACACAACTGCAAAATCCAGGGTTCCAATCCGGGATAGGCGCCGGAGGTAAATACATCCTGCGCGATATTATTGCGGTTCCACGCCGACAGGGAATCCTGATAGCGCACAGCGAAATACAGATAGGCACGTGCAAAATCACCTTTAAAAGAATCAATTGGTTCAAATACATTGGATTTATTGTAGCTGTAATTCAGGGTGGAGTTGCTGCTACCTACTTTAGTGCCATTCAATGACGTCTGTGTTGCTGACTGAACATATCCTAATGGCAAATTACTTTTAGCAATGTTCATTTTTGTATCTGCGGGCCAGACGTAATGCATATCCGTTCGACTTATCTCATTAATTGGAGTATTGCCTGATGCATTATACCAAGATGTAGGAATAACATGTTCTTTATTGTAACAACCACAATATACACTAGATGAACTTCCTCCACAGAATCCGGCAACCGTATCAAAAGCGCAATAATCAATGCCGGTTGGATTCTCACTGCTATACCTATCAAGAATAACGATACCAGTCCCAATCTCATTATTTTTCACATCCGTTCTGTTGTAATAATTATCAATAACCCCATAAGGAAGATGCGAATCATTCTTAATCAGATTATATAGCTTATTTTTAAAGGAAGAACAGGAAACGGTGCTATCCAGCGCGTTATAGTAAGTGCCCGGACCGGCAAATAAAAACGAGCCGGAAAACAAGAATACAAGGCTAAAATATAGTTTATTCATAAGAGTATCTTAGGGTTTTAAGACACGTCAGCCTCGTCCGGGTGTCGCAATGCAACTACCTTGACGAGGCTGACGCTATTATTATTTATAATGAGTCGTATTATTCCACTATAAACGTACTCACATTATTGGTTCCTTTGTACACCACATTCAGGAAATAAGTTCCTTTGGAAAGGTTGTTTACAGGAATCGTTCTCATTTGTGTGAATGCAGGAATTTCTTCCGCATAAATACTGCGACCCAATACATCTACGATCTGGATGATGGCATCTTCGCGCAGTGAGTTATCAAATTTCACATACAACAAACCATCTTTCGCCGGATTCGGGAACAGGGAGAAGGCTGCCTCCACATTTCTGAATTTCACACCGGTACCCAGTTGTGTAGTGGTATCTCTTTTGTTCACACCATTTACGATGGTTGTTTTGTATTGTTTGGAACCGCTGCAATCTTTGTAAGAATATACGGCTACACTGTAATTTGTATTCGGCTGCAAACCGGAAATCGTGAAGGTAGTATCAGTGTTGGTAGTCGCAATTTTTGCGATGTAAGTTTTAGGAGAATTACCTACGGAATCACCAACACTGTAGTTGTTACCATCTGTCAATGTCGCGATAAAGCCTTTCGCTACCACTACCACGTATCCGTCCGCAATGCTTTGCTTGTTGAATTTACCGGTAATGGAGTTCGCTGTAACCGCAGTGAATTGCAGGTTCTGTGGTACGGAGTTCGGCTCAACACAAGCACCGCCGGTAGTTGTACCGGAAGTTTTGTTGATACCGTTGGAGAATCTCACTTTATAGTTAGGTCCACCGGAACAAGAGGTATTGTTATAAGGGAACACAGCGAAATGATAAGTCACGCCGGCATCCAGTCCTGTCAATGTGAAAGAAGTACTGTTGCCGATATAGCCAACATAGCAGGAATCGGTAAATGTACCGGAAGTTTGTGTAATCAACTGACCAACAGTATAAGTTGTTCCGTCGTTAACACCTACCAGGAAAGAACTGCTTTTTCTGTATACCACCAGATATCCGCTTGGCGCATTGGAATGCGGCGTGAAGGATACGGAAATGGAATTATCTGTAGTACCAGTCACTGTGATACCGGTAATTGTATCCGGCTCTGCGCATACAGGAATACCGCCGGTAGTGGTAGTATCGTCTTTGTTTACACCAACGGTGAAGTTGATTTTATAATTCGGTCCGAAAGGACAAGTATTGTAAGGGAATACCACCACGTGATATTTTGTACCCACATTCAAACCGGAGATAGTGAAAGCAGAATCAGCACCTACGTAAGCCACTTTGGCACGCTGAGTTCCATTGATAACAGAATCACCTGCGGCATAGGTAGCAGAGTCTCTAGCAGCCGGCAAAGAAGAGTTGATACCGAACAATACGATATAGCCATCTGCACCGCCTGCACTTTTGGTAAATTTACCTTGAATCTGATTATCGCCAACAGCAGTGAAAGTAAGGTTGGTAACACCATTTGCAGGTTCAGGGCAAGCCTCCACCAATGTTTTGGCAGAATCGCTGGCAACTGCTGTTGTTTTATAGTTTGGTCCGCCAGTACATCCCGAATTATTGAAAGGGAATACGTGTGCATAGTAAATAGTATTTTGTGTCAGACCTGTTTTAGAGAA
>ERZ1645187.2631-NODE-2631-length-15612-cov-45.076364_pt1 | contig 15612 bp, 16 predicted proteins | sample MGYA00575352_ERZ1645187 | MGnify/ENA primary metagenome ERZ1645187 (study PRJEB40837, sample SAMN11349314) | freshwater sediment metagenome | isolation source: river sediment | host: Sediment | place: India: Wazaribad , New Delhi | collected 2017-02-21 ... | reverse complement strand
GCACGAACGCGCCGCCGAGCGGATGACCTGGCGCAACGGGTACCGTGAGCGCGCCGGTCGAATACTGGACGCATTGGGACTGGAACGCGCAGTCGATCCACGGCATCGAACGCGCCGAGCTGGCGGCGGGATCGCCGCCGGCCGTCGTCGCGGCCCGCCTCAACGCGTTGGCGGCCCGGGCGATCGTCTATTCGGACGCGCCGGGCTTCGAGGCGTGGTGGGCGGAGAAGCTGTTCGAGGCGGCCGAAATCGAGCCGACGTTTAGCATCGGCGACATCAACGATCTGGCGGATCGGCTCGACACGGCCGAGGCCGGGCGGCTGCGCGCCTGGCTGGCGCTGGCGAAGAAGCGCCACCGGGCGGCCGACGACGCAGAGCGGGCGCTGAAAGGCTTCGCGCGGGCGGTGAAGGCCTTCCATGTGGCGGCGGAGCGGCGGACGCTATGAGCGTCATCGGCGCGCCTTCGTCTTCCATGCAGGGCGTCTTCGGATCGAAATGCTGGATGGCGGGGCAGCTCGGCGCCGAGGGCGGGCGCGACACAGCACCGTCAAGAGGGCCGCAGCTTGCCGTAACTTCCTCAAGGGCGGGCGGCCACGCAAGTCGGCGTGAGCGGCAGCGGCACGAAATTCAAGCATTCTTTCCGCCGTGGCATCTTTGTGTTATATATTCGTATAACGTTTTAGGCGTGGGCCCGCGTCACGGAGGCGAACATGCACACGACCAACCTGCGCCAGGTCGGCGGATCGGTGATGATGGCGGTTCCCCGCGCGATCCTCGATCTGCTCAATCTGAGCGTCGGCGCCCGCGTCGCGCTCGACGTCGAAGCCGGCCAGCTCGTCGTTCGACCGCAACCGACGCGGCCGACGTTGGCCGAACTGCTGGCGCAATGCGATCTCGATGCGCCCATATCGGACCCCATGTCGGACGAGGACCGGGCCTGGCTCGACGGGCCCGCGGTCGGAAACGAGCTGATCTGATGGAGCGCGGCGACATCTACAAGGTCTCGCTCGACCCGATCGAAGGCAAGGAACAGGCGGGTTATCGGCCGGTGCTGATCGTGTCGCCGGCCGCCTTCAACCGCGTGACCAACGCCCCGCTGGTCGTGCCGATCACGGGCGGGGGCGGGTTCGCCCGCATGGCGGGCTTCGCCGTCTCCCTGTCCGGATCGGGAACGCAGACGACGGGTGTCGTGCGCTGCGACCAGATTCGCGCGCTCGACTTGCGAACCCGTCAGGCGCGCCGCGTCGAACGCGCGCCCGAGTTCATCGTCGCCGAGGTTCTGAACCGGCTTGCCGCCATTCTGGAGCCATAGGCGCGCCGCTGGGGTTTTGATCCGCGGGTCGGGTTGCGTTCTGGCCATTTGCGCATATTTTAAGTGCAAATGGCCAAGTGAGGCTCGTATCATGGTCAGTCCGACCAAAACCGTTGAGATCGTGGGCGGCCCAGCCATCGTCGGCGTCGATGTCCGGAGCGGTCTCGATCTGGCTCGCGCCGTGCGGCGCGGCTTGTCCGTGCAGGCGGCCGAACATGTGCTGGCGAGCGGACGCCTGAGCGCCGCCGAAATGGATCGCGTCGTGTTGCCGCGCAAGACGCTGGCGAACCGCCGCAAGGCGGGCACGCTGACGAGCGAACAATCGGACAGGTTGATCCGCGCCGCCCGCATTCTGGCCTGGGCGGACGACACGTTCGGCGATCCGGAGAAAGCGCGGCGATGGTTGCGCCGGGCGACCTCGGCGCTCGGCGGCGAGCGGCCGCTCGACCTTCTCGACACCGAGGAGGGCGCCCGTGAAGTCGAGACGCTGCTTGGACGCATCGATCATGGCCTTGCGGCCTGATGCGGGCCTGGAGGATCTGCCGCGCGCCTTACGCCGACTTGTCCGGCGAGGGCGCACGGCTTTATGGCGGACGGTGGAATGCGCCGGGGCGGTCGATGCTGTACGCGGCGTCAGACGCCGCGCTCGCCGTGCTGGAGGTGCGGGTTCATCTCGACCTTGAGCCCGACCTGATCCCGGATGATTACGTTTTGATGGAGATCGAGCTTGGCGGGGTGTCGGTGGAGACTGTTTCCGACGCGCCGGCCGATCCACGAAAATTTGGCGACGCATGGCTCGCAGAAGGGCGAACCGCGGTGCTGGCGGTTCCTTCGGCGATCGTGCCTGAAAGCCGCAACTTTCTTTTGAACCCCTCTCATCCTGACGCGGGCTTGGCGAAGCTTGTTTCGAAGCGCGGCTTTTCGTTCGACCGCAGGCTCTGGCTTCCTATGTGACGTCCGGACGCTGGATTTCATGCCGTGCGGAAGGCGTGGGCAGGCTTGCTTCCGTGACAGGCGCGGCGGCGATGAAGTGCCGCTAAAGGTCGATAGGAGACGCTTATCGTGTAGGATCTAACCAACCCATTGACCATCTGCGGCCGCCTCGTTTTGCTAGCCGTCCCGGTCTGCGCGCACGGCAGGTCAAATCGTCCAACCGCGATGGTGCTTGCGACATTTTCGAAGATTGCATATGTATGCGCATATGCAAAGGAGGACTGAATGGCTGCCAATCGCCTCCATTCGACGCCTGCCGCGCGCGAAGCGCGTCTGTTTCGAAACAATCGCAGTCAGGCGGTGCGCATCCCGGCTGATTTCGAGCTGCCCGGAGATCGCGTGCTGATTCATAAGGACGGGGAGCGGTTGATCATTGAACCCGCCCCACGCCGAAGTTTGGTCGCCGTGCTTGACGAACTCCAGCCGCTCGACGCCGTCGACGCCTTTCCCGATGTCGATGCGACTCTGATTCCCCTCAGGGACATCGCACTGTGACGGCGCGCTATATGCTCGACACCAACATCGTCTCCGAACTGGCGCGGCGTCCGCACGGCACCGTCGCCAGGAAAATCGCCGAGGCGGGTTCGGACACGATATGCGTCAGCATCATCTGCGCAGCCGAACTTCGGTACGGATGCGCCAAGAAGGGCTCGCAGAAGCTAACCGCGCAGATCGAGGCCATTCTCGGCGCGGTTCAGATCCCCCCCTTCAACGCGCCTGCCGACGTCGAATATGGACGATTGCGCGCTTCGCTCGAATCCGCCGGCACGCCGATCGGCCCTAACGACATGCTGATCGCCGCGCACGCCCTCGCTCTGGATGCTGTCCTCGTCACCGCGAACACCGCAGAATTTGCGCGCGTCAGCGGTCTGACTGTCGAGAACTGGATCGCCTGAGGTCGAAAGAAGAGGCTCGACGAGGAGGCCGTGCGGCACACGATGCTGCGGACGCTCCGTCGATCGGCGATGGCCCCTGAGCGCGTTCTGGCTCCGGAACCGTCGCCATGACGCGGCGCTCGCTGCGCGCGGCTGTAACCCGGGTGCGCAGACGGCATGGGTCTGGAGACATCGCAGATCGGAGTCGGCGGCGGTCATTCATGGTTGGCGGCGCCTGCGTCCTTGGCTGAGATGCCCGAGGATCGCGCCCCAGAGGTTGAACGGCTCCTGCCGGCCCTTTTGGGTGAGGGCGCGCAGATAGCCTCCCGGCGACCGTATGGCGGGGGAGCCATGGACGGTGACGGTTGCCTTGCCGTCGGGGCCGGGATGGCGCTGGGCTTCGCTGGAGTGCTCGCAGCGTTGCAGGATGAAGGCGATCGCGGCGGCGGCGTTATTCTCGCCGAGGGTGGCGACGGCGTCGCGCCAGGCGTCGGGGCTGATTCCGAGCATCGGCCGCACGGCGGCGGCGACGGCGAGGAAGGCGGGCCAGCTGTCGAGTCTGGAGCCGGAGAAGTCGTAATCGCGGATGTCCGGGCACGCGTCAAGGACGAGGGCGAGCGGCAGCGCCTTGACCCCGGCTTGTGGGCTGTCGGCGAGGCTTGGCGGAGGATCGATGGCCTCGCTTGGCCCGCCCGCTTTATTGAAAGCTGGTTCAAGATCTGTAATCTGATATGGGTTTGACTCTGTATTGCGCCGCTCATTTTGAACGGCATCGGCGTTTGGACTCTGGAGCCCGCTCTCCAGCGCACATGTCACCTGCCCCGCGAGCCGGTCAAGTTCGGCTGCGAGCGCCGTAAAATCTTCGGTCCCGCGCAGCTTGCGCAGGGGCGTGCACAGGCCAAGAAAGGCCTGCCGCAGCGCCTGCCACGGGCCGGCGAGGCCCTCGTCGAGGCCGAAGGCGATGCGCTTGGTGAGGTCGCGGCGCAGCAGATTGATGCGCTCCTTCAACAGCCGCGCCCGGCGCTGATCGCAGCGCTGGGCGTCGAGACGGCTGTCGAATTCTCCGGCGCGCGCGACCAGCGGCGAAAGGTCGAAGCCGAAGACCTGCGCCGTCCCTGCCGCGTCCTCCGCGGGCCGCGCGAAGCGTTTGCCGTTGGGGCTGTCGCGGCGGATGATCAGCCCGGCCTCGACCAGCGCGGCCAGATGCCGGCGCAGCGTCGGCTCCGACATGCCGTTGGCGCGCAAGCTCAGCGTCTTGTTGGAGGGAAAGACGACAAGCCCGTCGCTCTCCAACGTCAGCGCTGTCTCGGGATGAAAGGACAAGAGCGCCGACAGCACGCCGAGCGTGCGGTCGCTGACGCCAAGCCCGTCGCGGATTTCCGACAGGGTGCGCAAGAGCGTCCATTTATGGACCGCGTCAGTCCCCTGCCCTGCGGCGCGCGCCTTCGCTCGCCGCACCGCCATCTGCGCCTCGATCTGGGCGCGAGTCACCGCTCGCCGACCGACAGCCGACGTCGTCGCTTCAACATGCATGGTCATCGCCTCTCGCTTGAGGCAAAAGATCAACGCCCGCCGAAAACGCTTGCGCGTCGGCGCGAAACTCTTGACGACAATTCGAGGAAGTGGTTCTAAAGAGATGCTACGCTCTTAGAAGGCTTCCGGGACGCACGTCGTTTCGGGGGCCTTTTTCTTCGCCTCTTTCTCCTCTCTGGAATCCGACCGCCTACGCCCTGTATCCGCGGATACAGGTCACTCGCCGCGCTTCCACGCGGAATGCAGATCTTGCAATCGCTTTCCGAGCCATTCGCCGAATCCGGCTCCGTCCTCGCGAAACGATGTGTCAGCCTCCCTGACCAACCTTAAACGCGTGTCGCCGGACCGCGTCCTCTCCAAGAGGCCGAAGGTCGCGCCTTGCGGATCGGTGTAGGCGACAGCGGCTAACTTGCCGGGCGCCTGCGCTTTCGGCGTCACGGCCGCCAGAACCGCCGCGAACCGACGATCGGCATCCATAACCGCGAAGTCGGCCGTAGCGATCGCCTTGCGCCAACGCTTGTCCCCGGCGGCGCCGAGCGCGGAGATGCGTTCTGCGAGGTCTTCCCATCGCCGTCGTCCCAACCCGGGCGAAGGCCCGATGGCGGAAATCACATCGTCCGGCAATCGGCGGCACAACGTCACCATCGTCACGACGTTTGGCCGAGCCGTTCCCAGCGCCGCGGAAATCGATTTGGCGGACACCCCGGCTTCCGTCAGCTTGCGGGCGAACACGGCGCGCTCGATGAAGGAAAGGTCCTTGCGTTCTGCGTTCTCCACCCCCTGCGCGACAAATGCTTCCTCGTCGCCCATGTCGACGACGATCGCCCGCGCCTTGCGGCCGAGCGCCGCCGCCACAGCGATGCGGCGATGGCCGTAGACGGTGATGAAGCGACCGCTGCGGGCCGGGTCGCGCCGCAGCAGCACCGGCACGCGCTGGCCATGCCCGGCGATGCTTTCACGCAAGCCGGCCTCGGTCTCGGGCGAGGCCGGAAGGCGGTCCGAGATCGGGGAGGGGTCGATCAACGACGGGTCGACCTCCACAACCCGATCGCCGGCGGCGAGCGCCTTTTCGATCTCCGAAGCGCGCTCGGATCGATCACGGATCGCCCCGAGCATCGCGCCCAGATGCGCGACCGGAGCTGCGCCTGGAGCCTGCGCGTCAGCGGGCGCCGCAGCAGGGGCCTCTCGTCCGAGCCCCGTCAGAATGTTCTTGCGGCTCATGCAAGACCTCGCTCGCGGCCGGTCCCGGTCTGTATCCGCGGATACCCGGGGCTGGAAAGGCGACTCATCGGCGACCCCACGCGTTGAGGACAAGCTCCTCGATCTCGCGATTCACGGCGTCGACCGCCTCCACCGCGCGGTCATAGGTCGAGCGCGTGAACTGGGTCCGGTCGACTTCGTAAATGGTCTGGTTGGTCAGGCCGGCGTCGGAGATGGCGGTTGACTTGAGCGTCGCGTTTTTCAGGACATGCTCGGCGAAAAGCGTGCGCAGAAACGCCGCGACCTGCTGTTGCGGGCCGTCGTTCGGCTCGAATCGCGTCAGGAGGTAGCGCTGCCAATCATAGGTCGGGCGCGCGCCGTCGGGGAGCGCGTCGGCGATCACCGACAGCAGATCCCCCGTCATGGCGAGAAACTGGCTCATGCTCATCACGTCAAGCATGCCGGGGTGAACCGTCACCAGAACCGAAGTTGCGGCCACGAGCGCCGAAAGTCCGAGATAGCCGAGCTGGGGAGGGCAATCGACGATGACGATGTCGAAGTCGGCTTCGACAGACCGGATCGCCTCGGCAAGGCGCGCGAACAGGGCGACGCCGCCGTCGCCCTGGCGGCTCAGCGCTCGCGGCGTCTCGTGCTCGAACTCCATCAGCTCCAACCCGCCCGGCGCCAGCGACAGGCCGGGCAGGTAGGTTGGCCGCACGAGGCTCGCCATGTCGCGGCGCTCGCTGTCGTAGCGGATGGCGCCGTAGACGGTGTCCCCCGACGACAGATCGGCGACCGAATGAATGCCAAACAGCGCGGTCAGCGAGGCCTGAGGGTCGAGATCGACGGCCAGCACGCGATAACCGCGAAGCGCCAGATACTGAGCCAGATGCGCCGAGGTGGTCGTCTTCGCCGATCCGCCCTTGAAATTCATCACGGTGACGACTTGCAGATGCTCGCCATCCTTTCGCGCCGGAATATAGCGCTCTGCCGAACGCGCGCCTGACGCGAGGCGGCGGCGCAACGCTGCGACATCCTCCACCGAATAGGTGCGCCGCGCGTTATGCGCTTCGCCCAGATCGTGATCCGACGCCGTCTGTCGGACCCGACTTTCCGACACGCCAAGCAGTTTCGCGGCCTCCGCCGGCGCGATGCGGCGAAAGCTCTTCATCGACGACGGCGGAAAGTTGCGCTCGCGCAGCGTCGACAGCTGCGCCGAAAGCTGCCGAGATTGCGCCTGGATGAGTGCGGTAAGGTCAGTCGTTTGCGTCATAGGCGGAGTTCGTCGGTCGTCGCGGAAAAGTCCGCCTGCCGAGAGATCGCCCGATTCTCGATTCGCCACAAGGCGTTTTTGGTTAATGAAAGGTTAACGCGACGCGCCGCCCGATGCGGCCGATCGCGGTGAGGGGAAACGAATAAATCGTCCTGAAGGGGACTTATCGCCCCTTGGGGACTCCGCGCCGCCACGCGATACAATGCGACCGGATTCTTGGTCTTCGCAACTCCGTGCGGCGAGTAATGGTGGTATGCCAGTCGCGTTGACGTCGTTGCCCGCAGCGCCGGGCGTATGGGCGAAGCTGCGCCGGGACGGCTCGGGCGAGGTGCTTGCTTGGCTCGGCCTATGCGATCACTGCGCCGACGTCGCGGCCTGTTTCGAAGCGACCCTTGCCTGCGCCCGACCGCGCGCCGCGCTGGCGCGGCTCGCGGGGCGTGTCGCGCTGCCCGCGATTTGGGCTTCGCGGCTCTGCGTGCTGGCCGCGCTGCATGATTTCGGCAAGGCCAATGCCGGCTTCCAGCGGCGCTGGTCGCACAAGGCTCCATTCGTGGGTCATTGCGGCGAGGCGCTGGCGGCGCTTCTCGACGAGACCGTGAGCGCGCGGCTGTTCGATGTCCTGCCGCTGGCCGAGATCCGCGACTGGGGCGGCGGCGACGACGGACTGCTCGTGGCGCTCGGCCATCACGGCCGTCCGCTCAATCTGGAAACGACCGAATTCGCCCAGCGCCTGACATGGAGCGTCTCTGGCGCTTACGATCCGGTCGCGGCTTTGGGCACGCTTGGCGCAGCGCTGCGCGCATGGTTCCCCGACGCCTTCGCGCCGGGCGGCGAGCCCCTCCCCACGATCCCCGCGTTCTGGCATGCCGTGTCGGGTTATGTCACCTTCTCCGATTGGTTGGGGTCCGACGAAGCGCTGTTTCCGCTCGACGGAGCGAACGAGAACCGCATGGGTCTGGTGCGCGAGCGCGCGAAGACGGCGCTGGCGGCCATCGGCTTCGAGCCGGGGGCGGCGCGCCGTGCGCTCGGCGCTCCGCGTTTCGAGCGTCTGTCGCCCTACGCGCCGAGAAAGATGCAAGAGGCCGCGGGTGATCTGCCCGGGCGCTTGGCGATCGTCGAATCCGAGACCGGATCGGGCAAGACCGAAGCCGCGCTGTGGCGTTTCGCGCGGCTTTTCGCGGATGGGCAAGTGGATGGCCTGTACTTCGCCGTCCCGACGCGCGTCGCCGCCGTCAGTCTGCATAGGCGCGTGAGCGAGGCCGTCGCCGGTCTGTTTCCCGACGCCGAGACGCGACCGCGCGTCACTTTGGCCGTTCCCGGCTTGGCGCGCGAGCCAGGTCCGAACGGGGAAGGGCTGGCCAGGCCGGCGCCCGACGTCACCGAGTACGGTGACGACAACGCGCGCGCCGCCCATTGAGCGTCGGAACGCCCGAAGCGATTCCTGGCCGGAACCATTGCGGTCGGCACGATCGACCAGGCGTTGCTCGGCGCGATCAAGGTCAAGCACGCGCATCTGCGCGCCGCCTGCCTGCTGCGCCATCTGCTGGTGGTCGACGAGGTTCACGCCAGCGACGCCTATATGGGCCGCTCGCTGGAGCATCTGCTGTCGTTCCACGCGGCCGCCGGCGGCCATGCGCTGTTGCTGTCGGCGACGCTCGGCGGGGCGGCGCGCACGCGATTGTTGAACGGCCGCAAGGCGCGGCCGCCGTCCTTCGAGGAAGCGCTCGGCGCGCCTTATCCGGCGCTCTGGAGCGAGGTTTCGCCGATCCCTCGCGCACCGGCCGATCATGGCCGCGCTCGCGCGGTCGACGTGGAGTTGGCGGCGCAGATGTCCGACCCGTCGGCCATCGCCGCCCGCGCGCTCGCGGCCGCCCGCGCCGGCGCGAAGGTCCTCGTCGTGCGCAACCTTCGCGCCGACGCCGTCGCCGTGTTTCGCGCCGTCGTCGAACAGGGCGGCGCCGACCTGCTGTTCTCCTGCCGCGGCGTTGCGACCCTGCATCACGGCCGCTTCGCGCGCGAAGACCGCATCATGCTGGACGACGCGATCGAGGCCGCGCTGGGACGACGCCGGGAGCAGGGCGGACTCGTGGCCATCGGCACGCAGACCCTGGAGCAATCGCTCGACATCGACGCGGACCTGTTGATCTCCGATCTCTGCCCCGCCGACGTGCTGCTGCAACGGCTGGGCCGGCTGCACCGGCACGAGCGAGAGCGCCCGCCCGGCTTCGAGACGGCGCGCGCCGTCGTTCTCGCCCCTGACGACCTCTCGGCGCTGATCGCAGGGGGCCGGCATGGCCTCGGCTTCTTCGGGCGAAAAGGCGAGAGGATCGCTTTCCCCTATCCCGATCTCGTTGCGCTCGAAGCGACGCGGCGGCTGATCGCGGCGCATCAGGTCTGGTCCATCCCGGCGATGAACCGTCTGCTGGTGGAGAGCGCGACGCATCCGCAGGCGCGCGCCGAACTGCTGACGCGGCTGGAGCCGCGCGCGGCGTGGGAGGGGGCCGACGCGGCGCTCGAAGGGCGGGACTACGCCTACCTCGCGCAAGCGATGCAGGCGCGGCTGCCGTTCGACCTGCCGTTGTGCGATCCGAAGGTTCTGTTTCCGCAGGACGAGCGGCTCGGATCGCGGCTCGGCGCGCGCGACCTGCTGGCGACGTTCGAGCCGGCGATCGTCGGCCCGTTCGGCGAAGCGATCACGACGATCGCCATCCCCGATCACTGGGCGAAAGGGATCGACCCGGCAGGCGAAATGAGGGCGAGGCTCGTCCAGCAAAGCGGAGGGGCCATGCGGATCGTGGTGCAGGGCGCGACGTTCCTCTACGATCATTGTGGGCTAAGCAATGATGCTCAGGGCTGACAGATCGTAGGTGACAAAGCGTTCTTAAACGTATTCGATAATGACTTTCGTGGTCGATTCGGTCGGCGCCGTAGATCGTGCGGACGAATGGAAACCACTTTTCTCGCGAACAACTCGCTTTCTGCGCATGTCGGCGCAGGTTTTGTTGAGTTAAGTCTTCCATCTCTCCTCGCTGCGGCGGTTCGCGACGAAATTCTCGACCTGCCGGCCGTGCGCCCGCATCAGCGGCAGGCGACGTATGCCTTTCTTGCCCAGCTCGGGGCTCTGGCGCTGGTCGCGGCGGATCGCCGCGAGGCGCCGCGCGAGGCTGACGACTGGGCGACGCTGCTGCGTGCGCTGACGCCGCAATGGCCGGGCGATGAACCCTGGACGCTGGTGGTCGACGATCTCTCCAAGCCGGCGCTGTTGCAGCCGCTTGTCCCGGAAGGGACGCTCGACGCCCTCAAGGGGGCGCCGACATAGAAGGGGCAGAAAACCACGGCAAGCGGACAGAGGAGGAACGCGCGGGCTTCAGAGGTTGGTGAGGTCTTCGGGGAATTCGCCTCCACGTTCGAGAAAGCGCTCCCATGTGGCGCGGCCGAGGGCGGTGACCGTCAACCGGCTCAAGTCGTCGCCGTCGGCACCCAGAAGACCGAGGCGGACGAGCGGCCGGATCGAGTTCGCTCCCATGGCCTTGTCGGGTTCGAAGCCGACGACGACGAGGCGCCATCCAAGTGTTCCGCGTTCGGTGACGGCGGGCTCCAACCATCCCTGGCGTCGTCGATCGCCCCCGCGGCCGAACATGAACAGACAACACGACCAGAAGGCGTTGCGCGGTCGCGGCGGGATGAGCGCCCAGTCGAGCGCGGTTTGCGCGGGTGCGTCCCGCGCCGCCGGCGCCGTTTCGTCCTGCGCATCCGCGAAGCCCTGCTTGTAGGCGCGCTCAAGCGCCTGGGCGACGGCGCCGGCAGTGTCGACGGCGCGGCCATATTTGCGGTGATGCCTGTCCTTCATCACGATCGCGCGCGCCTGCTCGCGCCATCTGGCCTTGCGCCAGGGATCCGGGGCGGGCTTTCGCGGCGTTCTGCTCATCTCCGGGCTCATGGCTGATCTCGGCTCATGGCCTGGACGCCGGCCCCCTCCAGCGCCGCGCGCCTGCGCTGGACGATGGCGGCGACGGTGTTCTTGCTGAGACCGAGTTCGCGACCGATCAAACGGTAGCTGCGGCCGGCGTCGACCAGCGCGAGAACTTTGGGCATCAGGCGATCGGATTTCGGGCGCTGCCCGGGCCGACGGCCCAGCCGCTTGCCGCGCGCCCGCGCCGCGGCGAGGCCGGAGCGCACACGTTCGCGCAGCAATTCGCGTTCGAACTCGGCCAGCCCCGCCAGCACGGTCGCCATCATGCGCCCCGTCGCGCTCGCCAGATCGAACGTCATGCCGCTCAGCGCCATGACCGACACATGCCGTCCCTCCAGGTCGCGCAGGCTTTCCAGCAGATCGAGCGTGCTACGCCCCCAGCGCGACAGTTCGGTCACCAGCACGACGTCGATGCGGCGCGCCTGAGCAAGCGCCATCACCTTGCGCCGTTCGACCCGGTCGAGCTTCACGCCCGAGCCGGTCTCCTTGAAAACGCCGACCACCTCGTAGCCGGCGCGACAGGCGAAGGCGCGAAGGTCGCGCTCCTGACGCGCGCAGGATTGATCGGCGGTGGAGACGCGACAGTAGAGGGCGGCCCTCTGTCCCAATTGAACCCTCGTGGCCGACGGCCCCGGAACGCCGCGCGCTGGCAGGGGGCCATGTTATCGCAAACAGACATTACTCCAATTGGGACAGTCCAGCCATGCCGCGCCGCCGCGTCGTCACGCCGCCCCAGCTTGAAGCGCTGCTGGCCTTGCCGACGGCCGAGATCGACCTGATCCGCCATTACACGCTCAGCCCGGCCGACCTCGCCGTCATCGCGCGCCGTCGGCGTCCCCACAATCGTCTGGGCATCGCCGTTCAGCTCTGCGCGTTGCGGTTTCCAGGCCGGTTGCTGCGTCCCGGCGAAGTCGTGCCGCGGGAGGTTCTGGCTTTCGTCGCGGGACAGCTCGATCTCCCGGGCGACGCCCTGGCGAACTACGCGATCCGCTCACAAACCCGGTACGATCAACTCGACGTCTTGTACGCCGCGTACGGGTTCCGCACCTTCACGCATCCCGATCAACATGCGTTGACGCGCTGGCTGACGACGGCGGCGCTGGGCGTCGTCAACGGCGTGGCGCTCGCCGGCCTGCTGCTGGAGGAGCTGCGGCGTCGCGCCATCGCCGCGCCGGGACCGAGCGTCGTCGAACGAATGGTCGCGGCGGCGCTGTCGCATGCCGACCGCCATGTCGAAAGGCAGATCGACGCGCGCCTGACCGCCTCGCAGCGCGAGGCCGTGGAGAAGCTGCTCGAACGGCGCCCCGACGCGACCTTCAGCACATTGGCGTGGGCGCGCCAGCCGCCCGGCTCGCCCGGTCGTCGCGCTCTGGCGCAATTGATCGAGCAGTTGCGACGGCTTCGATCCGTGGCGCTCGATCCTCAGATGCTGCGCGGCGTCCACGACGAACGTCGGCGCGCCTTGGTCCGGCAGGGCCTGCGATTGTCGACGCAGCACCTGAAAGCATTGGCGCCGCTGCGCCGCCGCGCCATCGTCGCCGCCGTCGTTCTTGAATGCGCCGCGCGCCTTGTCGACGACGCCGTCGGCATGTTCGATCGTTTGATCGGCGCCCTGTTCCGACGCGCCGAGCGGCGCGCCGCCGAGACCCTGCAAATCGATGCGCGCGCCATCAACGACAAGGTTCGTCTGCTCGCCAGACTGGGCGGCGCCTTGATCGAGGCGCGTGACCGCGGCGCCGACGCCTTCGCCGCGATCGACGCCGTCATGCCATGGGAGCGGTTCACCGCCGAAGTCGCGCAAGCCAGCAAGCTCTTCCAGCGAAACACGCAGGATTTCGCGGCGCTGGCGCTCGCCAGTCAGGCGGTCCTGCGTCGCATCGGACCTTTGTTTCTCGACGCCTTCGTGTTCGAGGGCGTCGCGGGATCGGCCAACCTCTTGCGAGGGCTCGACGCGATGCGGACGTTCTACGCCGGCCCACGGCGCAAGCCGCAGGCCGATCTGCCGCTCGGCTTCATTCGCCGCGCCTGGAGAACCGCGGTGCTTGGCGGCAAGAGCGTCGACATCGCCGCCTATGAACTCTGCCTGTTCGCCGAGTTGCGCGATCGACTGCGCGCGGGCGATGTCTGGGTGGTGGGCGGGCGGCAGTACAGAGCCATCGAAGATCAGCTGATTCCCGCGCCCCTGTTTGCGGCGATGAAGGCCGCGGGCCCTTTGCCCGTGAGCGCGCCGCACGAGGCGTCGGTCTATTTGCAGGAGCGCCGGATCCTTCTCGAAACGCGCCTGCGCGACGTCGACGCGCGCGCCGGCCAACGCCTTCTCGCCGATGTGCGCGTCGAAGGCGCGATGTTGAAAATCCTGTCGCCGCCCGCTCCGCCGCCGCAAGCGGCCGAACGTCTGGCCGCTCGCATCTCTGCGTTGATGCCGCGGGTTCGCATCACCGGGCTGCTCGCGGAGGTCGCGCGATGGACCGGTCTGAGCGAATGCTTCACCCATCTGCGCACCGGCTTGCCCGCGCAGGATCAGCGCGTCCTCCTGACGGCCGCTCTCGCCGACGCCACCAATCTCGGCCTCACCCGTATGGCCGAGGCGTGCAGCCTCGCCAGCTATCGGCGACTGGCCTGGACCGCGTGCTGGCATCTCGTCGAGGAAAATTACAGCCGCGCGCTCGCGCGCATCGTCGCCGCTCAACAGGCCCTGCCTTTGTCCGCGGTCTTCGGCGATGCGACCACATCGAGTTCGGATGGACAGCACTTTCCCCTCGGCGGACAGGCCGAAGCGACCGGCGCGATCAATCCCCACAAGAGCGCCGCCGCCGCCGTCGCGTTCTACACCTGGGTCTCCGGGCGTTACGCGCCCTTCCACACCAAAGCGATCTCCGTGTCCGAAGGCGAGGCGGCCCATGTCATCGACGGGCTGCTCTATCACGGCGGCGGCGTCGACATCGCGGTCCACCACACCGACGGCGGCGGCGTTTCAGACCACGTCTTCGGCCTCTGCCATCTGCTGGGCTTCCGCTTCGCGCCGCGCATTCCCAACCTCGCCGAACGGCGCCTTCACGTGTTCGGACCGGCGGCGACATGGCCGACGCTGCAACCGTTCATCGCCGGCAAGATCGACGAAGCGCTGATCGCCGCGCATTGGGACGACATGCTGCGTCTGGCCGCCTCCGTGAAGATCGGAACGACGCCCGCGTCGCTGATGTTGCGACGCCTCGGCGCCTATCCCCGCCAGAACGGCCTCGCTCTGGCCCTGCGCGAGGTCGGACGTATCGAGCGCACCCTCTTTACCCTCGATTGGCTGGACGATCCCGCCTTGCGCCGGCAAGCGACCGCCGAACTGAACAAGGGCGAGGCCCGCAACGCCCTCGCGCGTGCGGTCTGCTTCCACCGGCTCGGCCGTCTTCATGATCGAACGCTCGAAAGCCAACGTCATCGCGCCAGCGCGCTCAATCTGGTCGTCGCCGCCATCATCTTGTGGAACACGGTCTATATCGAGCGCGCCGTTCGACGCTTGCGAGCCGGCGGCGAACACATCCCCGACGAGCTTCTGTCGCGCCTCTCGCCCCTGGGATGGCGACACGTCAATCTCACCGGCGACTACATCTGGAGCGACTGCGCGCCTCTCGACCAAGACGGCTTCAGGGCCCTCGTCGATCCAGGCGCGCAGACCGATCCCGACGTTCTTGATCTGTCCGCTTAGCGTGGTTTCCTGCCCCTCCTATGAAGGCGCCCCAGGAGGCGGGCCAATGAGCGATTTGATCTAGTTGACGGACGCGCAGTTGGAGCGGCTTGCGCCGTTTTTTCCGAAATCGCGCGGCAAGGCGCGGGTGGACGACCGGCGGGTGCTGAGCGGGATCATCTTCGTCAATCGCAACGGCTTGCGCTGGCGCGCCGCGCCGGCGATCTACGGACCGCCCAAGACGCGTTACAATCGCTGGGTGCGCTGGAGCCGCATGGGCGTGTAAGCGGGGCAGATTTGGTGGCGGGTCCGCTCTACGCGGCGGCGCCGGCCACGAGGTTGGCCAGCGGCGGGGGCGGGTCGGCGGAGTCTGAGCAGCCGAGGCGGGCGCCGAAATAGGCGAAGAAGGACAGGTCGAGCTTCCGGCAGGTCTTCATCAAGCCGAGCATGACGTCGCGCGCCTGGCGGCCTTCGGCGCTCATCGTGCCGCCGGAGATTTTGCGCTTGGTGACGCAGGCGCGCAGGTAAGCGGGGCAGATTCGGTGGCGTGGGTCGGGAAGCTCTGATTCCTTGTCGTAATGACGCAGCGGCCCGATGATTCGCGAGGGACGGCCGAGATCGCAGAGCTGCGCGATCTGGTCCACGCGTTGGCCGCGCAGGTCGACGGGCTGACGCGGGAAAACGCGGCGCTGCGCGCCGAAAACCAGCAGCTGAAGGATGAGATCGCCCGGCTCAAGCGCCTGCCGCCGCGCCCGCCCTTCGCGCCGTCGGGCA
>ERZ1645187.2629-NODE-2629-length-15615-cov-5.399807_pt1 | contig 15615 bp, 29 predicted proteins | sample MGYA00575352_ERZ1645187 | MGnify/ENA primary metagenome ERZ1645187 (study PRJEB40837, sample SAMN11349314) | freshwater sediment metagenome | isolation source: river sediment | host: Sediment | place: India: Wazaribad , New Delhi | collected 2017-02-21 ... | reverse complement strand
CGCCCTCAGCGCATCATCGAGTTCCTCGCGCGTGGCGCAGCCGTTCGCGTAACGCTCTGCCACATCCAGCGCGGAAATGCTGCGCGGGTCCGCCATCAAATGCTGCACCTGCCGCGCGCACCACACAGCGAAAAGACGCCATGTCTTTTCGTGCTGCGGTTCGGCGCGGCAGCACCAAAGAGCATCGTCAATGCCGTTGATCCTGGCGATGGTCGAGTAAGGCAGCGGTTCGTCATCCGCCTCTGTCTTGCCCAATCCCTCGAGCAACTTTACCCATCCCCTGCCACAGGGGCGGTTCGCGCGAATGCGATTGAGCGTGGTCGTGATCATTTCAGAACCTCATGGGACAGGCCGGGCACATATCCGGGTGCGCTGGCGTCAATATCCTGTGACGGCACGCGGCCCACGGCACGTTCTGCCATGCCGTAAAGAGCGCGGTTCAAATCGCGGGCCTTGCCGATGAAAAAGCAGTCTCCCGTGTCAGCGAGAGTGGCGCGACGGAGTGGGGTGTGATTGTCGTTCATGCCTTAGCCCTCACCAATCCGGGGTGAGATTCCACCATCAAAATCAGGTGTTCGTAGTCGGCACGGTGATTGCTTCCGTCAGCGTGTTCACGGGCCAGACGTTCGCGCAACGCCTCAGTGGTCAAGCCGTGCTGACAGCCAATCCACCAGCGCAGAACCTTTTCCTTCTTGCTGTAAACAGCCGTCGCCCATGCGTTGCGGGAGCCCTGCGGACCAGCGACAAAGAGCCAGTCGTCGGCTTCGATGTATGCGCCATAGCCGATGTATGCGCCATAGCCGATGGATGCTCCATCGCCGATGGATGCGCGAGAGCCGATGTATGCGCCATCGCCGATGGATGCGCGAGAGCCGATGGATACGCGAGAGCCGATGGATACGCGAGAGCCGATGATCTTTGCTCCCGGCCACACCTCAACACCCTCCGGCAGTCGCACCGCCGCGTCAACCGTTGCGCTTGCCGCAACAATACCGCCGGGGGTTCCGTCCGTGTTTTTCCAGCGGCGGGCCTCAGCCTCGTGCCATCCGCCAAACCTGTGAGTGAATGTGTCCGTCATGGTCACAGCCCCTCGTTCACGGCGGCAACAAATTCATCCCCCATGCCTTCAACCAGTTCATCATTGATGGTATACTCAAGCATCTTGGACACGGCGGCATCATCAAGGGCTGAATGGCCGCGCGGGCCTGCCTTGTTGATTTCAGCAGCCATGGCCTTGAACGCGGGTTCGAGATGCTTTTGGGCGATGGCCTTGATTTCCGCCCATGTGGGATACTCGCGCCCATCGCTGCCATAAGCGGCATCAAATGCGGATGAACTGAAATTGTCAGGATAGTTGGACATGGTTCCCTCACTTTGTTGGTGAGGGAACAATAACCGCAAATGCGGTAATGTGTCAACCGGAAAAGCGGTTGAATGGCGGTTTATTTTTCGGCGTCAGCCATAAATCCGCGAATGAGCCATGAAATCAACATCATGAGTCCACCCCAAATGGCCCCGGCAATTATGATTCCGGTTGCCACTGACTTGTCAGGCTTTCTGTCGATATGGGCAAGGTTTCGTTTGGGGAAGGGAGTGTCGCAGCCAATTGAATACTGGTCTTTGCAGGTAAAGATAAACTTGCCCGCCTTGTAGATTTGCCCCGCCCGAATAAGTGACCGCAATGCCCCGGCCTCGTTGTATGCAAGCTGCCCATTCAGGGATAGCAATTCCTCGGCTTTGGCAATTGGCGGCTTGGGAGACACGCGGATTATGCGGCCATCATACAGCTCGTAATCAAAGCCGTTCGGCCCCTCAAGGTATTCCCGGACCTTGTAACTGTCAGTGGACGGGAACTCCCACAGTGGCCCGGATGGTGAGGCCCCGATAAAACTTGGAACGCCCTTGGCGTAAACCTCACCGCTTGGGGAAAGGTACTCATTCCCGGTTACGACCAGCCCGCCAATAAGCGCCGGAACAACCCCAAGAACTGCAAGTCTCTCAAATCCTCTTTTGACGCGGGAGGCTCTATTCATCTAACGTATTTCCCAACTACGATATGACACTGCCCCCACTGGCTTCTAGGCAGGGAAAATTCACGCTTTGGGTTCCACTGCTGGACGTGCCAATCCCGCGCCGTGGCGCGCACCAGACGCTTGATTAGCGCCTCTTGCTGGTGATCCGTGTGGCAAAGCAAGATGGCGTCTCGCCCCGGCGTGGGGGGCAAGTGAGGGTTAATCAGGGCAATGTCACCCGGCTCAAAAGCAGGGACCATGGAATCCCCCACGATATAGACGCCATAGCCATCCCTTACGTTCTCTAATGGTGCGGGGCGGCGCATGTAGTCTATTGGCTCGAAAGTGATAAGCATTGCGCCGCCGCCGCCTTCTGCCGCTGCGAATATGGGCAAATCCTTTGCGCCTAGAGCAATGGGAAGCTGCTTAAGCACTCCCTGCTGAGGCCCCGCTGGGGCTTTGGGCATGAAACGATCAGGGTCCAATTCCTCTACGGTCGTTTCCAAGGCTGCCGCCAACTCTATAAGGCCCCGTGGCTTGAGGGTGCGCCCGCTCTCAATGTCATTGATGACCTGCTGAGACATACCGGATTTAGCCGCCAACTCCTTTTGAGTAAGGCGCAGTGCGGCGCGTAGTCTCGAAACATTTTCCTTTAGTGCCATAGGGTTGACCCTACCGCAACAAAAAACCGCGTTCATCCATGGAAAAGCGGTTGCGGTTTAACCGCGTTTGCGGTATGGAATGCGGCATGGCAAAGAAACCCAATATCGCCGCCGTCCGGGAGGCTGTCAAATTGGCGGGGTCGCAAAGCGCTTTAGCCGCCAAGGCCGGGTGCGGGCAGCAGACGATTTCAGACATTCTGACAGGACGGCGCGCGTTGTCTCTGGACATTGCTTTGAAGCTTTCCAAGGCCACGGGCGTCCCGTTTTCCACGTTTCGACCAGACGTTTCAACGAACTCCCACTCAGGGAGTGCAGCATAATGTTCCGCGTCGGGCAAAGAGTCGTGTGTGTGGATGATGTGATTGAAGCTAAGCCGTGGCGTAGCGGAACCATCGTTAAGGGTGAGGTTTACACCATAACCGCTGTTTATGTGGATAGAGACCACGATTGGGTTGGCTATCACCTCGCTGAAATGCGTTGCCGCAGCGACGAGTTTTTTGACCACGAACATTTCCGCCCCCTTCAAGAGAAGGGCATGGAAATGCTTCGCGCAATTCTCGTTCATCCCAACTCTCCTGTCAAAGAGGACGCTTGATGACCTTCATCCGTCCCAAGCCCCATTCAGGGAGCGCAGCGTAATGACATGGCAGATTGCAGTCATTGGCTATCTTTACGCAAGCGGTGTGCTTGTTACCGCGTCATACAGCAACGCCGACGCCCCAAAAGTCGCTTGGCACAAGCACGTTCTTGTCGGCTTGCTTTTCCCTGTTATCCCTTTTCTTGCGCTTGGCATATGGGCGCGAGACGCCCTGGCAAAGGTGCGCAAATGATTTCCTCCCGATCCGCACCACACAACAACGGAAGCAATGCGTCCCCCCGCATCCGTTGGACACTTGACCGTGTGCGGACACCTCAGCACGGCGTTAGCCTCCTCCGGGCTCGCCGTGCTTTTTCTATTACCAGCAACTGCACTCCTCCTACAGGCGCGGGGCGGCGTCTGACTGATTCGAGAGCGGTGAAGCCTTTGCGGTTGCTGGCCTCGCAAGAGGGTACATTGCCAAGGGCCAATTCACCGCGTCCGCCCCTTCAAATTCTCGACAATTCTTTCCGCGATCACCCCAATCGGCAGGGCTTCCGCCCCCACTCCCAGAGTCCTGCCGGGGGTACGTCGCGCGCCCGCCGGACAATGAAACACTCCGGCCCTCGCGCGGCGTCTCTCATTCAGATTGATGATTTCACACATTCAGTTGTCTCCGTGGTTCCGTTCGTCGCTGTTCGTGAACGTAACGGAGGCGAGTTTGCAAATGTGCCAAAAAGAATTTCCCAAGGCGGTTGACATGAACACTGCCGTAGCAAGGGACATGCATCAAGAGATTATCGCCCGCCTTATGTCAGGCCCCGGCGATAGTGAAGGCGCGATGCACAAGGCGGAGCGCATGTTTGGACTGCCCTATTGGTGCCAGTTCAACTTGCGTCACAAGCGCCGGGCCTCACCATCGTTCATTTCCCGCGTACATGGTGCCTATGTTTCGATGCTCGAAAAGTCGGTCAAGCGTGATCTAGAGGCACTTCAAATGGAAAAGGCGCGGGCCGATGCGGATGTTGAGTTGGAGGGCCTTATTGCTGAGGCTCAAGACCTACTTGCGGCGCTGCAAAAACGCCGTGAAGCGAAAGGCGTGAAGCTATGAAAACAAAAATAGAGATTATCTTTCTGCACGAAACGGTTTGGCAGTCGTGGGGCCGTGACGCGGGTACGCTGGCCCTTATGGTCGCTGCGATTGGCCTCGGCGTTTACCTCCAAAGCACCGCAATGCAATGGGTAGGAGCAATCATTTTACTGATTTGGCTTTTCCTCCTCAGCGCATCGAGCAACGCCAAGAAAATGTCCGTGAAAGAGGCTCAAGCGTACCTCGCCACTCTGGTTGGCACGGAGGACGTAAAGCAATGAGAAACCTGAGAACCGTTCTCTCCATGCCGCTTGTCGGCGTTTTCTACGGACTGATTTACCTCACTGGCTTTGTGGCGTGGCTGGCAAACGGTGTCGCTGGCTATGACGGGATTATCCAGTATCGGCCAGTTGACGAAAACAGTGGTGATGATCTGTTTGATATTGGCGGTGATTGAAAATGACCAAGCCGTTCCAGCTTTCACTGCTTGACCGCGAGGCTTGCCCAAAGGGTTCATTGCCTCTGGTCTGGTCTGAATTTGTCCGTGTAGCGGACGAAGCCCGCGCCAATGGCGTTGAACGGTGGGGCGCTCGTCCCATCATGGAAATCATTCGCTACGAGAATGTGGTTAAGCGTGGCAATCGCCAATTCAAAGTCAATAACAATGAACAGGCGGGGCTTGCGCGGGCTTACATGGACATGCGGAATTGCTGGGGCTTTTTCGTAATTCGCGGCGATGCTGTTTTGGATAGGGCGGCATGATGGCCCTACGCAAGCACAACGCCAAGAGAGACGCAAGCGAAGGGCTGATTGTCGAAGCCCTGAAAGCCGCAGGCTGCGAGGTTATCCGCACTGACAAGCCCTTTGATTTGATTGTCAGCCATCCCGCGCTGAAAGGCAAGGTGGTTGCGCTTGTGGAATGCAAGTCCGGAAACGCCAAGCTGAATGAAAATCAAGTCCGAGACTCCAAGCGCGTTCCTGTGAATGTGCTTCGCAATGACCAAGACGCGATTGCGCTGGTGAATTCATGGAGGCGGGCTTGAGAGACGATCCCCCATATCGCCGCAAAGAGGTCATTGGCGACTGTACGCTTTATCTAGATCTAGGCGATTGCCTTGCGATTGGCGAATGGCGTCTAATGGCTGCGCTGTTGAAAGATTTTACCAACACAGGCGAAACCATCCTTGATCCCTTCATGGGCAGCGGCACCACAGGCGTTGCCTGTGTAAAGCTTGGCCGCAAGTTCATCGGCATAGAGATTGACGAAGGCTATTTCGACATAGCCTGTGAACGCATCCGCAAGGCATACGCCCAGCCCGATATGTTCATTGCCCCTCCCACCGAAAAGCCAAAGCAAGAGGCAATGCTATGACCTACGATTGGGCAAAGGATAGCCGCGACTCTTGGGCATATGCTCAACACATGATCCGCCTTCGCAAGGGGCTGCGCCGTTTCGAGAGCCTTTGGGAGATGTATCTCATTGAACAATGGGGGGAGGTTCCATGACTCCTCAATCCTGTTCCGGCTGTGACCATTACCGCGCATCGCTGATCTACAAGTTGGCTTGCTATCGGTCCAAGACATTCAAAAGCGGGCGGGTTGTCCACGCAACGCCCGAGGCTGGCTTTGCTGCTGAGTTTGAAACCAATGAAAGCCCATCCATTTACGAGGGCAGGGCTGACGGGGATCATTGCGGGCCAAACCGCATTCATTTCAAGGCCGGGAGCGTGATGTAATGCCAGCCTTGAACTGGACGCAAGAACAGGAAGACCAGCTCCGCCGCCTGTGGCCTCGCTCGACAACAGCAGATGTTGCCCGCGCCATGGGGAAGACGGCAAGAGCCGTCACGATGCGCGCCCATCGTCTTGGGCTGAGGCGAGACTACGAAACAACGGGCTATGTGCATATGGGCATCAAAATGCCCGCCGCGATGCGCGACAAGCTGCAAGCGGAAGCGGATTTGCGGGCCGTTACGATTGGCAGCATTATCCGAGAAGTCTTGGCGGCTCATTTGGGGTTGGCACCGGGGAAGGCGATAGCGACAAAGGGTGGGCATGGTGGCCCGCGCTCCGGGGCCGGACGCAAGCCCCGTCACAAGCTGGTCAACAATCAGTTTGTTCCCAGCAAGCCCTCCATGCCTTTCGTAAACATCAGGAGTGATTAATGGCTGACTGTGTTTTGATTGTGGAAGGCAAGAAGGCGCGTCCGCCGCTGCGATACCAAGCCCCGCGCTTTTCGGTTGTGCCACGGAGTGTGTTCAAGCCGCCAAGCCGGGACATGATATTGGTTGCCAGCCCGCAACCCATTCCAGCCGACATGGTGGTAAGCATGGCGTCAATCATCAAGGTCGCGTCCACGCTTTCCGGATTCACGGTCAATGAAATCAAGAGCGCCCGCAGGTTCCATCGCCTGTGCAAGGTCCGGCAAGCCGTGATGTACGTTGCGAGACGGCATACATCACTTTCGTTCCCGGCCATTGGTCAGCGCCTTGGGGGCAAGGACCACACGACAGTGTTGCACGGCATTCGTTGTGTAGAGAAAAATTATCACGAGTTCTCTGGGTTCATCAAGGAGTTGGAGCGCCATTTCCCGCCGCTGGAGAACTGTAAGAACCACAGTGATGTTCGCCGCAACGCTGGCGGTGAGGGATGGGGAGGGTTGCCCGCATGACACGCTGGTATCGCGCATATGAAGGGACCGTGACCGATGCGAAACTTGGTGAAGTGGCTTTGGTGGCTGGTTGTTCTCGGTCAGTGGCTATCGCTAGCTGGCACTGCATACTCGAGTCAGCAGCTTCCGCAAATTGTGGCGGCGGGTTTGATGTTACCCCCCGCCGTGTTGCTGTTATCCTTGGGGAGCAACCCGCCCTCATTGAAGCGGTCTTTTCAGAGCTTGCCGCGCTGGGAATGATCTGTGATGGCAAAGTGACGGCGTGGGGCAAGCGTCAATACGAGAGCGACAACAGCACGGAACGTTCCAGAAAGAGCAGGGAACGGGCAAAGACCGATGCGCAACAGGAGTGCAACGGCGATGCAACGTTGCAGCAACAACATGCAACGCCCCCAGAGACAGAGACAGAGACAGAGGAAGTAATATCTTTGTCCGAAACAAGTTCGGACCAAGGGCCAAAACGCAAGCGGGGGGCCTATCCAGACCCCTTCGAAACGTTCTGGAGCGCGTACCCGACAGACCCAAACATGGCAAAATCCGAAGCCTTCAAGGCTTGGAAAAAGCTGGACGCAGATGACCAATCCAAGGCAATCGCAGCCGTCAAGCCGTTCAAGGATTGGGTTTCCAAGCAAAGGGACTACCGCACACTCCACGCCTGCCGTTTCCTCAGCCAACGCCGCTTTGACGGCTTTGCGGGAACGGGACAACAGGCCGGGTTTGTCGCGCCCGCCCCAAAAATCATTCGGGAAGGCACCCCGGAATGGCTGGCCTATCTGGCAACCCACCCTAGGGCGGTCCCACGAGATTTGCGCACGGAGGCCGGAATCGTAAGGGGCGCATACCTCTACGAGGGGGTGGCATGACGTGGAAGAAAGGGCATCAATGACGCATTCACCATGGGATATTGGCCGCAGATGGCTTGTCGTGCGCTGCCTGCCCCGTTCGGAGCACATTGCAGCGGCCAAGGCCCGTGAGCTTGGCTTCACAGTTCTTTTCCTTCACTCCGACTACATGAAGCCCGTCGCCAAGCGCAAGCCGCGCCGGGTGATTGAATCCTATATCCCCGGATACATATTCGCCGCTGCCGATCTCAGGTTTTCGGTCCATGAGCTTTCCAAGGCCCATGGCGTTCAAGGCATTCTCAAAGCGGGCGGGGAATACGCGCTCATCCCAGACACAGATCAGGTGATGCGTCACCTTCTGAAACTTGGAGACGCCAGCGGAAGGGTTGACCGGGAGACGGCCAAGCACCCGATTACCCTGATTAAGGCCGGGGATGCCGTAACGCTCAAGGACGGCCCTTTCGCGCTCCAATCAGCCATTGTCGAGGCCATAGACGAGAAACGCCAGTTGTCGTGGGTATGGGTTGAACTGTTCGGGGGCCGGGTGCGAGTCGAGGTTTCCGTCAACGGCCTGTCAAAGCGGGCCTGAATTTATCATTTGTGTTTCATGTGGAACATGATATACTAGGGGGCGAATTAGCAACGTTCTGCGAACACACGCCGACGCAATGGCGGCGCATTGTCTTGATGTTGCACGGGAATTTCCCAGACTCCCCCAGAGACTAAGGCCCTGTCCCAAAGCAAGGTATCCCCTTGATACGGCGCAATTGAAGCTCCGGATAACCAACACTTTCTCACTGTATTTTTACCCCTTGGGGCAGAGACGGACGGAACATGGCAACAGCGATTGGAATAGGCATAGGCGTTCCGTTCCAGAAGGTGCCTGATAGCGGCGTATCGGCCCCTGTCGCGGTATCGCATTCAGGGGACGCCTTAACAACGGGTCACCCATCCAGAACAATCTCTTTCACGCCGTCTGCTTCTACGTCCATGTTGTTGATCCCGGTGCAGTGGGCGCTTCTGTCAAACAGTTTAGCCCGAACACTATCATCAGTGACGGTGGATGGGGTGGCTGCCACAATCAATGCGCAGGGCAACAATTCATCGACGGGACCAAACGCAAATGTTGGCGCTGCAATCTGTTCAATCGCCATCGCGCCGGGTGCGACTGCCCGGTCAGTCGTTGTGACTCTCTCAGGGTCTGTGAATCGCATCAGTGCGAGTTTCATTGAGTTGAACGAAACCCTTGTGGTTGACCAGACCGCATCAGACTTGGCGACGGACGGAAATGTTGCTGTTGATGTTGGGTTGTCCACCACGGCATCAGCGATTATTGTTTCGTCTGCGAGCGGAGCAACCGCCACGAGCGGGCCGAACGCAACATGGAATGCCGAAGCAACAGAAATCGGCGAAAGTTCGGGAACAGCTACAAACCATTCGCTTGAATCGTCTGCCTACGAGGTGGCGACGCAGGCGGTGTCGCGCACCGTTTCAGTTACAAGCAACAACACAATGGCGGCGTGGGCACTTGTCGCCGCGTCGTTCAAGAAATGACACAGGTTCACGTCAGCGGGTGTGACCACAGCGAAATCAAATCCGGTAGCTTTGTTTCCGGCACAACCAAATACACAGGGCAGTGGGTCCAATTGACCTGACAGAAAGAACGAGGCCGAAATGGTAACAACATCTGCTGTGCGCCACCAGAACGCGCCAACGCCATCAACCTTCTTTTACCCGGTCACGCCAAGCGACAGTGAAGACTTCAACTTTCTTGCCGAGATTTACGTTGGTACCGCTGGCAATGTCGCGGCGGTCCGTGAAGACGGGACTGCGGTGACGTTTACAGCCGTCCCGGCTGGCAGTGTGTTGCCGATCCTGTGCCGCCGCGTCAACGCGACGGGAACAACGGCGTCAAACATCGTTGCCATGGAATAGGCAATCGAAACATCAATGTGAGGCGACGGAATGGCGAACGCTATTTACGACAAATTCAAGCAGGCCCGGATGACCGCTGATTCCAACATTGACTTGGAAAACGGTGACGTGCGGGTGATTTTGGTTGACGCCAATGACTACACGTTTTCCCACGCCCATGACTTTCTTGATGACATTCCGGTTGGCGCGCGGGTCGCCACGTCGAGCGCGTTGACCGGAAAGACGGTCACGGATGGCGTTTTTGATGCTGACAACGTGACATTCAGTTCTGTCACGGGGGATCAGGCCGAGGCGCTTGTGTTCTACATCCATACCGGGGTTGAAAGCACGTCGCGCCTTGTCGCGTACATCGATACGGGGATCACGGGGCTTCCCGTCACGCCTTCCGGTTCTGACATCACCGTTTCTTGGAACGCATCTGGCATTTTCAAGGATTGACGCGGCATGGCAATCACCACGCTTGACGGCGTTATCGCGGGGTTTCAGCCCCAAAAGCCGCTGACAAAGGTTGGCATTGCAACAGCCGCCGTTGGCGCGATGCGCGGCCACACACTCTGGTATGCAGCGGGGAACCCCGGTGCTGCCGCTGCAAATGCGGCGGGTGTCAATGGCGCTGCCGTGACGGGCAATGCCGTGCAGGGGCAGGTTCCAAGGACGGACCCGGTTTCGGGAAGTGCCTATCTCGGTCGTTTCAGCCTAAACGCCAGCACCGCAGGAACAATGGTCTTGATTGACAGGCTGTGGAACAACAGCGGCCTGAATGTCACGTCAACCACGGCACAGGCCATTGCCAGCCCAGCAACGCTTCCGAGCCGTGACGGGAACGGCGCGACGGACGGCGCGGCGGTAATGGCTGCAATTGAGTGGTCTGCAACGGGTGGTGCAGGAACTCCTACAGTCACGCTGACCTATACAGATCAGGACGGAAATACGGGCGCGACCGGAACGGTCACAGGTGTTACCACACCGCCCGTTGGCACGTTTGAGATTTTCACCTTGGCGGCTGGCGACACTGGCATACGCGCCCCGACTTCATTCATTCAGTCAGCGACACGCACGTCCGGCACAATGCACCTTGTTCTGTTCCGCATCTTGGCCCAAGTCGAGGTTTCCTCGGCAAACATCGCCAATGCCGTTGACGCCCTGACCTCTGGAATGCCCCGCCTGTATGACGGCACAGTGCCTCAGCTTGTGTGGTTTCCCTCCGTCACCACGGCCACAAACTTTACCGGAACATACATCGAAACGCACGGATAACACGCCATGGCCGTATCATCGCGCGGTGATTTTCCGCTAAGATCGGCGTGGTTCGCGCAAAGGGCGCGGCGGAGGCGCGTTGCAGTCCCGGCCAAAGCCTTCTTTCCGTGGGGCGGGCAGTCGCCACAGGAACAGGTCTGGAAAGACTATTTCTTTGAAACGATCCTTCCGCAGGTCGCGAGATTTGATGATGCGGATACGTTCTATTCCGCGTCGGTTTCACATACGCTTTCCCAAGCCGCCCGCTTTGATGACGGGGATACGTTCTACGGCCATGCGGTAACGTTCGGCCTCGCGCTTCACCAAACGGCGCTATTCGATGACGGAGACACGTTCTACAGCGCCGCGCTGCAAATCAATCTGGCACAGGCGGCTCGCGCGGACTTCCCGGACGACTTCTACGCAGCGGCACTTTCACTAACGCTTTCGCAGTCATCCCGTTTTGATGACCCTGCAACATTCTATGGGCACCATGTTTCACACGGTCTTTCACAGACCGCCCGATTTGATGACCCCGCGACATTCTACGGGGCTACGCTTGTTCACGGTCTTTCACAAACCGCAGTGTTTGAGGACGCGGAACAGTTCTACGCGGCTCACCTCACACACGGCTTAAGCCAAACCGGAACCTTTGATGACGCGGCCATTTTCTACCCGTTCCAGATCGGGAACGTCACCTATCCAAACGTGACCCTGCATCAAGGGGCATGGCTTTCGCCCGCGTTCACGACCGGGGCAAGTATCAAATCCGGCGTATCCAGCACCGCCAAGCTTTCAACAGCGGCTTCTGTCCGTGCCCGCCAAACACAGTCCGTCACAAGTGGCGCGCGGCTCAAAACGGCCCTTCTGTAAGGGGAGTTCACAATGTCAAGGTATCAGGTCGGTGAAACAGTCACAGTATCAACCACAGTGGTTGATTTGGACACAAGGTTGCCCGTCGATACGGATGAAATCACTTGCCAGTACATCATTTTGCCGTACGGCGAATTGACAACCGCAACACCAACGCACGTCGCAACGGGCGTCTATTCAGTTGAAATCACGCCGACCATTCCGGGGACGCTTCATGTCTCTTGGGACACGGGCGGAGTCTATGACGTGGCAGACGAGTTCCTGTTGAACATCAAGGACCGCGTGGCGAGGGCTTCATAATGCACGGCGGAAGACCAACGGCGTATAAGCCGGAATATTGCGAGCTTGTCATTGGGTACGGCAAGCAGGGCAAGTCAAAGGCGTGGATGGCGTCGGCTATCGGAGTCGTGCGGCTGACGCTCGACAACTGGATCAAGGCACACCCGGAATTTGCTGAGGCCATGGAAATAGCCTTGCTGCACTCTCAGCAGTGGTGGGAAGACGCGGGGCAGAACGGAATGATGCTGAAAAGTGTTGACGCCTCAATCTGGTCCCGTTCCATGGCGGCGCGTTTCCCCGCTGACTGGCGTGAAAAGTCCGAGAAGGACTTGAACGTAAACGGAGCGATCAACCTCACAATCAGCAGTGATGACGCAAATCTTTAAGCTAACTGCAAAGCAGATAGAGGCAACACGGATGCTTGGGGGTGCCCCCATGCATACACTGCTCTACGGCGGTTCCCGTTCAGGCAAAACCTTTGTGGCGCAAAGGGCAATTGTCATCAGGTCATTGAAGGCGGAAAGCCGCCATGTCGCGCTGAGGTTCAGGTTCAACCACATCAAGGAAAGCCTTGTCTACGACACATTCCCAAAGGTGATGAAGCTTTGCTTCCCGGAAGTTCCGTTTACGCTAAACAAGTCGGATTGGTTTGTCTCATTCCCCAACGGCTCCGAAATCTGGTTCGGCGGCTTGGATGACAAGGACCGCACAGACAAAATTCTCGGCAAAGAGTTTGCCACCATTCTTTTTGAGGAAATTTCACAAATTGCGTTTCCGTCAGTTGAAACCGCACTATCACGACTGGCCCAAAAGACGCCGCTTTCCCTAAAGGCGTACTATACAGAGAACCCGCCAACAAAGGGGCATTGGTCGTATAAGCTGTTCAAGCAACTGATAAACCCGGCAAACAACAATCCGTTGCCTGATCCGGGCAACTACCAGTCGATTTTCATGAAGCCGGAGGACAACGCCGACAACGTTGCCCCGGAATACATGGCGCTCCTGAGAAACATGAGCGGAGCGCGCCGCAAGCGCTTCTATGAGGGTGAATTTGCGGACGAAAACCCGTTTGCGCTGTGGACGCTGGAGCTTCTGGACCGCAACCGCATAACGGACGGCACGGTGCCGGACTTTCAGCGCATTGTTGTCAGTGTGGACCCGTCCGGCAGTGGTGATACCGACAATCAGGACAATGATGCGATTGGCATCGTAGTCGTGGCTCTTGGGGTTGATGGCAGGGCATATCTGCTAGAGGATTTGACGGTTAAGGCTGGCCCCGCAACATGGGGTAAGATCGCATTCGCAGCATATGAGCGCCATGGGGCTGACGCCATTGTGGCCGAAACAAACTACGGCGGCGCAATGGTGGAAAGTGTTATTCGCACCGCAGCGGCTGGAAAATCGTTCTCGTATCGGAAGCAAAGCGCTTCACGCGGTAAGGTGGTCAGGGCCGAGCCTGTAAGCGCGCTGGCATCTGACGGCAAACTGAGACATGTCGGGTTTTTCCCGGAACTAGAAGAAGAACTCTGCGGATTTTCGACCAGCGGATATGTTGGCGAAAAATCACCAAACCGCGCCGACGCTTATGTTTGGGCCATCACAGAACTTTTCCCGCAACTGACCAAGGGCGAAGCCAAGGCCGTCAAGGTTCCTAAGCCTTATGTCCCGGTTCACTCACCTCAAGCTTGGATGGGTTGATGAAGATTGAAAGCAAGCACAAAGACGCCATTGAGCGTTATGAAGCCTATGCGCTTGCGGATCGCGAAAACCGTCTTGATGCACAGGACGATTTGCGCCACCTCGGCGGCGATATGTGGGACGACGCCGTAAGGAAGCTGCGTGAGCGTGAAGGCCGTCCCGTCATCACAATCAACAAGCTGCCGCAGTTCGTCAATCAAGTCGCTGGCGAAATCAGACAGGCGCAACCATCTATTGAGCCTGTCCCGGTTGATTCTGAAACTGACCCCGTGCTCACGGAAATCATGGGCAGCATCATTCAGAACATCGAGTCAGAGTCAAACGCATCAACCGTCTATTCATGGGGCGCGCAATGCGCCATTGCTGGCGGTATCGGGCATTGGCAGATCGTGACGGAATACGCCGATGACAGCACGTTTGACCAAGACATTCGCATCAAGCGAATCCGCGACCCGCTTTCCGTGGTTTGGGATAGCGCGGCAAGTGAACTTGACCGCTCCGATGCGTGGGAATGCTTTGTCACGGAAGTCATTCCGAAAGAGCAGTTCAAGCGCCGTTTCAAGGGCAGAGAGACGCCGGGGAATTTCCCGGTTGATAGCGGGCTTTCGGCCAATGGCCTGTTGAATTGGTCAACAGGCACGGATGACGTGAGGGTTGCCTCGCATTGGTGGAAAGAGGAAACAAAAAAGAAGATCGGCCTGCTTGAGGGCGGGAAAGTCATAGACATTACGGATGTTCCCCCGGCCATGTGGGTGATGATGGGCGTAATCAAAGCCCGTGAAGTCCCCGCCTATGACATCATGCACTGCCTGTTGAGCGGTGACGGCTATCTTGAGGAGCCCCAGAAATGGGCCGGGAAGTACATTCCGGTTGTGCCCGTCATTGGAAATGAGATGGCGATTGATGGCAAGATCATGCGCCATGGCATCATCCGTTTCGCGAAAGACCCCGCGCGCCTTTACAACTATTCCCGCAGCGCACAGGCTGAGTTGATCGGCACACAGCCGAAAGCGCCGTACATCGGCACAACGGCAATGTTTGAAGGGCTGGAGGATGTTTGGGCCAAGGCCAACACGGCGAACCTCCCGTACCTGCCTTATAACCCGGACCCGAACGCGCCAACGGCTAAGCCGCAACGCGAAGCACCTCCGCAAGGCAGCGCGGCGATGTACCAAGAGGTTCAAATCGCCGAAAATGACCTGTATGGCACGACAGGTATTTACCCAACGTCTTTGGGCCAGAAATCAAACGAGGCCAGCGGACGGGCTATCATGGCCCGCGAACGCCAATCCGACACGGGCACTTTTGTTTACACGGACAATTTCAAAAACGCCTCGATGGTCAGAACGGGGAAAATCCTCTTGGACCTTATCCCGCGCGTTTATGACACAGAACGTCATATCCGCGTCTTGGGCCAAGACGGCATGGAAAAGATGGCGTCAATCAACATGATCCGCCGTGATCCGTTCTATGGTGACGTGATCGTGAACGATTTGACCGCCGCAAAGTTTGACGTTCGCATCAAGGTTGGCGCGGCCTTTGCATCTGCCCGTGAAAAGATGGCCGAAATGCTGAACAACCTCATCACGGCAAACCCGGCCATGATGCAGGTGGTTGGCGATTTGTATTTCGAGAACCTTGACGTTCCCGGCGCAACCAAGCTTGCCGCCCGCGTCAAGAAAACCATGCCAGCCGCTCTTGTCGGTGAGGGCGGAATGGAGACGCCACCTAACCCGCAGGC
>ERZ1645187.2626-NODE-2626-length-15632-cov-7.766964_pt1 | contig 15632 bp, 9 predicted proteins | sample MGYA00575352_ERZ1645187 | MGnify/ENA primary metagenome ERZ1645187 (study PRJEB40837, sample SAMN11349314) | freshwater sediment metagenome | isolation source: river sediment | host: Sediment | place: India: Wazaribad , New Delhi | collected 2017-02-21 ... | reverse complement strand
TACTTGCTGTCGGACAGTTCGCGCCTGCTGCGCCGCGCGTTCGATGCACGGGTTCGGGCCCTTGGCATGACGAGCCCTCAGGCGCGGCTTTTGCTGATCCTACACGTCACCGAAGGCGAAAATCAGGGCTATTATGCCGAACGGCTGGAGGTCGAGCCGATCTCGCTCACGCGCATGATCGACCGGATGGAAGAGGCAGAGCTGATCGAGCGTCGCCGCGATCCGGCAGACCGCCGGGCCTGGCTGTTGTACCTGACCGACCGCAGCCGGCAGGTGATCGATCAGGTAAGCGCCTGCCTGACCGAACTGGAACACGAAATGCTGACCGGACTGGACGAAGCGCAGCAAACTGCCCTCGCCCAGATGCTGGAAGCCATCCGCGAAAACTTTGCAACCACCCGACCGATTTCCGAGGTAGCCCATGGCTGAAGCAGATCCGAACCTCGCCGATAGCACCCTGTCCGATCACGAACCGGCAAGGTCTGGACGCAACTGGCGCAAGTTGGGGCTGATGGTCTCCCTGCCGATCCTGCTGCTGATCGGGGGCGCGCTCTATTGGTACAGCCTGCAGGGCCAGGTCACTACCGACAACGCCTATGTCCATCTCGACAAGGTTTCGGTCAGCGCCCAAGTTGGCGGTCAGATCGTTGAAGTGATGGTCAAGGAAAACCAGCACGTGAAGGCGGGGCAACTGCTGTTCCGGATCGATCCTGAACCGTTCCAGCTACAGATCGCCCAGGCCGACGCAGCCATCGCCAATGCGCAGGCAAGCGAAATTGCCGCCGCCAATGACAGCGCGCTTTCCGGCGCGGATATTTCGGCGGCGCGGGAAAGCATCGCCTTTGCCCGGACCAACCTCGTCCGGCAGGAAGCGCTGTGGAAGAAGGGCTTTACCACCAAGGCGGCCTATGATGCGGCCCAGCATCAGGTCACCATGGCGCAGGAGCAACTGCGCCTGGCCGAAGCCAAGCGCGACGAAGCGGCGGCCAAGCTCGCTTCGGGCCAGCAGCTTCCCGGCGTCTATCCGCAGGTTGCCAGCGCCGTGGCCCAGCGCCGCGTGGCCGAACTGAACCTGCGCCGCACCGAAGTGCGCGCGCCCGCTTCCGGCATTGTCGGGCAGGCGGACCGGCTGCAGATTGGTCAGGACATCATTTCCGGCGTGCCGGTACTGACGCTGGTGGCCGATGGCACCGCCTATGTCGAAGCGAACTTCAAGGAAACCGATCTGACCGACATGCGCATCGGTCAGCCCGCGCGGGTCCATTTTGACGCCTACCCGGGCCTGACCCTGAAGGGTCACGTCAGTTCGCTGGGCGCAGGCACGGGCAGCGAGTTTTCCGTCCTTCCGGCCCAGAACGCCACTGGCAACTGGGTGAAAGTCACCCAGCGCGTGCCGGTGCGGATAATCCTTGACGAACCCAGTCCCCGCCCGCTGATTTCCGGCCTTTCGACCAAGGTCACGGTCTACACCGACGGTCGCAAGCACTAGGACGCGACAATGGCCAGCGCCGCCGCCAGCCCTGCCCGCAAGCCGAAGCCCGTCGTCGGGCGGCCCGGCCTGTCGCCAGAGCAGGACGTGGCTCTGCTGCCGGTCTCGAACCCCTTGCTGCTCGCCATCGGGATCATGACCGCGTCGCTGATCCAGGTGCTCGACTCCACGATTGCCAACGTCGCAATCCCGCACATGCAATCCAGCCTGGGTGCGACTTCGGACGAAGTCAGCTGGGTCCTGACCAGCTATATCGTCGCCGTGGCCATCGCCATGCCGATCACCGGCTGGCTGGCCGACAAGATCGGCTCGCGCCGCCTGTTCATCTTGTCGGTGGTTGGCTTCGTCATCGCCTCGATGCTGTGCGGCATGGCCCAGAACATCACCGAAATGGTGATCTTCCGCGCCCTGCAAGGGGCGGCGGGTGCATTCATTTCACCGCTCAGCCAGGCGGCGATGATCGACACCAACAAGCCCAGCCGCCAGCCGCAGATGATGGCGATGTGGGGCATGGGAATCATGATCGGACCGATCATGGGGCCAATCCTTGGCGGCTGGCTGACCGAGAACTGGAACTGGCGCTGGGTGTTCTACGTCAACGTGCCGCTGGGTGCGATTGCCTTCGCGATCATGTTTGCCCTGCTGCCCTCGCGCCCGATCGTGAAGCGCAAGTTCGACCTTTCGGGCTTTGCCATGGTCGGCATCATGCTCACCTCGATCCAGCTGTTGCTGGACCGCGGCAACCACATTGACTGGTTCGAATCTGCCGAGGCGTGGATCTACCTGTTCCTCGCCCTCTCCACCGCGTGGATGGCCGTGATCCATTTCACCACGACCAAGGACGCGCTGTTCAGCCGCTCGCTCTTTGCCGATCCCAATTTCCTCTATGCCACCTTCTTCAGCGTCAGCATCGGCGTGGTCATGTTCGCGACCATGGCCCTGTTGCCGCCGATGTTGCAGCGCCTGTTCGGCTATGGCGTGATCGATACGGGCGAGGCGCTGATGCCGCGCGGCATCGGTACCCTGCTGACCATGCAGTTCTCTGGCTGGATCATGCGGCGCGGGTTCGATCCGCGCGTGCTGATCGGCACCGGCTTCATCATTGCGGCCGGATCGCTATGGGAAATGGCCCACTGGACGTTGCAGACCGATTACATGCACATCGCCGTTTCGGGCTTTGTCCAGGGTCTGGGCATGGGCCTGATCTTCATTCCAATGAATGCCAGCGCTTTTGCCACCCTGCCGCCCAACCTGCGGACCGATGGTTCCAGCGTGCTGAACCTCGCCCGCTCCATCGGATCGTCGATCGGCATTTCGATCGTGACGACCTTCCTGGCCCGCAACCTACAGATTTCGCACGCAGACCTGTCCCCGCACATCACGACTTCGTTCGTGCAGGTGATCGACTTTTCAACCATCGACCGCTTCCAGTCAGTTGGCGAAGCGGCCATGCAGATGATCGATGCCGAAGTGAACCGGCAGGCGGCGATGATCGCCTATGTCAACGACTTCTATCTGATGATGTGGATGACCCTGGCAGTCGTGCCCTTCACCTTCCTGATGCGCCGCCCCAACCTGATGGGACCCGCACAGGGCCAAGGCCCGAAAACCGATGAGCCGGTTGACCTGCCGCACTGAGGCGGCAGGTCCAACGCATCCGATCAGCCCCGCACAGCCTTGACCAGCAGGTCCGGCACCGACGGGTCCTCGATAGTCGGCGGCGTGACGAAATCCTCGCCATTGACGATCTTGCGCAGCAGGTTGCGCAGGATCTTGCCCGAACGGGTCTTGGGCAGCTGCGGGACCATATAGGCCGTCTTGAGCGCGGCGACCGCGCCCAGTTCGTGCCGGACGGCCGCAATCACCGCATCGTGCAGCGCCGTTTCGTCGTTCACCCCTGCGCGGGCGACCACGAAAGCGACCGGGATCATGCCCTTGATCGCATCGTCTGCGCCGATCACCGCACATTCGGCGACGCCGTCGGTGCTTGCGACGATCTGCTCCATCTGCCCGGTCGAGAGGCGGTGGCCGGCGACATTGATGATGTCGTCGGTGCGGCCCATGATGTTGAGGAAGCCTTCCTCGTCAAAATGGCCCGCATCGCCGGTTTCGTACCAGCCGGGGAAGGTCGCGAAGTTCTTTTCAAAGCCCGCCGGGTTGTTCCACAGGGTGCGGAAGGCGCCGGGCGCCAGCGGTGCCTTGATCGCCACTGCCCCGCTCTGCCCATGCGGCACCGGCTCGCCCGCCTCGTCCAGCACGGCAAATTCATAGCCCGGCACCGGGAAGCCGGCGCTGCCGCGCTTGCGGCGCAGGTCACCCAAGGCAAAGCAGGTCGCGATTGCCGGCCAGCCAAGCTCGGTCTGCCACCAGTGGTCGATCACCGGCAGGCCCGACTTTTCCTCCAGCCAGGCAATCGTGTCCGGATCGGCGCGCTCACCGGCCAGAAAGATCACGCGGCAATCGCCGGTGCCGATTTCCTTGAGGAAATTGGCGTCCGGATCTTCCTTGCGCACGGCGCGGATCGCAGTCGGCGCGGTGAAGAAGGTTTTGACCCCGTGGCGGCCCATGACTCGCCAGAACGTGCCGGGATCAGGCGTGCCAATCGGCTTGCCTTCGAACAATACGGTCGTCGCCCCGGCAATCAGCGGACCATAGACGATGTAGCTATGGCCCACGACCCAGCCCACGTCGCTCGCCGCCCAGAACGGATCGCCCGCGCCAATGCCATAGATATTGGCCATCGACCACGACAGCGCGACTGCATGGCCGCCATTTTCGCGCACCACGCCCTTGGGCGTGCCGGTCGTGCCAGAAGTGTAGAGAATGTAGAGCGGATCGTCCGCCGCCATTTCGGCCAGCGGCGGAACCGGATCGCCAGCGGTGGCGGCGCGCAGTTCCATCCAGTCCCGGTCGCGCCCGGCGGTCAGCTCCGCAGGCAGGCGTTCGCGCTGGAACACGACAACCTCGTCAATCGGGTGCGTGGTCAGTTCCAGTGCCTCGTCGACCATCGGCTTGTAGGCGATGGTCCGCGAGCCTTCGATCCCGCAGCTGGCGGTCAGCAGCACCTTGGGCTGGGCATCGTCGATCCGCTTGGCCAGTTCCAGCGGAGCGAAGCCGCCGAACACCACGGAATGAATTGCCCCCAGCCGCGCGCAGGCCAGCATGGCAAAGACCGTTTCGGGGATCATCGGCATGTAGATGATGACGCGGTCGCCCTTGCCGACACCCAGCGCGCCAAGCATGGCGGACACGCGGCCCACCTCGTCCTGCAATTCGGCATAGGTATAGCGGCGCACCGTATCGGTGACGGGGCTGTCATAGGCGAGCGCAATGTCCTCGCCCCGGCCAGCGGCCACGTGGCGGTCAATGCAATTGTGAGCCGTGTTCAGCGTCCCGCCGGGAAACCAGCCGCGATCTTCGGCATAGGCCGCTTGCGGCGCTTGTATCCATTCAATCCCTTCGGCTGCGGCGAGCCAGAATGCCTCGCGGTTTTCGATGCTGTCGCGCCAGGCGCGCTGATAGGCTTCGCTCATTGCCTGCTCCTTCGAAGGGGGTCTTAGTCAAACGGTTTGCGCCGCGCCCTGATCAAGATCAAGACGCGGCGCTCTCCTGGGTAGGTTACTTATTCGTCAATGTTACGCTTGTAGGTCTCCGGCAGGACCAGCAGGCCGATCACCAGAGTAGCCGCAGCAACAACCACCGGGTACCAGAACCCGTAATAGATGTCGCCCTTGGCCGCGACCATTGCGAAACCGATCGCCGGCAGCAGCCCTCCCAGCCAGCCATTGCCGATGTGATACGGCAGCGACATCGAGGTATAGCGGATGCGGCTGGGGAACAGTTCGACCAGCATTGCGGCAATCGGGCCATAGACCATGGTCACCAGCAGCACGAGGTAGAACAGGATCGCCACGACCAGCGGCTTGTTCATCTGTTCCGGATCGGCATGAGCCGGATAACCAACCTGGGCTAGCGCACCCTGCACTGCAGGCTTTGCCTCAACCGCTGGCTTCCCGTCCTTGGCCGGAACCGCCGCAACAGCAGGGGCACCGATGACTTGGGCGGTAAAGGCGGCAATTGCCTGCTTGCGTTCGTCACCGCTCAGCTTTGCCGGGTCCGGAGCAACGATGGTCTGGTCACCAATAGTGATCGAGGCAATCGTGCCGGCCGGAGCCTCGACATTGGTGTAGTTCACCGCAGCCTTGGCCAGAGCGTTCTTCACGATGTCGCAGCTGGTGGTGTCGAACGGGTTCTTGCCCACCGGGTCAAACTGCGAAGAGCACTCTGCCGGATTGGCCGTGACCGTCACCGGAGCCTCGGCAAGCGCCTTGGCCAGAGCCGGGTTGGCGGCATTGGTCAGGGTATGGAACACCGGGAACATGGTGAGAGCGGCAAGAGCGCAGCCCACCATGATGATCGGCTTGCGCCCGATCTTGTCCGACAGCCAGCCGAAGAACAGGAAGAACGGCGTGCCAAGAACCAGCGCAACGGCGATCAGGTAATTGGCAGTGATGCCATCGACCTTGAGCATCTTTTCCAGGAAGAACATCGCGTAGAGCTGGCCCGTGTACCAGACCACGGCCTGACCGGCGATCGCACCGAAAAACGCGATGATAACGATCTTCAGGTTCTTCCATTCGCCAAAGGCTTCGGTCAGCGGACGCTTCGATCCGGTGCCTTCTTCCTTCATCTTCTGGAAAACCGGCGATTCATGCAGCTTGAGACGCAGCCACAACCCGATCATCAGGAACACACCCGACAGCAGGTAGGGAATGCGCCAGCCCCACTCCTTGAACGCCGCTTCGCCCACGCCGGTAACCGGCGAACGGACGAGAATGACGATCAGCAGCGCCATGGCCAGGCCGGCCGTTGCGGTGATCTGGATCCAGCTGGTGTAAAAGCCGCGCTTCCCTTCAGGAGCGTGCTCGGCAACGTAGGTCGCCGCACCGCCATATTCGCCGCCCAGGGCCAGACCCTGGAACATGCGCAGGACCACCAGCATGATCGGGGCCATAACCCCCGCCGTGCTGTAGGTGGGAAGGCAGCCGACCAGGAAGGTCGAAAGGCCCATGACCACCAGAGTGATGATGAAGGTGTAACGCCGTCCGACCATGTCCCCGATACGGCCAAACACCAGTGCGCCGAACGGACGAACGATGAAGCCCGAGGCAAAGACCAGCAGAGCCATGATGTATGACGTGGTCTCATTCAGACCAGTCAGGAACTGCGCCGCGATGATCGCGGTGAGCAGGCCATAAAGGTAGAAGTCGTACCATTCGAACACCGTGCCCAGCGATGACGCAGTGATGATCAGTTTCTCATCATGCGTTGGTGCATGATGTTTTGGCAGGCTGGAATATTGCTCTGCCGTTTCATGTTGTTTCAGGTCCATTTAACCCTCTCCCTCCCGTATTTCAGAAGCTGTATTTGGCGACCACTTCGATCCGGTCGGTCGATCCGTCCGCACCGTTCACCAGTTCGCGCTTTCCGTGGCGATACTCCGCCCCCAGATCGATGTTCTTGACCGGCGAGTAGAACAGGTTCGCCGCCGCGCTCCAGGCCCGCTTGTTGTAAGTGCCGATCTGCGCTGCGGTAAGTTCGTCGGCGTAATCGACGTTCTGATAGCTGCCCATCAGGTTGATCCGCACCCCGCTGACCACCGGCACGCGCACCGCGCCCATCATCGCAAAGACATTGGCAGAATGCAGCTTGTTGCTGGCATCCAGCACTGCATCGGGCGCAAAGTTAAGCCCGACATAACGCCCGATATTGCGGCCGTAGGTAACGAGGAAGCGGGCATCGCCGCTCTTGGTCTCGTTCAGGAACAGCTTGCCGCCCAGCGACAGGCCGTAACCACCCGTCTGGGCGCTGACGCCCAGGTTTTCCACCCGCACCTGCCGTGCCAGACCGCCCAGCGACAATTCGCCGGCCTTGCCCGCCCAGGCGAGGCGCGCGGCGAAATCGGGCAGACGGTCATCGCCATTTTCCACCAGCGTCGCGGAACCGGCCGTGGCCGTGCCACTTTCCGGATTTTCCGCCGCGACATGCAGCGTCGCCCCGCTACCAAGCGGCGCGCTGTAACGGATCTGCGGCTGGCGAACGAAGACCGCGCCTTCGGCACCGCCGACATAGTCGGTGCTTTCCGGCAGTGCGCCGGTATACTGGAAAGTCGTCCAGTCCTGACCAAAGGTCCAGCGGTCGACCTGCATAAAGGCGCGGCGCAGCGCCGGGTTATAGCCGTTGGTGGTACGCTGCGACCCTTGCGTTCCGGGCGAGGTCTGGAAATCGAACTCGAGATAGCCCTTCACCGTCTTGCCGGCGAGATTGGTGTCGAGGTTCAGCCAGAAGCGCGACTGCTTGGCCGTAAAGTCGGTATCATGCGCGGCAGGCTGGCCGCCGGTCGGGATCGACTGCGGCAGATAGAAGTCGCGGCCCAGCGAATTGGTCGCCACTTCCCCGTCGCTGAAGCGGGTGCTGGTTCCCAGCAGCTTGATATAGCCGCCCAGCTTGATCTGGGTATTGCCGGACTTGAACCCGTCGGCCTGAACCGGAGCTGGGGCCGGGGCCGGTCTGGCTTCCAGAACGGCAACGCGCTTGCTGGCATCCACGGCCTGCCCTTCGGCCAGTGCGGCGCGGGCTTCAGCCTCGGCGGCGCGCTTTTTCAGCTGGTCATTTTCGGCGCGGGTGGCTTCCAGATCGCCGCGCAGGCCCTTCATCTCGGCTTCCAGCCGCTCAAGCCGCGCCTCGATCGACAGTGGCTTTGCCCAGGCGGAACCAGGTGCGACCAGCGCAGATGCGGCCAGAAGCCCACCGATCAGCGCCTTTCCTGTTTTTGTCATGCTCCCTCTCCTCCGATGCCGTTATCGATTCCCGGCATCTTCGGATCATGGCGTTTGACGGGCGGTTTCAGCAGAGCGATCTAGGTCTTAGGGCTACGACCATTGTCTATGCTCGCATCGCTGTTCGCCATTGGCTAGGGTATGCCCAAAGGCCATGATGGCCGGGAATCATTTGGAGGAGGAAAGGATGGGCGAAGCGATCTATCCGGTACCGGCGGAATGGGCCGATACGGCGCTGGTCAACGAGGCACGCTATCAGGAAATGTACCGCCGTTCGGTCGAGGACCCGGAAGGTTTCTGGCGTGACGAGGCCAAGCGGATCGACTGGATCAAGCCCTTCACCACGGTAAAGGAGACCAGCTTTCACGAAGCCGATTTCGGGATCAAATGGTTCGCCGACGGCACGCTGAACCTCTCCGCCAATGCGCTGGACCGCCATCTGGCGACGCGCGGCGATCAGGTTGCGATCATCTGGGAACCGGATGAACCGACCGATCAGAGCCGCAAGATCACCTATGCCGAATTGCACGCGGACGTCTGCCGCTTTGCCAACCTGCTGAAGGCCAAGGGCGTCCAGAAGGGCGACCGCGTCACCATCTATCTGCCGATGGTGCCCGAAGCGGCTGTGGCCATGCTGGCCTGTGCCCGGATCGGCGCGATCCACTCCATCGTCTTTGCCGGGTTCAGCCCCGAAGCGCTGGCAGGCCGCATCCAGGACTGCGACAGCGGGATTGTCCTGACTGCCGACGAAGGTTTGCGCGGCGGCAAGAAGGTGCCGCTCAAGGCCAATGTCGATGAAGCCCTCACCCATTGCCCGGGCGTCGAAACCGTCATCATGCTGCGCCGCACCGAGGCCGAAGTCACCATGGTGCCGGGCCGCGATGTCGACTGGGCCGAAGCTGCCACCCAGTCTGCCGATTGCCCGCCCGAGGAAATGAACGCGGAAGACCCGCTGTTCATCCTCTACACCTCCGGCTCCACCGGCAAGCCCAAGGGCGTGCTGCATACGACCGGCGGCTATTCGGTCTGGGCCTCGATCACGCACGAATACGTGTTCGATTACCGTCCGGGCCAGATCTACTGGTGCGCTGCCGATATCGGCTGGGTCACGGGTCACTCATACGTGGTCTATGGTCCGCTGATGAACGGCGCGACGACCGTGATGTTCGAAGGTGTGCCGAACTATCCCGATGCCAGCCGCTTCTGGCAGGTCGTGGACAAGTACGACGTCGAAATCTTTTACGGCGCCCCCACCGCCCTGCGCGCCCTGATGCGCGAAGGTGATGAATGGGTGAAGAAGACCAGCCGCAAGTCGCTGCGCCTGCTTGGCTCGGTGGGCGAGCCGATCAATCCGGAAGCCTGGGAATGGTATCACAAGGTGGTCGGCGATAGCCGCTGCCCGATCGTCGATACCTGGTGGCAGACCGAAACCGGCGGGGTAATGATCACGCCGCTGCCGGGCGCCACTGCGCTGAAGCCCGGTTCGGCCAGCCGTCCGTTCTTTGGCGTAAAGCCGATGCTGGTCGATAACGACGGGGTCGAACTGCACGGCGCGACCGATGGCTGTCTGGTCATCACTGATAGCTGGCCGGGCCAGATGCGCAGCGTCTGGGGCGATCACGAACGCTTCTTCCAGACCTATTTCTCGACCTTCAAGGGCCTGTACTTCACCGGCGACGGCTGCCGCCGGGACGAGGATGGCTATTACTGGATCACCGGCCGCATCGACGACGTGATCAACGTGTCGGGCCACCGCATGGGCACGGCCGAAATCGAAAGCGCGCTGGTTGCCCATCCCAAGGTGGCCGAGTCTGCAGTGGTCGGTATGCCGCACGACATCAAGGGCCAGGGCATCTATGCCTTTGTCACCACCAACGCCAATGTCGAACCGGACGAAGCCCTGCGCAAGGAACTGATCCAGTGGGTCCGCCACGAAATCGGCCCGATTGCCACGCCGGACGTGATTCAATTTGCCCCCGGCCTGCCCAAGACCCGTTCCGGCAAGATCATGCGCCGCATCCTGCGCAAGATTGGTGAGAACGACGTCAGCAATCTGGGGGATACCTCAACGCTGGCAGATCCCTCGGTGGTCGATCACCTGCTGGCCAACCGGCCCGGAGCCTGACCGGCAGGCATGGCTACCACGGTCCTCATCGCGGACGATCACCCGCTGTTCCGTCAGGCGCTCGCCCTGGCGGTGCAGCGGGTGGTGCCCGATGTGCACCTGCTGGAAGCCGGCACACTTGGCGCGGCATCGCGCGTGGTGGGGGAAGCGGCTGATTTGCGGCTGATCCTGCTTGACCTGAAAATGCCCGGCGCGGTCGGCTATTCGGGCATCGCCCTGCTTCATGCCGAACGGCCCGAAGTGCCGATCCTCGTCATTTCCAGCGCCGAAGGCGAAAGCGCCGCGCAAGAGGCACGGGCCTTTGGCGCGATCGGCTTTCTGCGCAAGGATGCGGACCTTTCCGCCATCGAAGCGGCGATTGCCCGCGCGCTGGACTCGGTGCCACCCGCCCCCGTCACTGCACCCACGCAGCCAGTGGACGAAGTGCGCGAAACGGTGGCTGGCCTCACCCCGACCCAGCTCAAGGTCCTGCTTGCCGTGCTCGAAGGTCAGCTTAACAAGCAGATCGCCCATTCACTGGGCATGAGCGAAGCCACGGTAAAAGCCCACATGACCGCGATCATGCGCAAGCTGGACGTGCGCAACCGCACTCAAGCGGCACTGGTCGCCCGCTCACTCGGTCTCGATCTCAAGCACTGAGGCTTCGGCCAGGAAGCTGGCGATGCGCTCGGGATCGACCGGCTTGGCCAGGATCGGTACGCCCATCACCTCTGCCCGCTCAAGCATGTCCTCACTCGATTCCGCCGTGATCAGCAGGACCGGCAGGCCGGGACGGATCGCCCGGATCTGTTCGATCAGGGTCAGGCCATCCTCACCCATATCCAGCTGGTAATCGGCCAGCAGCGCATCGACGCGGCGGCTCAGCGCCAGCGCATCAGTCATATTCGACGCGCCCACCGGGCGATGGCCAAGGCCGTGCAGCAAGGCGCTCGTCGCCTCGACGATCAGGCTGTCGTTATCGACCACCAGGACATCGAGTGGTCGTATTGCCTGCCCCAGCGCCTGCGCGGCAGAGGCGAGCGGCAGGATCGTCTGCCCGACCGCGACAGGCAGGCCAAAACTGAACCGGCTTCCCCGCCCCGGCGCTGATTTCACGCTGATTTTCCCGCCCAGCAGACGCGCGATACGCCGCACCAGCGCAAGGCCCAGACCCAGCCCTTCGACTTCCACTTCGCCCAGACGGGTAAACTCACCAAAAGCGGCCTCGATCCGATCGGGGGCAATGCCCACCCCGCTATCGACCACATCGATCCGCCAATTATCCCCGCGCCGCCGCACCCCGACGACGATGCCGCCGGTCTGGGTATAGCGGATCGCATTGGTCAGGAAATTCTGCATGACCGAGCGCAGCAGGACCGGGTCGGTCACGACCAGTCCCGGCACCAGGCCAAGCCGCAGGGTCAGCCCCTTTTCTTCGGCCAAAGGGCGGAAACTGTCGGTCAGGTCGGTCAGGAAAGACTTGAGATTGACCGGCTCGGGCCGGGGTTGAACCCCGCCAGCATCCAGCTTGGAAATGTCGAGCAGCGCGCGCAGCAGGTCTTCCGCCGCGCGGATCGCGCTTTCGACGCGGTGGACCAGTTGCCGGGGCCGTTCATCCACTTCGCGCTCCAGCGCCGCGGAAAACAGGCGCGCGGCATGGAGCGGTTGCAGCAGGTCGTGGCTGGCAGCGGCAAGAAAGCGGGTCTTGTCGCGATCCGACTGGGCCAGCAGGCGGTTGACTTCGGACAGTTCACTGGTCCGTTCCGCAACCCGGCTTTCCAGCTGATCCAGCGTACGCTCCAGCTCTTCGCGCACGCGGGCTTCGCTGGTGATGTCGGTAAAGCTCATCACATAGCCGCCGCCGGGCATCGGCCCGCCCACGGTCTTGATCACGCGGCCATCGTTGCGGCGGCGTTCAAAGCTGTGCTCCAGCCCGCGCCGCATATGGCCCAGCCGCTTCTGGACGTGATATTCGACATCGCCCGGCCCGAAATCGCCGCGCAGCGCATTGTGGCGGATCAGGTCTGCCACTGACACCCCGACCCGGATCAGTCCGGGCGGATAGTCGAACACGTCCAGATAGCGCGAATTCCATGCCACCAGATTCATGTCGGCATCGACCACGCTGATCCCGGCATCGACGTTTTCGAATGTGGCGGCCAGCAATTGCCGCGAGAAGCGCAGGCTCTGCCCGCCTTCATCGAGCAGGCGGGTAACGTCGGCCAGGTTCATCGTGCCGCCGGCCAAGGCCGAAGCGACCAGAGCACGGGCCGAGGAAGCGCCGACCACGCTGGCGATCAGGTCGCGCGCCTTCTTGGCCGAGCGGCGGTTGATCGGCACACCCTTGCGCGGCCCCGGAAAGGCCAGATCGACCTTTTCCTGACCGACGAAACTGGCAGTCAGTTCGGCCAGTTCGCCAAGGTCAGCCAGCTGTCGCTGCCCGCGCAGGAAACGTGGCAGGCCGGGTGCCCCCACTCCGCGCGCGGCAAGGGCCAAGTAAACCGCGCTATTCGCGCCAAGGCTCCACAGCACGCCGTGGACAATCGGGCTGGCATTGCCGATCCCGAACAGCCGCACCGGATCGATCAGCGTTCCGGTCAGCCCAGCGGTGAGCCAGTCCGGCAGGATCGGCGGGAGGGCCAGCGTGTAGAGCCACAGCACCAAGCCGGTGGCCAGACTGGCGCGGGCAGCGCGGGGATCACGCCTGCCGCCATAGACGGCCATGATCAGGTGCGGGGTGAACTGGGCCATGGCCGCAAAGGCGATCAGGCCGATAGATGCCAGCGAGCGCGTTGGCGAAATCAGCAAGGCCCAGGCCAGGGCGAGGACCATGATGGCCAGGATCGCGGCCCGGCGGACCTGCAGCATCCGCCGCCCGATTTCCCCCTCACCCGCCGCAGCACTGCGCATGACGCTGGGAAAGGCGAGGTCGTTGGAGACCATGGTTGCCAGCGCCGTGGTATCGACAATCGCCATGGATGCCGCCGCGCTGACCCCGCCGATCAGGGCGATGGCCAGCATCTGCGAACTTCCGGCGACCATGGGCAGGTCCAGCACATAGAAGTCTGCCGAAGTTCCCGGTCTGGCCAGAGTGATCCCGGCCAGCGCGATCGGCAGGATCAGCAAGGCCATGATGGCGAGGTAACTGGCCAGACCAAAGCGCGCCCGGACCAGATCGACCGGACTCTGCGCCTCGGCCAGGCCCATGTAGAACTGGCGCGGCAGGGTGATGATGGCCGTCGCAGAAATCAGCGAAATAACGGCGACATCCAGCGACAGATGGCGCGGTTCAAACCGCTGCCCCAGTGTCGCGAGACCGCGCTCCAGCGCTGTGCCATCGACATTGTAAAGGGCCATGCCAGCCAGCAGGGCAACCACGGCCAGAGCCGCGATCTTGATGAGCGATTCCAGCCCGATGGCATAGACCAGTCCTTCGCTGCGGCCCGCCAGTTCATAGCGGCGCGCGCCAAAAGCGGCGGCGAACAGGGCCAGCAACATGGCGGCAACGATCATCACCGTGGCCTGCACCGCCTGCCCGGAAACAAGCGCCATGGCAGTACCGATCGAGCGCAATTGCAGCGCGACGTAAGGGATCGATCCAAGCAGCGCGATGATCGTCACCAGCCGCGCGATCACCACATCATTGCCAAAACGGGCGGCGATAAAGTCGGACACGGTGCTGGCCTGTTCGCGCGCCACGGCTTCGGAAAGTCGCACCAGAAAACGCGGTGCGGCCAGCAGGAGAACGATCGGCGCAAGATAGATCGGCAGATAGGACCAGCCATCGCGTGCCGCGCTGCCCACCGCGCCGTAAAAGGTCCAGCTTGAGCAATAGACTCCCAGCGCCAGCGTATAGGTTGCATGGCGCAAGCGCGGCCTGCCCTGCAAACGTTCTCCGCGCCGCTCGACATAAGTTGCCAGCGCAAAAAGCGCCGCAATCAGGGCCAAGGCCAGTATTACTGCCGCCTGCAGGCTCAAACTCGGTCCATCCCCTTCCAGCCCTCCAGCCAGCGGAGGCGATCCCGAGCGCAGATTAATGCATCGCCCGATCCGGAAAAAGCGCAAATTCCGTTATTAAAACAGGTATTTGAACTCAAATTGCCACAACCACCACGCCAGTCGGACAGGGGCCTGACCGGACATATAGCCTGAATTGCCACGGGCACGAAACTTGAAGATTGATTGTCCGCGGCCATACTTGCTCCGCTCAGGCCGGTGGCAGGTCCTGCTCTGCGCACCCCCACCCTTTGAGTGCCGCACTTGTGCCGCGTTCCATCAGTTCCTTTGTATCGGCAATCGTCCAGGCATTGGCCCGCTCGATCCTGGCCAGTTCCTCCCAGGTCACCGGCACTGCAACCGGGGCCCCTTCCCGCGCCCGCACCGAATAGGGCATGATCGCCGTGTTACCGCGCTGGTTGCGCAAATAGTCGATAAAGATTAGGCCCTTGCGCCTAGCCTTGGCAACATTGGCGACAAACCGCCCCGGCTCGGCCTCGCTCATCGCTTCGGCAAGGTGGCGGGCAAAGTCCTTGTGCCGGTCCCAAGCGTGGCTGGGCCGCAGCGGAACAACGATATGCACGCCCTTTCCGCCCGATAGCATGGCAAAGCTGACCAGCCCCATGGCGGCCAGATGCCCGCGCATGTCTAAGGCCGCCTTGCGCACCTCGGCAAAGTCCAGCGCCTCGTCCGGGTCGAGGTCGAAGACCATGCGGTCCGGTTGCTCCAGTGTTTCGACATGGCTTCCCCAGCCATGGAACTCGATCGTCCCCATCTGCACGCAGGCAAGAAGCCCCTCGGCGCTGTCGACATAGAGATAGTCCCCATGCCCGCCATCCTTCTCGCGGATCGGGACGTGGCGGACATGCTCTCCGAACGAGCCGGAAACGTGCTTCTGGAAAAAGCACTGCTCGGCCCGCCCCTGCGGACAGCGCACCAGGCTGAGCGGGCGGCGGGCGAGATGCGGCAGGATCAGCGGGGTGAGTTGTACGTAATAGTCGGCCAGATCGCCCTTGGTTGCCCCGCATTCCGGGAACAGCACGCGGCTGCGGTGGCTGATCCTGATCGCACTTTCCGGCGGTGGTGTCTTGGCCTTGCCCATGGGCTTCACTTCGCGCGCCGGTTTGTCGCGGCGCAGGCCGATGAAACTGGCATGACGGACCAAGCCGCCGCCGCACGGTCGATTTCGAACGCCAGTTCATCC
>ERZ1645187.2624-NODE-2624-length-15648-cov-34.565190_pt1 | contig 15648 bp, 13 predicted proteins | sample MGYA00575352_ERZ1645187 | MGnify/ENA primary metagenome ERZ1645187 (study PRJEB40837, sample SAMN11349314) | freshwater sediment metagenome | isolation source: river sediment | host: Sediment | place: India: Wazaribad , New Delhi | collected 2017-02-21 ... | reverse complement strand
TCGCCCTCGACATGGAATCGGCGACCATCGCCGCCAACGGCTTCCGCTTCCGCGTGCCCTACGGCACGCTGCTGTGCGTCTCCGACAAGCCGTTGCACGGCGAGCTGAAACTGCCCGGCATGGCGACCGCCTTCTATCGCCGTCAGGTGGCCCAGCACCTCGACATCGGCCTGAAGGCGATGGAGAAGCTGCGCACCCAGCCGGCCGAGAAGATCCACTCCCGCAAGCTCAGGAGCTTCGAGGAGGTGGCGTTTCAGTAGGGGGATGGCCGAAATCTCAAACTCCAAGTTGACAGCATTTATTTGTATACCTACGCTTGTTGAAGACTGCCCATGTGGACGGAGCGAGCGACATGCCAGACGACTCCTCGATTTTGGATACGATTCGAAGGACGGTCCCGGGCGAAATCATTTCGGCCTTCGAGTTCATCAAGTTCGCCCTGTCCAACATCGCCGTTCAGAACTCCTCTGGGGATGGGGCTGCCGAAAAGCTTTCATCCGAAGCAATCGGCACCGCAATGCTCGCAACGGGCGCAATACTATCATTTATACTCATCTTCAATGCTACCATTGTTAAAAAATCTAAGTTATTCGCCATATTGTCACAGCTTTTGTGCTTCATTGCATTTGTTTCGTATTCGTATAGCGAGGCTTTACTGGTTTGTCTCAGGCAGCTATTGCGCAAAGATGATCTCGGCTCAGGCACAGTGATCGCCGTCGTCGTCATCGCATACCTGATTGCCGCGGCCTGTATTCGGCTCGCCGGCAAAGATACCCCTCATGCCGCCGACGCTTGATCGACAAAACCGAACTTCAGAGGTCACAGATGACACGCGCCGCCATCTTATTGTTCGTAGCCTGTCTGATGGGAAGCAACGGCGCAGCGTTCGCGCAAGAGGCGGTTGACGAATGTGGCCGATGGATCGGCGATCACGACAAGGCAGGCTTTGCAAGACAAGGCTTTGGGGAAATTGCCATCAACAACAAATCCATAGGCCGATATTTTATCCTCGGAAACGATAGTTGTGCCAAATTTCAAAGACACGAAACAATCAGAGTCTCCATAAATCACAATAACAACTCAATCCCAAGCGAATACAAGAATACTGATTCGAATGAAAGTGAAACATTCGGCATCGCCGGAATACAGATCGGGCTCGTTCACTTTTCGAAGCCAGACACCAACTGGGGCGCCGGAGAATCTCCACACAAGCTACAGTTGATGAGAAACGGTAACGGATGGAAACGTCACGCGACGAACGGCGACTTCCTGCAGTTGAATCGCGATTCATTCGCATTCCTCAGCGACCTGAATTCGATGGATGAAACTAATTTCAATACAACATATAAGGGCATCACTGGTTCGAGTTGGTTCGAGCGCATCAAATTCGACGACGAAAATGAAATATCGTCGTGGATACATAGAGGTAAATTCATTCTCGACGAATCAATACTCAACAACATCAAAAACAGAAGTGTCAATTTCGCATTGAGCAATAGTCTCATCGGCTTCAAACGACCGACGAAGGGCGAGCCGGCATCCAAGTTTCCTGATCTCGAGGTTCTTACGAGAGATGCCGACTGTATCTTCGTAAGGACATTCATCGTGGACAGCTCTGGTATTGCCATAGAGCGTCACGCCACGATCCAAAATGGCAAGGAAACCCTCTGTTCTCGGATAGAAATGAGGCCGAAGAACTCGAGCAACGACATGTTCAAATGGATATTTGCGAGATTCGCTCTAACCGGTTCGAGTGAATCTCGTTGACTTCATCGCCGAAAGCGTTCGGCACAATATGATGCGAGGGCTGTTTCGGAGCAGATCGACACCGACAGCCCGCGACGAGCCAAGGCCTATCGCGGGCTGATAGATCCGGTGAACGGGTTCGTCCCCGCCTCACTTCACTTCCGCATAGTCCACCTTGCCGTCGGCGCCCTTGGACCAGCGGTAGACGACGTAGGCGGGGGTGGTGATGTCGCCCTTGGCGTCGTAGGTCAGCTTGCCGACCACGGTGTCGAAGGCGCGGCCGGAGTGGATCACCTTGGCCACCTTGGCCGCATCGGTCGAGCCGGCCTCGGCCGCTGCCGCCGCCCACACTTCCACCGCGGCGTAGGTGTAGAGCGTGAAGGCCTCAGGCTCGATCGACTTGGCGCGGAAGCGCGCCACCACCTCGGCCGAGCCGGGGATCTTGCGCGGATCGGGCGAGAAGGTCATCAGCGTGCCGTCGATCGCATCGGCGCCGGCGATCGCCGCCAGTTCGCCCGAGTTGATGCCGTCGCCGCCCATCAGCACCGCCTTGACGCCCTGATCGCGCATCTGGCGGATGATCAGGCCGGCATCCGCATGGGTGCCGCCGAAGTAGACGACGTCGGCCTGCGCCGCCTTGATCTTGGACACCAGCGCGCCGTAGTCCTTGTCGCCGCCGTTGACCGCCTCGTAGAGCACGTCCTTGGCGCCGCGCGCGTTCAGCTCCTTGCGGGTCTCCTCGGCGAGACCGCGGCCGTAGGTGGTCTTGTCGTTGATGATCGCCACCTTCTTGCCGCTGAAGGCGGTGGCGATGTAGGCGCCGGCCACCCTGCCCTGCTGATCGTCGCGACCGCAGGTGCGGAACACCGTGGCGAGGTTGCGATCGGTGAAGGCGGGGTTGGTGGTCGAGGGCGAGATCTGGACGATCGCGTTCTCGGCGTAGACGTCGGAAGCGGCGATCGACACGCCCGAATTCAGGTGGCCGGCCACGAACTTGACGCCGTCGCCGGCCAGCTTGTTGGCGACCGAGACGCCCTGCTTGGGATCGGCCTGATCGTCGCCGACGAGGAGCTGCAGCGTCTTGCCGCCGACGCCGCCCTTGGCGTTGATGTCGGCGACCGCCATCTCGGCGCCGTTCTTCAGCTGCGTCCCGTAGACGGCGAGGGCACCGGTCATCGGGCCGGCGACGCCGACCTTGACCTGGGCCTGGGCGGTGCCGGCGGCGAGCGCGATCGCCGCAGCGGCGAGGAAGAGGGTGGTTTTCAAGGGCGTGGGCTCCGTTCTGGGTCGTCTTTCGTCGATGAGACCCGCGAATACGCCCCCGCCCGCGCGAGGAAAGGCCGGGCGCGCACGGGAGCGATGCGGCGAACGCAGGGCTCGGCGCGATGGTTTTCGTCCAGATGCGCTCCAAAATGCGAAGAAACCCTCGCTTCCAGTCGGAAAAACGAGGGTTTCGAGAAGAAATTCGCCGAATTCGGAGGGCCCGCGATCACTTCGCCAGATCGATGGCTCCGTAGCAGTCCGGACCCTTCCACTGCGCCGTCACGTTGTTGGCGGTGACGCGGCCGGTGAAGGTCACGGTGCCCTTCTTGCCCGGCTTGGTGGCGGTGAAGGAGCCGTCCGGCTTGACGGTGCCGGTGCCGAGTTCTTCCGCACCTTCGTAGACCGCGCCGATCAGCTGGATCTCGGAGCCGGAGACGACGGCGGTCATCTGGGTGACGCCGGCGCAGACCGGATCGCGACCACCGGCCACCGACGAGGCGCCGTTGTAGGTGCCGCCGGCCAGCGCCGCACCGGCGGAACCGGCGAGGACGAGCGCGACGACGGACGAGAGGGCGAGCTTGCGCATGGAACGTCTCCGAAGGGGCGCCGTGGCGGCGCGTGTGGTTCGGCGGCGAGCCTAATCCGCGGCGGGGCGCAGGGGAAGCCGGTCAGGGTGCGGCCGGCGTGCGGTGTCGCGTCGTCGCCACGGCGGCCCCGAGCCCGCACCGGCCGCGCAGCACCGCATCGGCTTCGGCAAGGTAGGAATTGTCGGCGGCGGGGTGCAGCACCAGCCCCGGCAGGACGACGGCCCGCGCCCGCGACCCCTTGACCGCGCGCACCACCAGTCGATGGGCCGGCTCGTCGACGCGCGGATGGATCGGCGTCACGGCGACCGCCCCGAAGCGACCGGCCACGGCCGCGAGGATCTCGGCGAGCCCGTCGCCGCGGAAGATCAGCGCCAACCGTCCGTGCGGGCGCAGCGTCGCGGCGGCGACGCGCAGCCAGTCGTCGAGAGAGCCGGCGAGAACATGCGCCGCCGCCCGAGCCTCCTTCGGCGAGGCGCGCACCTCGTCCGCCGCATAATAGGGCGGATTGCAGATCACCCAGTCGGCGCTCTCGCGCGGCAGGACCGCCTCGCGGGCCTTCGGCGCAGCCAGAAGATCGACCGCCACCACCGCCACCCGTGCGCCGAAGGCGGCGTTCTCGGCCCGCGCCGCATTGGCGAAGGCGAGGTCGACGGCGACCGGATCGCGCTCGGCGAGCCGCACCGTGACACCCGGCACACGCGCCGCGACCGCCAGCCCGGCGGTGCCGACCCCGGCGCCGAGGTCGACCACCACGCCGGTGGCATCCTCCGGCACGGCAGCGGCGAGGAGCAGGGCGTCGAGCCCGGCGCGATGACGCCCGCGCGCCGGCTGTTCGATGGTCAGACGGCCGTCGAGGAAGTGGTCGAGGGTGGTGGCGGGCGTGGTCACGGGGTCGCCTCGCGCAGTTCGCCGCCGAGGCCGGCGTCGATCAGGAGCCGGCGGGCGCGCGGCGCATCGTCGGCATCGACCAGGACGCGGCGAGCGAAGATGCCGATCGATCCCTCGAGCACCGACATGTGGCGATCGAGGATCAATACCTCGATGCCGGCGCCGGCGAGCAGCGCCTCGACCGCGGTCAGCAGGACCGGATCGTTGCAGCGGATCAATTCCTCCAAGGCCGGCTCCTTCGTCCGTGGGGCGGCGCCGTCCCGGCATCGGAGGGATGCACGGGTGCGACGAAGTCGTACGTCGAATGCGACTTTAAGGGAAAAACACCCGTCGCGGCAGGGTTCTGCGGGGGCGACCTCGCCATCTGGTATCGACGCGGGGCGAGAAGGATGGTATCGCGCCTGATGAGCCCCTCGGGGAACATCGAGGCCGGGGACGGGAGTGATCTGACGTGGGTGTCGTGGTTTCCCTGGAAGACAGCAAGAAGCGCTCCGAGGCGTCGGTCGAACCGCTGGTCGAGCTGGTGGCGGCCGACATGAATCGCGTCAACGCGCTGATCCTGTCGAAGGCCGGCTCCGACGTCACCATGATCCCGGAAGTGGCCAACCACCTGATCTCCTCGGGCGGCAAGCGGCTGCGGCCGATGCTGACCCTGGCGGCGGCGCAGATGTGCGGCCACCAGGGCGACGGCCACATCAAGCTGGCCATGGCGGTCGAGTTCATGCACACCGCCACCCTGCTGCACGACGACGTGGTCGACGAGAGCGACATGCGCCGCGGCAAGCCGGCGGCGCGCAAGCTGTGGGGCAATCAGGCGAGCGTGCTGGTCGGCGACTTCCTGCTCGGCCAGGCCTTCCGCACCATGGTCGAGGTCGGCTCGCTGCAGGCGCTCGGCATCCTCTCGGACGCGGCGGCGGTGATCGCCGAGGGCGAGGTGCTGCAGCTCTCCGTCGCCAAGAACATGGCGACCACCGAGGACGAATATCTGGCGGTGATCCGCGCCAAGACCGCCGCGCTGTTCTCGGCCGCGGCGGAAGTCGGCCCGGTGCTGGCGGGGCGTCCGCGCGACGAGGAGGCGGCCTTCCGCTCCTACGGCAACAATCTCGGCCTCGCTTTCCAGCTGGTCGACGACGCGCTCGACTACGGCGGTTCCTCCGCCCAGCTCGGGAAGAACGTCGGCGACGACTTCCGCGAGGGCAAGATCACCCTGCCGGTGGTGCTGGCCTATCGCCGCGGCTCCGACGAGGACCGCGCCTTCTGGAAGCGCTGCCTGCAGGACGGCGGCGCCGTCGAGGGCGACCTCGAGCACGCGATCGCGCTGCTGAGGGAGACCAAGGCGATCGAGACCACGGTCGAACGGGCGCGCCACTACGGCGCCATGGCCAAGGACGCGCTCGCCCCCTTCAAGGACGGCCCGCACAAGCGCGCACTCCTGGAAGTGGTGGATTTCTGCGTCAGCCGGGTGCATTGAACGCACGCGCAGATCGCATCTCCTATAGTCATTACCATCTCAGGTCTTACTCATGGCCGGGGAATGCTCGTTTTACGCGATGCATTGACCGGGGTCTCTTTTGTCGAGGACAACCTTTCAGAAACATGTTCTCCTCTCTTCGCTCGCTCCATACGAGTGAGAACGGGAGGAGAAGACATGTATCGCGACAAATTGCTTCTGGGAGAGATCCACGCGATCGACGCCGGCTCGCCGGGAGGCGGCTCCATCACCCTCAAGATTCAGAAGCGCAAGGTCCAATTCGTCGACAGCGTCGTTCCGAAGGCGGAGAACGCCTGGACCTATGTTGATCCGGGGCCTCAGCCTCCACACCCCGCAGTGTTGCCGACCTACCTCGGCCCGATCATCTACGTGCGCAAGGGGACGCCGCTGACGATCAACTGGGTCAATACACTCGGGCCGATGGCGAACATGTCCTGGATGCAGGAGGAGCCGCCGATCTCGATGCCGCCGATGGCCGCCGACATGAACCCCACGGTCGGCGTCGTCGCGCATCTACACGGCGGCAAGGTGGCGAAGGCGTCCGACGGCTGGCCGCTCGAGCCGGTCGGCTTCGTCGGCAACGTTCAAAAGTTTCCGACGTCCAGGACCTACACCTATCCCAACGATCAGCGGGCGACGATGCTGTGGTTCCACGATCACGGCATGGACAATACCGCGCCGCAGGTTCACGCCGGCCTCGCCGGCCTCTATTTCATCCGCGACGCATCCGACGACGCGATCTTCACGCTCATCGGCGGCGGTGACGCGTCGGCCGGACTGAAGCAGGAAATTCCGCTCGTCATCCAGGATCGGGTCCTGGAGCCGGGGGGCGAGTTCATCGACTATGCGGCCGGAATTCCCAACAGCCGACCGGCCGGTGGGCGGCCGGAGTTCCTCGGCGACACGATCTTTGTCAACGGTCGCCCCTCGCCGTATCACCAGATCGATCGCAAGGTCTATCGGTTGCGCATTCTCAACGGCTCGAACGCCCGCACCTATGCGCTCGGCCTCTATGCGCCGCGCCTGTCGGCGCCCATGCCCATGCCCATGCCGATGGGAGGGCATGTCATGATGGCCACGCCTGCCGGACCGCCCAAGCGCTGGTACGGCGACCGCATGACCGTGATCGGCAACGAGGCCGGTCTCTTCGCGAAGGCGTGGACTCTGGAAGCGACCGATTGCCTGATCCTGGCGCCGGCGGAACGGCTCGACGTTCTGCTCGATCTGACCGGCATGGACCTCGACATCGATGAATTGAGACTGGTCAATCTCGTCGTTTCCACGCTTCCCCTCGATCCCGCCGAACCGATCTACCAGACGACGCGGCCGATCTATACCGATGCGGTCGCACCGAAGATCGCGAGTTCGATTCCCTGGCGTCCGCAGAGCGCCACCGACGAACTGCCGATCGACATCCGAGCGAACCCACTCGCCAACGTCCTGCAGTTCCGGATCGCCGGCATGGCGAATGCCGCGGTCGCCCTCGCCGGCCTCGATCAGATCTTGATCACCCATGCCGGCGGTGAGGGGTTCACCTGGCAGAACGGTCGTCTGGAAGGCACGGCTGCGCCGAGCGCCAACCGGCTGATCCTCCTGATGAACGATACCGGCGGTTTCGGCGCGATGGGGTTGCAGGCCCCACCTCATCCATTGAACCGGCCCGGCCTTCCGGGCAGAAAACACAAATGGAAGGACACGCAGATCTGGGAGTTGGGCCCTTCCGAAGGCAAAGGAGGCGATTGGCCGTTACCGTTCGACGTCTCGCTGAACACTTCCGCCACGCCTCAGGACGACCAGACTGCGGCGATGACCTCGCCGGTCTTCTATTCGGTGAAGCGCGCCACTTTCTTCGCTGACGAGCCGCCTCCGGTGATCAGCGACACCAACCAGGCCGGCTATGCCGCTGTTCACCCCGCCACGATCACGCCGAAGGCGGGAACCTACGAACGTTGGTATGTCGCCAACGTCGGCAACACGTCGCCGTCGGTGGCGTTGGCCACCGGCATTTGTCCCGACATGCATCCGTTCCACGTGCATCTGGTGAATTTCGTGGTTCTGCGGCGCTGGCGGCAGGGTGCGGACGGGCTGTTCCGGCTGAAGGAATTGCGTTATCCGGGCACCCCCGATCAGGCGACCCTTCCCGTCGGCGTCGATCTCCTCACCACCGGGGCGACCGGCGATCTCGGGGCGGCGCAGGTTCGGCACGACACGATCCGCATCGAGGCGAACGAGCTGGTCGAGCTGCTGCTCTACTTCCCGCAGAGCGACCCGGCGGATGAGGCGAAGACCTACACCGGCCAATACCCCTACCACTGCCACCTCGTCGAACACGAGGACATGGGCATGATGCTGCACTTCGAAGTGCAGCCGTGATGCCGATCGGCGCGCCGTCGCTTCGGATCGGCCGAGGCGACGGCGCGTCGGCACTTCCGGCCGACCCGGCCCGGAAACCACCCCGTGACATTCGATTGCGCCGGGCTCGACGCTCGCCTACCCTGATCCGGTTCGCAAACGGAGGGAGGGCCGGTCGTGACCGAATTCGCCGCGGGGCTCGTCGCCTTCGTCGTCTATTTCCTCGGTTCGCTCGCCTATGGCGTCGTCTTCTGCGCGATCTACACGCGCCTGACGCCGCACCGCGAATTCGAACTGATCGTCGATCGCCACAACGCCTCGGCGGCGGTCGCCTTCGGCGGCAGCCTCCTCGGCTTCGCCGTCGCGCTCGCCGCGGCCATCCACAATACCCATTCGGTGGTCGAATTCGCCGTCTGGGGCGCGGTGGCGCTGGTGACCCAGCTCATCGCCTATGGGTTGGCGCGGCTGTCGCACCCGGGGCTCTCGGAGGCGATCGAGGAGAACGTCCTCTCCGCCGCTCTGTGGGTCGCCTTCGTCTCGGTCTCCTGCGGTCTCGTCACCGCCGCCTGCATGAGCCCGTGACATGGCCGACGCCCCCGACGATCGCCCGCCCGGCGAACCGCCCGCTCCCGCCCCGACCAAGGGAAAGCCCAAGGCCGGCCGCGCGTTCGGCCACCGCGGCGCCGCCGCTCCGCCGGTCAAGCTCTCCGGGGCGACGCCCGACGTCGCCGCGCCGGCCGGCCGTCGCCGCATCCGCCCCCTCACGCTCGGGCTCGGGGCCGCAGGGGTGGCGGCGCTCACCGCCTATGCGGCGCATCAACAGTCGCAACGCCGCGCCTGCGAGGCCGAGATTCAGGCGGCGATCCAGGCGGGACAGCCGGCGCCGAACTGCCGCTCGGCGAGCCACGGCTCGGGCGGAACCCATTATTCGTCGTGGCACTGGTTCTCGGGCGGCTCGTCGGGCTCGAGTGCGTCGACCTCCCACACCAGCGCCCCGGCCTCCGCCTCGACCCACGGTTTCTCCTTCGGCGGCTTCGGCGGCCACGGCTCGGCGCACGGAGGCGGCTCGTGAGGCGCGAGAGCTCGCCCGTCCGCCCCGATCTGGCGGCGCATTTCGAGGCGATCGGCTTCGGTCTCGCCACGATCGACGGCGAGCCCTATTGGGACGAGAGCGGCCGCTACGTCTTCACCCTCGACGAGATCGAGAACCGGCTCGAGAAGGCCTCCACCGATCTCGTCGCGCTCAGCCTCGAGCTGGTCGATCGGGTCGTCGGCGACGAGGCGGCGCTCACCCGCCTGTGCATCCCGCGCCACGCCTGGGAGGCGATCGCCGAGAGCTGGAAACGTCGCGATCCCTCGTTCTACGGCCGCTTCGACTTCGCCTACGACGGGCACGAGGCGCCGAAACTGCTCGAATACAACGCCGATACGCCGACCAGCCTCTACGAGGCAGCGGTGGTGCAGTGGTATTGGCTGGAGCAGTCGATCGAGCGCGGGGTGCTGCCGGCCGAGGCCGATCAGTTCAATTCGCTGCACGAGAAGCTGATCGAGCGCTGGCGAGCGATCGGCGCCGGACGGCCGCTGCATCTGGCCTGCCTGCGCGCGAACGCCGAAGACTGCGCCACCACCGACTACATCGGCGAATGCGCTGCCGCCGCCGGGCTCGAGACCATCGCCCTCGACATGGGCGACGTCGGCAGCGACGGCCACGTCTTCGGCGATCGCTCGGGCCGCGCCATCGAGCGCCTGTTCAAGCTCTACCCCTGGGAATGGGCCTTCGCCGACGAATTCGGTTCGTCGCCGGCCTTGCGCCAGACCCGGTTCGTCGAGCCGCCATGGAAGGCGATCCTGTCGAACAAGGGGATGTTGGCGCTCGCGTGGGAGATGGCGCCGGGCCATCCCAACCTGCTGCCGTGCTTCTTCGAGGGTGATCGCGGCGCGGCGAGCCTCGCTCGCCACCATGCCCGCAAGCCGCTCTTCTCGCGCGAAGGGGCGAACGTGCGCCTGCGCTTCGGCGATCGGACCTGGGACGGACCCGACGACGGCTATGGCGCGGAGGGCTTCGTATTGCAGGCATTCCAGGCGCTGCCGCGCTTCGAGGGCGGTCACCCGGTGCTCGGCTGCTGGGTGGTCGGCGACGAGCCGGCCGGGATGGGCATCCGCGAGGATCTCTCGCCGATCACCACCGACCGCGCCCGCTTCGTGCCGCATATCATTCTGGATTGAGGCCGCCTCATCTACCGAGGTTCGACCACCAGCCCGCCGGCAGGTCGGCGGCCGTGACCTCCGCATCGGTGGCGAAGAGGGCGAAACAGGTCGCACCCGATCCCGACATGCGGGCCAGCCGACAGCCCGGCCGCGACCGCAGCCAGTCGAGTGCGTGTTCGATCTCCGGCGCCACCGTGATCGCCGCCGTCTCGAGATCGTTGCGGGTGTGTCCGAGCCAGTCGACGAGTTCGTCGAGCGTGTCGAAGCGAGCCGGCAGGTCCGGCAGCGGCGGGTTGTCGCGCCGCGAGAGCGCCCGGAACACCGCCGGCGTCGCCACCGGTACGCCCGGATTGACCAGCACCAGCCGAAACGCCGGCAAAGGTGCGACGGCCTCGATCGCCTCGCCGATGCCGCCGACCCGCGCCGGGCGGCCCCAGACACACATCGGCACGTCGGCGCCGAGCGGCAGGCCGATCTCGGCGAGCCGCTCGGGTGACAGTCCGAGGCCCCAGAGGCGATCGAGCAGGCGCAGCGTCGCCGCGGCGTCCGACGAGCCGCCGCCGATGCCGGAGGCGATCGGCAGGTGCTTCTCCAGGGTGAGATCGACGTCGAACAGGCCACGCCCGAGCCGCGCCGCCTCGACCGCCAGGGCTCGCGCGGCGGCGGTGACCAGATTGTCGGCCCCCGCCGAGAGCCCTTGGGCGCGCGGTCCGGTCAGCGCGAGCGAGGTCCGCGGCTCTCGCGTCGTCGCCGTCCCCACGCGCCGGGCGAAGACGCGATCCTCGGCGCCGCCGTGGACGACCACGGTGTCGAGCAGATGATAGCCGTCGGCGCGGCGGCCGGTGACGTGGAGGGCGAGATTGATCTTGGCCGGTGCCGGCTCGACCGTCTCGCGCGAGGCGCCGGTCGCCGGCGCGGGCTCGAACGAGGCGTCCACCGTCGGCGCGGGCGCGATCACTGGACCTTGACCGGCGCCTGTTCGCCGGCCGGAGGGGTCGGCTCGCCGGCGGCGGTCGGGGTCGCCGGGATCGGCTCGAGGCCGTCCTTCAGCTTCTTCTCGATGCGCGGCACGTCGTCGGCCTCGGGCTTGAAGGCGAGCGAATGGCGCCACTGGAAGGTCGCCTCCAGCTTGCGATCGACCCGCCAATAGGCATCGCCGAGATGGTCGTTGATGACCGGATCGTCCGGCTTGAGCAGGATCGCCTTCTCGAGCTCGGTCACCGCCTCTTCGTAGCGACCGAGCTTGTAGTAGGCCCAGGCGAGGCTGTCGACGATGTAGCCGTCGTCGGACTTCAGCTCGACCGCCCGCTTGACCAGCGCCAACCCCTTGTCGAGGTTCAGCCCCTGATCGATCCACGAATAGCCGAGGTAGTTCAACACATGCGGCTCGTCGGGCATCAGCTCGAGCGCCTTGTTGAAGTCCGCTTCGGCCAGCGGCCACTGCTTGGTGCGCTCGTAGGCGATGCCGCGATAGTAGAAGAACGTCCAGTCGTTCTTCGTCGGCTTGCCGATCTGCTCGATCGCACGGGTGTAGATCGTGGAGGCCTCGGCGAACTTCTTGTCGGCGCGCAGCACGTCGCCGAGCGCGACGATGGCGTCGAGATCCTTCGGGGTGCGATCGATCACCGCCTGGAGATGGCGCGACGCCTCGCCGTAGTTCTGCAGGAGGGTCTGATAACGGCCGATCTGGATGTCGGCGAGCGGGCGCATCCGCGACGCCGCGGGGATCTTGCCCAGGACGCCGATCGCCTTGTCGTACTGCTTCATCTGCCCCTGGATGGCGGCCAGCGAGATCAGCGGCATCTCGGCCTTGGGGTCGAGCCACATGGCCAGCTGCAGGTACATCGAGGCGATGTCCTCGCCGCCGTCGCGCCCGAGCGCCGAGCCGAGCCCGTAGAGGAACTCCGCCGCCCCGCTCTGCGGTCCCGACACCACCTGATCGATCTTGCGGCCGGCCTCGATGTCGGCGCGGAGCGCCATGATGACCGGATGGTCGGCGACCTGCTTCTCGAACTCGGCGAGCTTGGCGAGCGCCTCGTCCTTCTTGCCGTCGCGGGCGAGGTTGCGCACCTCCGCCTCGACGATGCGAAGGGCGCGATTGTCGGCGGCATAGGCCTCGGCGAGGCGCTTGGCGGCGGTCTGCTTGCGGCCGGCGAGATCGGCGATGAGGCCGGCGTGGTAGTTCTTGAACACCACGTACCAGTCGAGGCCGGAGACCTTGTCGATCGCCTTGAGGGCGGCATCGACGTCGCCACGGCCGGCCTCGGCCCAGCCGGTCAGAACCGCGGCGGTGAGATCGGACAGCGGCCGCGGCTGGATCACCGCGAGATGGGTGCGTGCGCGCTCCCAATTGCCGCGCTTCAGGGCATCGACGCCCAGCACCATGCGGGCCAGCGCATGCGACTTGTTGGCGCGCACCAGCTGTTCGGCGATCGGCACGGCGTCGGCGAAGCGACCGTCGGCGACCAGGAGCTGGAAGGTGCGGTCGGCGAGCGGGCCGTTGCCGGGATCGAGCGACAGCACGGTGCGGAAATAGCCGGCGGCGGCCGAGACGTCGTGCAGAGAGCCGGCGTAGCGGGCGGCGAGGTAGCTGCCGGCCAGGGTCGGCGGCGGCTGATAGGACAGGAAGTCGTCGGCCGACTTGGCGGCGACGGAGAACGAACCGGTGGCACTCAGGGCCAGGGCGAGCAGGAAGGCGGCACCACGCCGGCCGGTCCGCGACTTCGACGAACGACCGCCCATCCGGCTCTCGATCACTTTCGGCATTCTCGGGAAGCTCCCTGGGCACCGCCCGTTTCGGGCTCTCGGCGCCCTTGTCGTCACGACGTCGTGCGGGTCCGAGCCACCGGTCGACCCGCCCCCCGGCCGTTCGGTCGTCGACCCGGCGCGCGCCCGATCGGTCGTCCGCGATTCCCGGCCCGCCGATCGGTGCGGCAGAATGGCCTGTTCCACGGCGAATGTGAAGCGCGCAATCGTCGCTCGGCTCCGTCGCCGCCGTCGGCCCGCGATTCGCGGTGGATCTGCCCTGCGGCAACCACGCTTCCACTTCGTGGCGCAAAACGGCCAGAATCGGCTTGCCAGTCGGATCTCGGCGTTGCATTGCAGAGCCCGACGAGAATTCGCATCGCCTCCGCGGGTGAGTCGCTCGGCCGGTGCGAAACGATTGAAGGAAGTGGAGTGAACCATGAGCAAGTGGGTCTACACCTTCGGAGACGGCGCGGCGGAAGGCACCGCCGAAATGAAGGCACTGCTCGGCGGCAAGGGCGCCAATCTGGCCGAAATGTCCAATCTCGGCATTCCGGTGCCTCCCGGTTTCACCATCACCACCGAGGTCTGCACCGCCTTCTACGCCGGCGGCCGCAGCTATCCGGCCGGCCTCGTGGAGGAGGTCGACGCGGCGCTGGCGCTGATGAGCCGGGCCACCGGCAAGAATTTCGGCGACGAGAACGATCCGCTGCTGGTGTCGGTGCGCTCCGGCGCCCGCGCCTCCATGCCCGGCATGATGGACACCGTCCTCAATCTCGGCCTCAACGACCGCACCGTTCTGGCGCTGGCCAAGGTCGCCGGTGACGAGCGCTTCGCCTACGACAGCTATCGCCGCTTCATCCAGATGTACTCGAACGTCGTGCTCGATCTCGAGCATCACGACTTCGAGGAGATCCTCGACACCTACAAGCAGGATCACGGCTACGTCCTCGACACCGATCTCACCGCCGCCGACTGGAAGGCGGTGATCGTCGAGTACAAGGCGCTGGTCGAGCGTGAACTCGGCAAGCCCTTCCCGCAGGATCCGCGCGAGCAGCTGTGGGGTTCGATCGGCGCCGTGTTCGGCTCGTGGATGAACGCCCGCGCCGTCACCTACCGGCGCCTGCACGACATTCCGGCGAGCTGGGGCACCGCGGTCAACGTCCAGGCGATGGTGTTCGGCAACATGGGCGAGACCTCGGCGACCGGCGTCGCCTTCTCGCGCAATCCCTCGACCGGCGAGAAGGCGCTCTACGGCGAGTTTCTCATCAACGCCCAGGGCGAGGACGTCGTCGCCGGCATCCGCACCCCGCAGAACCTGACCGAGGCCGCTCGGATCGCCGCCGGATCCGACAAGCCGAGCCTCGAGACGGTGATGCCCGTCGCCTACCGTCAGTTCGTCGACATCTGCAATCGTCTCGAGAAGCACTATCGCGACATGCAGGACGTCGAGTTCACGGTCGAGCGCGGCAAGCTGTGGATGCTCCAGTGCCGCATCGGCAAGCGCACCACCAAGGCGGCGCTGAAGATGGCGGTCGAGATGGTCGCCGAAGGCCTGATCGGCCACGAGGAGGCGGTGCGCCGCATCGATCCGGCCGGTCTCGACCAGCTGCTCCACCCGACCATCGATCCCAAGGCCGAGCGCAAGGTTCTCGCCACCGGTCTGCCCGCTTCGCCGGGCGCGGCCAGCGGCGAGATCGTCTTCACCTCCGAGGAAGCCGAGGCCGCCACCCAGGGCGGACGCAAGGTCATCCTGGTGCGCGTCGAGACGAGCCCGGAAGACATCCACGGCATGCACGCCTCCGAGGGCATCCTCACCACCCGGGGCGGCATGACCTCCCACGCGGCGGTGGTGGCGCGCGGCATGGGCAAGCCCTGCGTCTCCGGCGCCGGCACCATCCGCATCGACTATGTCGCCGGTACGCTGACCGCCGGTGGCGTGACGCTGAAGCGCGGCGACAAGATCACCATCGACGGCGGCGTCGGGCAGGTCATCATCGGCGAGGTGCCGATGCAGCGGCCCGAGCTCTCGGGCGACTTCGCGCAGCTGATGGACTGGGCCGATCAGGTGCGTCGCATGAAGGTGCGCGCCAATGCCGAGACCCCGGCGGATGCCCGCATGGCCCGCAACTTCGGCGCCGAGGGCATCGGGCTGTGCCGCACCGAGCACATGTTCTTCGACGAGGGCCGCATCGTCGCGGTGCGCGAGATGATCCTCGCCGACACCGAGAAGGAGCGGCGCGAGGCGCTGTCGAAGCTCCTCCCCATGCAGCGGCGCGACTTCGTCGATCTGTTCGAGATCATGAGCGGCCTGCCGGTGACCATCCGTCTGCTCGACCCGCCGCTGCACGAGTTCCTGCCCAAGAC